>JAAUYD010143651.1_pt1 | contig 14318 bp, 11 predicted proteins | sample 7278101 | NCBI WGS metagenome assembly JAAUYD01 (sample SAMN14350128, study PRJNA611818) | marine sediment metagenome | isolation source: surface marine sediment (0.6m) | place: French Polynesia: Moorea | collected 2018-08
ATTCTGGTCAGCGAGGCGCTGCGCGAGATGGGCATGAAGACCTTCACCCTCTTTGACTTCTCCCCTGTGGGGCTTGCCGCCATGGCCGGTGGTGTCCTTTTTGTCACCTTCGTCGGTCTCCGCCTGCTGCCCAAAGAGCATCCGGGAGAACAGGACATGGACGAGCCTGATCTTCGATCCCGATACCGGCTACAGGACTACCTCTTTCAGATCAAAATCTTCAAAGGTTCCTCTCTGGTGGGCAAGACCCTGTCCAAAAGCCGGTTGGGGGCGGCGCTTGGCCTTAACGTGGTGGGCATTGCCCGTGGCGGGGTCACCCTGCTGGCGCCATCCTACAACGAGGTGATTCAGGACGATGATCTGATGATCGTGGAAGGCAACCGCGAGCAGATCCAGGAGATGAACAATTGGGGGCAACTGCTCACCGACTCCGGAGAGATCGGGATGGCGGCCCTTTCAGACCACGGGATGAGCGTTGCAACCGTCGGCCTGGAGCCGGGCGGGGCGATGGAGGGCAAGTCCCTTTCGGATATCGGTTTTCGCAATCGCTACGGCCTCAATGTATTGGCCATTCAGCGCGGCGGCCGGCAGTTGAATGAGGACTTGAAACGGCTTCCGCTGCGGGCGGACGATGCGCTCCTGGTGCACGGATCTGATGGGCAGATGGCGGCTTTGACCGATGATCAGAATTTTCGTGTCCTGGATGATGACGCGGGCGCAGGCTCGACCCCATTTGATGGGTTTGGAAAACGGCTGCGGCGGCTCATCGTCCCGGAGGGGTCGCGGTTGATCGGTTTGACCATGAAAGGGAGCCGTCTGGGCGATGCGGTGGACGTCCAGATTCTTACCATCGTGCGACAAGACGGAACGGCCATTGTGCCAACCTCCGATGATCAGTTCGAGGCGAACGATCGGCTGATTGTCTCCGGGACAGAGGACATGATTTCCATCCTGTTGATGCAGGGGCTCGAAGCGGTGTTTGTCGAGGATAAAGCGCGGGTGCCGGATTCATCGGTATTGGAGGACGATCAGGTGGGGTTGGTGGAGGTGATGCTGTCGCCCCACAGTGTGCTCTCCGACACCACCTTGCAACAGATCAATTTCAGGGAAAAATACGGGTTGAACGTTCTGGCCATCTGGCGCAAAGGGACGGTGTACCGGGAAGGTCTGCGGGACATGGCATTGCAGTTTGGAGATGCCCTTTTGCTTTACGGCCCGTGGGAGAAGATCAACATGCTGGGTCGCGAACCCGATTTCCTGGTGCTCACCGAGACCGCCCAGGAGGTGCCGCGAGAAGAGAAAGCCAAGGTGGCCCTGGGCGTCATGGGCGCCGTGCTGGTTCCGGTGATCATGGGGTGGCTGCCCATCTACATTGCCGTGGTGATCGGCGCTGCTGCCATGGTGCTCAGCCGCTGCCTGACCATGGAAGAGGCGTACCGGTACATCGAGTGGAAGGCGGTCTTCCTGATTGCCGGCATGCTGCCCCTGGGCACCGCCCTGGACAAGACCGGCGCTGCCCAGATGCTGGCCGAAGGGGTTGTGGGCGTGGTCGGACCCTATGGCCCTTACGCGGTGCTGTTCGGTTTGATGGCCATCACCTTTGTGGCGACCAGCATCATTCCCACTGCGGCCCTGGTGGTGCTCATGGTGCCCATCGCGTTGAAAACGGCCACCGGTCTCGGGATCTCCCCCCATGCCCTGATGATGGGTATTGCCATGGCGGCATCGGCCAGCTTTACCTCGCCTATCTCCCATCCGGCCAATGTCCTTGTGATGGGGCCCGGCGGATACCGGTTCATCGATTACATCAAGGTGGGCGGACCGCTGACCCTTGTGGTGTTTGCCATCCTCATGGTGGTCATTCCGATTTTCTGGCCACTGGCGTGATCGTTTGCAGGGGCGTGGGATGCCGGTGCCTGGTGGATTGTGGTCACATCCCTTGAAAAACCCTTTATGGTGGTTAAGGTTACGGGAGTTGGAAAGCCGCAAGAAACCGATATGCACCGGCGTATCCATGACGCTAAGGAGGCTGCCATGTCCAGCAAAGAAATTTCAAGCAAAGACCAAAAGTGCATCAGCCAATGCATCTTGAAGCATTGGAGTGAACATAGTTCAACCCATCCCGAGCGTCGTCAGGAAGAATATTCCGATTGTCTCTCATCGTGTAAGATCTGCTCCTGACAGCCGCCCTCACAGATTCAACGAAACGCCCCGGTTGATGCCAACCGGGGCGTTTGTTTTTTCAGGAAGGGTTGTGCCTTACAATCTGTCTATCAGGTCACACAACAGGCGTACGCCGAAGCCGGTGGCGCCGGAAGCGCAATAGTCCGATCCTTTTTTGGCGTAAACGGTTCCGGCGATGTCGATGTGCGCCCATCGGGTGTCGTAGACAAAATCGGAGAGGAACAGAGCCGCGGTAATGGCACCGCCGTAACGGGTGCTGGGCATGTTGCTGATATCGGCCACGTTGCTTTTGAGCAGTTCCTTGTAATCATCTGGCAGCGGCATGGGCCAGCAGCGTTCGTGGGTGGCCTGACCGGATGCGATAATGGCCTCGGACAGGGAATCGTCTTTGGTAAACACCCCGGCCAGTTTATCACCCAGGGCGACCATGCAGGCGCCGGTCAGGGTGGCCATATCGATCATGGTATCGGGTTTGTATTTCTTGATGGCATAGGCCATGGCATCGATGAGGATCAGACGGCCTTCGGCATCGGTGTTGCCCACCTCCACGGTCTTGCCGGCGAAGCTGGTGAGGATGTCGCCAGGTCGCGTGGCCTTTCCGGAGACCATATTTTCCACCAGGGGCGTCAGGCCCACCACCCGGGCTTTGGGTTTGAGGCGGGCAATGGCGATCATGGCGGCGGCCACTGCCGCTGCCCCGCCCATGTCGATCTTCATGGTGCCGATCCCGGACGAGGGTTTCAGGTTGTAGCCGCCGGTATCAAATGTGACCCCTTTTCCCACGAGCACGACGGTCTTCTTTGATTTCGGAGGGGCGTACACCATTTCCACCAGTTTGGGCGGGTTGGCGCTGCCCACAGAGACGCCGAGCAGTGCACCAAAACGCTTTTTCTTGAGTTGGGCTTCACCCATCACGCTGACGCGCAGACCGGAATCCTTGGCTGCTGCCGTTATCATCCTGGCAAATTGGGCCGGCACCTTGTCATTGGCGGGGGTGTTCACCCACTCCCTGGCCAGCAGGGTCCCTTGGGTGACGGTTTCGGCCCGCCGGACGACGGCCCTCTCTTTCGGCGTCACTTTGGTCGGCAGCACCAGGGCAATCTCTTTGAGTGGCGTGTCAGTCGATTCTTCTTTATACGTATCGAAAACATGATTGGACAGGCTTGCCCCTTCGGCAACGGCGCGGATGACATCTGCGGTCTCGGTGTCGATTGAAGTTGCGTCGGGCACGACGAGGACTATTTTTTTGAGTTTGGCCTTGATTGCTTTCTGGACAGCTCGTCCGGCAAACCGGCGCAGGCTTTCCGCGTCCAACTTCTCCAGGTCTCCAACACCGATAAAGAGGCACCGTTTGATCTTGGTTCCCTTCGGGTCATATAGGGTGATGTGCTGTTTGTCCTTACCCGAAAACTCGGACAGGCCGGTGGCCTGTGCGATCAGTTGTTTAACAGTTGGTTGGCGGTGTATATCCGCGTCTTTGCACACTGGAATGGCCAGCAACTCCACCTTGGATCGTTCAATAGATTGCGTCGTCAATTTGATCATATCTGTCATTCCTCTTTCGGTTGGATAGTGCGTTCTATCGGAGCAATATAAATTCGAAGTGCCGGTGGGTCAACCATGTCCCCGGTCAGGGTGATGGAGCTGTTGCCAGACGCTCCAACTCATCATCAAACTGCCCAATGCGGTTTTTCCAGCCAAATTTTTCCATGGCCTGGGAAATCCCACGGCGTTGGCCGGAATACTGGTTTCGGCGGGTTAACAGGTGTGCCAGCTTTGTTTCAAAATCTGTCTGGTCCTGATAAAGAAAATTAGCATGATATGCCTTCGGCAGGAGTTCGGGATAGGAGAGCCGGTGTGGCAATAGCGGCAGGCATCCATGCCACATGGCCTCTACAACGGCGATGCCAAAATTCTCCTGAACCGCTGTGCTGACCACGATGTCACCACGGTCCAGCCATTGGTAATAGTCCTTCCGTGATGGCACCATGCCGTATTGCACCAGGCGGTCTCCCAGGAGGCCGGGCGCATGTTTGAAAACCTCTGGCATTTGCGCATATTCTTCTCCCAGCAAAGCCACCTGGAATTCGATGCCGCGTCGGATCATCTCCTCCAGGGCCCCGAAGAAACTCTCCGGGTTCTTGTCATGCTCCCAGCGGTGGTTCCAGATGACCAGGGGCTGTTGGGTATCCTTTTTCTCCCTGAAAGAGGCAGCGCCTTGAAAATGACAGCCTGGGTAGGCGACTGCCGATATCTCTTCGATTTCCCGGGTCACCCATTTGGGACGAAAGTCGGGCATGATCTTGATAAACTGGGGCAGGTGGGTCAAGAAGGCCTCCAGGTGGGTGTGGGAGTTGAACAACAGCCGCTTGGCAGACAGTGCCGTTATGATATTGGTAAATCCCGGTTGGTGGTCATGCCGGTTATCCGGTGCAGACGGGTAGGTGAGCTGGTTTTCGTGGAAATAGACCACCCCCGGCGGGCAGCTCTCACCCCACAGCGCTTTCAGGTCGCCAAGGTTCAACAGGCTGGAGACGATGAGTCCATCGTACTGCTCCAGGTGATCGATGCGGCGGCTCCAATAGATGGCGGCGCCGCGCATGCGCCACTTCCAGAAACGATCCGGAAGGGTGACCAGATCGATGTCATAACGGCTGTGGGTTACCAGGCCGTCTGCAAAGTCACGGTGAGAGCCTCCGTAGAAGGGTTCTAAGAAGAGAAATTTCATGGCTGTAGAAATAACAGTTCAAAGTTCAGAGTTCAATGTTCAAAGTTCAAGGATAAAGCAGTTCAAGGTTCAGAGTTCAAAGTTCAAGGTTGATACTGCAGGCCTGGACAACAACTTTGAACTCTGAACCTTGAACTTTGAACTCGGCGGCGGGCCGTCAACTAAATCTTTCAATCGCGACCAATCCCCATACGACGCCTGCTGCCAGTAGGCTGATCATCACCGCCGCCGACCCCAGATCTTTGGCCCTGCCTGAAAGTTCGTTCCGCTCTGTGCCGATGCGGTCGATGGCTGTTTCCACTGCTGAGTTGAGCAGTTCCACCATGAGCACCACCAGGAGTGAAAAGATAAGCAGCGCACGTTGGGTCAGGGTATCCCCAACCCAGAAGGCCGCCGGGATAAAGATCAAGATGACGATCAATTCCTGGCGAAAAGCAGCTTCATTGCGCCATGCCGCCTGGAGACCCTTAAGGGAGAATCCTATGGCATCCCATAACCGTATCAATCCGGTACGACTGTATTTTGTCATGCGTTCCTCCAACGGGACAGCATTCTATCTGATGGCAGTTAAATTTTTGTTAGATAAGGACGTCAATTCGTCACCATTTCTGCTGTGCTCCCTACGACCGCTCTGGCATCACGGGTTCGCGCAGGATCAGGTCGATGGCTTGTTTGGCTGATGCGGCCATGGGGCCGAACACATCATAGAGTGCTTTGAGATGCCGCAGGTGGTCGGCGGTCCTCAACACCAGCATGGCCAGATCTCCTTCGGCAATGCGGCCTCGCTGGACCACCTTTTGCCACTCATCTCCGCCGGCCCATGCCCACATGTACATTGCCGGGCGGTAGAAGAGCGGGCGTGTTTCGAATCCGCGTACCTCCATTTGCTTGGTAAAACCTTTGAGGCCGCGTTTTACTTTTTTTACCGCCTGGGTCAGTTTTTTCGGTAGCCGCTGGTTGTCCAGATGTTCATCGGTCTCTTTCTCATTCACGAAACTCGCCATGATGGCGGCCAGAAGGGCCGGGTCGTCCTGGGGAAAGAGTCCCTGCCGAAGTCCTTCGGCCACCAGCAGCGGCTGATCGATACGCAGATGGGAGGCCCAGCGCCCGTCTTCGGTGAGCCGGTGCTGATGGTCTACGAAGCCGGTCTCCTGGAGAAAAACAAGGTGCTGTTGAAAGGCGTCCCATAAATGTCGATGGGCGGTTCCTTCACCGTCGTATTGGGCGCCGTGCTGCTGAAAGGCGGCTAGGGATTTGTGCAGGAGTTCTTTAATTTCTTCCGGGCTGTGGGAGAGCAGCAAGTTCAGAACCATGGAAAAGTTGATGCGAATCTGGCTGTGGACGGCACCAGGGGGGGCTTTGAACAATTGAGCCACCTGGCGGATGTCCATATACTTTCCCGGTACCACCATGGCGAATCCCACCTTGTCTTTTCCGCGTCGGCCCGCCCGCCCGGTCATCTGCTGAAGCTCGGTGGCTTCCAGGGGAAGAAATTCCCGGCCGTTAAATCGATCCGAGTTGAGAAAGGCCACCGTGCGCGCCGGAAAGTCGACGCCGGCCGCAACAGTGGAGGTGGCGAAGATGGCGTCCAGCAATCCTTCGCTCATGAGGGTTTCCAGGACCAGTTTCCACGCCGGCAATTGTCCGCTGTGGTGGGAGCCCACGGCCATCTGCTCTAAGATCCAGCGCTGGCGGTGACGCTGGATGTGGGGGTGATCCGCCACCAAATCGTGAATCCGGCGACTCAGTCGGTCGGCGCGGTCGGGATCTTTGACCTGGTTCTCCATGCACATCTGGATGGCGCGGTCGCAGTCGGCCCTCGATTTGAGGAAGAAGATGGCCGGCAGCAACCGGTATTTTCGAAGTACTTTCAGGATCTCCCCAAAGGGTGGCAATCGCCCCGGCGGGGCCAGGGATTGCTGCCGGCGGGTGTTCAGAAAATTGATCACTTTTTTGTAGAGACGGGTTTTGCCCTGTCCCTGGCTTTTTACCAAAAGGGGGTAGAGGGTACCGGACGGATGCAGGAGCATGGGGTAAAGGGGGACCGGCCGTTTGCGCTCCTGGACCACATGGCATGCTTTGCTTCTGGTGGAGACCAGCCAGTCCGAAATTTCGTGGGCGTTGCCGATGGTGGCGGAGAGCAGCAACAGGGGGATGCGCTGGGGGAGATAGATCATGATCTCTTCCCAGACCACACCGCGTTCCGGATCACCTAAAAAATGGGCTTCGTCCAGCACAACGAAGTCGGTGGAGAGTTCCTCTCCCCGGTGCATGGCGTCATAGAGCTGGTTGCGCAGTATCTCCGTCGTTCCGACGATGATCGGGGCATCGGGGTTTTCCTTACGGTCACCGGTGAGGATGCCTACCTCGGATTCGCCGAAATAGCGTCCAAACTCCAACAGTTTTGAATTGGTGAGTGCTTTGAGTGGGGATGCATACCACGCCCGACCGCCCTTTTGGAATACGGCCTCGATGGCCTGCAGGGCGATCCAGGTTTTTCCGGCGCCCGTAGGCGCCGTGACCAAGCAGTCGGCGTTTTTGATCGCCTTGAGGGATCGCAATTGAAACGGATCCGGGGAAAAAGGTGCAGGTTCGGGAGTGCCGATGCGATTGAAGGCTTTCTTCAATCGGGGATCCATGCCGGGTTTCAAGGTCGGCCGGTGCTGCCTGGACCTGGAGCGGCCGTTGGAATGTCTACCTGACCGCCCCTTATTACGGCGTGAATTTTTCATTTTTCGATAAGGAATATCGGCACCTTTAGGATATGCAACCTTATAGGTTGTCTACCATTTCCTTCACCCGGTTTTTAGCTTCCGACTCCACATCATAAGGCGACTCGCCATTGAGATCGGCTTCGATGAGGTCATCTGCATAGGGCAGGAATCCCAGGATATCGAAGTCTGCAAGATGCTGCTTAAGAAATGCTTCGTCCTTTTCCCTGCGCACCTTATTGCCGACGATGAAGACCTGTTTGAGGTTGATCTCGGCGGCGAGCTGACGGATATGCTCGGCGGTATCGATGCTGCGGCGACCCGGCTCCACCACCACAATCAGCTTATCTACGGCCGAGGCTGTGGCCCGGCCGAGGTGTTCGATGCCGGCCTCCATGTCCATCACCACCACCTCATCGCGGCCCAGCACGATGTGCATGACCAGGGCTTTGAGCAGGGTGCTCTCCGGGCAGAGGCAGCCGCCGCCGCCCTTCTTGACGCTTCCAAGGCGCATCAATTTGATCTGGTCTTTTTTCACGGAGAGGGCGTCGGGGAGATCGTCGACTTTGGGATTGAGTTTGAAGAAACCGCCGATGGATCCGGGCTGCGCGCCTGTGCGCTCGAGGATCATCTCCTTCATATTGGCGATGGGGGTGATTTTATCGGCATCGGGGATCCCTAGGGCCGCCGCCAGGTTGGCGTCCGGGTCGGCGTCGATGGCCAGAACCTTTTTACCCATCTCGTTCAACGTGCGGATCAACAATGATGAAAAGGTGGTTTTCCCGACACCACCTTTACCGCTAATGGCTAATTTCATGGAGTATCCTTTCGTATCGATTCGATTTCAAACTCAACCCTATTGGTCAATCAGGCACACGACAATATAACACCCAATATCGGTTCGGCAAGATAAAGGTATCGGATTGCGATCTATGGCTTGACGGGTGGTAACGCCGAGGATAGAAGGGAGGCCTGATAGATTGAGGACCATGCAACATGACAGTGTGCATTGAAATAGAAACGAGGCAGACGCCGGGAATTGTGGATTGGTACTGGTGGAATGCTGAATCAAGTACCAGGAACCGGAACCAATGAACCAGATCGTGCGTCGAAAAGCCGGCGATTTTGTCGGCCCCAAACCTGAAATCCTCTCCCCGGCTGGAAACAGGGACAGCTTTCTGGCGGCCCTGGCTGCCGGAGCGGATGCCATCTATTGCGGCCTGAAATCCTTTTCCGCCCGAATGGCCGCGCAAAATTTCACCATCGAAGAACTCGTACCCCTGGCCGATCTGGCGCGCTCAAAGGGAACGCATCTATACCTGACCGTCAACAGCCTGCTCAAACCCGGCGAGCTTCAGCCGCTGGCCGCCCGGCTTGAATCGGTTCAACGCCATGTCAAACCACGGGCGCTGATCGTGCAGGATCTGGCTGTGGCAGAGATCGCCAAGCAGATCGGATTCAAGGGAGAAATCCATCTGTCCACCCTGGCCAATGTGACAACGGCCGGTATTCTAAAGCGACTGCCCAAGACCTTCGGTGTTCAGCGTGTGGTTCTTCCGCGAGAACTCGATATCGAAGAGATCAAGACGATGGCCGCGGCCTGCCCCCAGGATCTCTCCCTGGAGATCTTCATCCACGGCGCCCTGTGCTATGGCGTTTCAGGCCGCTGCTACTGGAGCAGTTTTCTGGGAGGCAAAAGCGGTCTGAGGGGACGGTGTGTCCAACCATGCCGGCGGCGCTACCAGCAGGCAGATCAGAAGAGCCGGTCGTTTGCCTGCCAGGATCTGAGTCTGGACGTGCTGGTTAAAGTTCTGGCCGGCGTGCCCAAGATCAGGGCGTGGAAAATTGAAGGACGAAAAAAAGGCCCTCACTACGTTTACTATACCACCATGGCATATAAAATGCTCCGGGACGAGGGACAGGATCCCCAGATCAAAAAGGCGGCGACACAGCTGTTGGAGCAATCGCTGGGACGGCAGGGAACCCACTACCACTTTTTGCCCCAGCGTCCACAAAATCCGGTGGACACCGACGCACCATCGGGTTCTGGTCTGACGGTGGGCACGGTTCGGGGCGCGCACAACAAACCCTATATCGAGCCGCGCATGGAACTGCTGGCCCACGACAAATTGAGAATAGGATACGAGGACGACGCCTGGCACCAGACCATCGATCTGTCGAAGGCCGTGCCCAAAAAAGGCAAATTCTACTTCAAACTCTTCAGGGGCCGAAGGCCGGCCAACGGTTCGCCGGTCTTCCTCATTGACCGACGGGAACCAGCCTTGGTGGAACAACTCAAACGCCTGGAAGATCAGTTGGCGGAAGGACCAAAACCGGTGTCGGCAAAATCCGGATTTGTTCTGCGGATGCCGCCCGGAAGTCCCAAAAAACCCCATTTGTGGCTCATGCATGTGCGACGCAATCCGGGACACAGAATGCGCAAAACCAGCGCGGGACTATGGGTCAATTTCGATCAGCTTCAACACATTCAAGCGGACGACGCCAAGCATACCTGGTGGTGGCTGCCACCGGTGATCTGGCCGGATAATGAAGACCGATGGCAGGAGCACGTCAGCCAGTTGCTCCGCATGGGCGCACGCCGTTTCGTGCTCAATGCGCCGTGGCAGATGGCCATGTTCCGCCGCCCCAAAGGACTCAATCTCTGGGCGGGGCCCTTTTGCAATATCGCCAATCCATTGGCCATAAGAGGATTCAAGATGATGGGCGGTAATGGCGTCATTGTCAGTCCGGAGTTGGGGCAGTCCGATTTAGAGGCCCTTGCCGCCAAGAGCGTGCTGCCCGTGGGTGCGGTGGTCTCAGGATTCTTTCCGTTTTGCGTGTCGCGGGTAAAGGCCGACAACGTGAAGACCGATCAACCCTTTGTCAGTCCCAAAGGCGAACAGGGATGGGTGAGACGATTCAATGATCTCTACTGGGTCTATCCCAACTGGCCGGTTGACCTGAGGTCTGCCCAGGAAAAATTGCAGAAAGCCGGTTATCGAATGTTCGTCCATCTGGACGAGCCGGTGCCCAAGGCGGTCAAAATCAAGCGGCGGCCGGGGCTTTGGAACTATAAGATCGGTTTGAAATGACCAAGGGGGAGGAACCGTGGGAATATCGACACCAGCATAAGGAGAAACGCATTGACGACTCTAAAGATGCATTGCGAGACAGTAGACGTGTCACTGGACATGGGGCCGGATATCCAGGATATAACACCCGGTTTGTCCCGTTGCGTCGAAGCATCGGGCATTCGCAACGGTAGCCTGAACGCCACCATGGTAGGCTCTACCGGTTCGCTGACCACCATTGAGCACGAGCCCGGCGTGGTGGAGGATCTTAAAGCGGCCATGAACCGTATGGCACCGCCGGACATCACCTATGCCCATGAACTGGCCTGGCATGACGGTAACGGTCACAGCCACGTTCAGGCCGCCATGATGGGGCCTTCCATTGTGGTGCCCATTCGGGAAGGGCGTCTGCGGTTGGGGACCTGGCAGCAGGTGGTGGCCGTCAACCACGACAACAGAAGCCGTCGTCGCAACATTGAAGTCACCATCATCGGTGTTTAGCTTTTGTATTGTGATGACATGCACCACAGGGGGGCCCACCATGACCTTGACCCACAGACCTTTGGAAACGGCGGATGCGAATAGCATCTGTACCTTTCCCCAATCCGAAGAAGAGCTGTTTTTTGCCTTTCCCAAGGCGACTTTTCCCCTGACCCCGGAAACCCTCCTTGAGGCCGCCGAGCAGCGCCTCTCCCCCACGGTGGCATTGGACAATGGTGAGGTGGTGGCGTATGCCAATTTCATAAAGGTGAAAGAAAAAGGTTTCTGCGCCATCGGCAACCTGATGGTGCATCCGGATCACCGGCGCAAAGGCGTAGCTTCCTACCTGGTCAATGTGATGGTACGCCAGGCCACCGAGATCTATTGCGCCCGCTTTGTGCGCACCGCCTGCTTCAGCCACAACCAGGCTGCCTACCAGATGTACCACAAACTTGGATTCCGCCCGGGCGAGATGCAGCAGCGGCTGACGGCAGACGGAACCCCGGTCCTGCTGGTGAACCTCTACCTGCACCGCGGCAAGGTAAGCTGTGACGATTAGTGCGCATGGTTTACTATGCTTCCGTGTCAGCCAATTTTCGATTGACAAAAAAAGTATTGATGGATTTGGGTTAATCGGCACCACATCTTTTTGCGCGTATCGATAGCGCAATTACAATGTCCCATCTGACAGTGATCTATATTTCTACTGAACCATGAAGTTCGAAAATCGTTAGCTCCCATCGAGCAATTGATGATTGCTCCGGTTGATCCATGCCATTGAAAAGAGACGATCCATACTTCTTTTTTGACGCGCCGTTTTACGGATCTGCGACTTTTCAGAGGGGCGGTGCCGAGCATGAAACGGATATTCCAAGAAAGGATTGACGCATGGCTTTTGACACCTTTGTTAAGATTTCCGGTATCGAGGGGGAGAGCTCGGATGACCAGCATTCGGGGTGGATCGAGGTCATTGCCTTTGACACCGAGACCTTGCAGAAAACCTCTTCCACCGCAAGCAGCGTCGGTGGCGGCAGTGCGGAGAGAGCGGACTTCAGAGCCTTGAAGTTTTCAAAACTGGTGGACAAGGCCTCGCCCAAATTGGCACTGGCTTGTGCCGACGGCACACATATCGATTCCGTTGTTCTTGAGATCTGCCGTGCAAGCGGAGAAAAGCTCAAGTACATGGAGTATAGGCTGAGCAAATGCCTGATTGCCGGGGTCAAGACCGCCGCAGGGCCCGGAGAGTTTCCGGCAGAACATATCTCTGTGGAGTTCGGCAAAATAGAGTGGGGCTACACCCAGCAAAAGCGGTCCGGCGGCGGAGCAGCCGGTCAGATTGCCGGTGGTTGGGATCGAGAGAAGAATTGTAAAGTTTAGATATCCGGAAAGGAAAACGTAAGCCATGAAAATCAGATTGGTCTGTACGGGTGGCGGTTTGTCTTTCAGCCCAGGGAAAATTCCCCATTTAAAGTGGGCGGATGGCATTGTCAGCCTGGGGTTTAAGTTCGCTACCGGTATTATGATCGAATTCAAAACTGTTTTGTTTCAAAGACTATTGGTGATCTCGGACCCCGTATCCCTTACCAGGGGATCCGGCATCGTGGCGACGCTCATGGGGATGGAGTATTTTGAGGTTAGCGATCCACCCAAGAACCTTAATTTTGTGGATATTGACCGCACTTTAACCGATGTCGAAATCGAAGGCCGGAATCATAACCTGGCGGATATTAAAATTACCATCTGCGATAAATTGAATCAGCCGTTATACAAGATCGAAAAATACAATGTTCCGTATAAGGGCATGATGAATGGGGATTTTAACGTTCGAGGAGAGCTGATCGCAAAGAGAACGCGGCTCAAGGTGCCCAGATATGATCCGCTTCAAAATAATGCGGCTCAGCTGAGATAGGTCTCTGTCTCAGTACCTCACCCCAATCGGAGTATCAGGTGCGGGATTGCCGCTAATATAAAGAAAGTCACCGTCTAAATTTGTGATCCATTAGATTCCAAATGGAAATGTTGCCGGCGGTCTTCTATAGAAAGGTAATCTCCGTTGAATAACCGTGTAGTAGTTACTGTTTGTCCCCTTCTTTGGGAATATTATTCCATATAACAGCGGCCTGCCGTCGTCCTTCTGCATATTCTTCTGTGGTTGCTTCTGCAAAGGCGAATAAGAGATTTTCGTTTGCCATTTTGTCGTTGCTCAACTGCAGTGCCACAGTCCAATAAGCGATCGCCTTGACGTAGTCCTTTCCTACGCCCTGACCGTCGCGATACATGTTGCCTAATTGAACCTGGGCTCTTACATCTCCCAGGTCGGCAGCCTTATTGATAATTTTTGCAGCGTCGGTGTAGTTCTGTTTTACGCCTTCCCCATCAAAATACATCATTCCCAGATTGAACATCGCATTGGTATTTCCCTGGTCGGAGGCCTTTTTGTACCACTTCATTGCTTCCATATGATTCTGTTTTACTCCCTGCCCCTTGTTATACATGGCCCCTAAGGCAAATTGGGCTACGGCAATCCCTTTTTCAGCTGCCTTCCTGTACCATTTGATTGCTTCTGCTTTGTCTTTTTCCACACCCATGCCATTGTAATACATCAAGCCGAGATTAAACTGAGATTTAGCTTGTCCCTGCATAGCGGATTTCTGATACAACTCCATTGCCTCGGCATAGCTCTGCTTTACCCCAAGCCCCGTGTAGTACATGCCTCCCAAACCGTGCTGGCCATCTGCATCACCTTGTTCGGCGGCATTTAGAAACCATTTAACGGCTTCATCGTAATTTATCTCCACACCCTGGCCGTCTCTGTAGATTTTTCCCAATTGGACCTGGCTCTCAACATCCCCTCGACCAGCCTTTTTTCTCAGCGTATCCAGGGGACCGTCGGCCTGGCAATGTGAAAAAATCAGCGAAAAGGCAAGTAAAAATATGAGCTTTCCATGTGACACCATCAAAATATCCCTTTAGTAGATATTGATATATTTAGATTCGGGTGGTGCCGGGGTGGTGCTGGATCGAATAGATCATAGAAGTGACTTGCGATACGGGTATTCAACAGGAAATAACTTCGATTGTCAAGGTTGAGAAATCATGGGAAGGTTGATTGCGCTGAATAGGTACTTTTACTGTCGTGCTGCC
>JAAUYD010064177.1_pt1 | contig 14316 bp, 9 predicted proteins | sample 7278101 | NCBI WGS metagenome assembly JAAUYD01 (sample SAMN14350128, study PRJNA611818) | marine sediment metagenome | isolation source: surface marine sediment (0.6m) | place: French Polynesia: Moorea | collected 2018-08
AAGTACTTTAACAGTTAAGCTCAAAGAACAACTTAAATAGTCAGTAGAATTAATTTTTTTTGCCTGTGTCTACTCTCTTAATCCCACTTGGCGAAAAAGTTAAATTTATCTCAAGTGTAATGTGAGGAAACTCGCGATCGCCACTTTACCGGCTTTCAAAGAGATTTAAATCTAACCACAGAGCCTGCGTCGTCGTCTGAGCCTGCGGTAATTGGCATAGTCATAGCCTCTCGCTGCGCTTACGCTGCTAGAAGCACTCATCTAGGTAATGCATATCGGTTGCAACCGTTAAATTACGTAAAAACACAAAATTATTGAAATAGAGACGAAGCATGAAAGTCACCCAGGAGAAACTTCCCGCTAGTCAGATTGGTTTGGAGATAGAAATTACGCCCGAGCAGACTAAAAAAGCTTATGAAGAAGTTGTAAATAACTTTGCTCGTAATGCCAATATTCCAGGGTTTCGCAAAGGTAAGGTACCGCGTCCAATATTGCTCCAACGTTTAGGGTCAAATAGAGTAAAAGCAGCAGCATTGGAAGAATTAATCCAAGATGGAATAAAAGAAGCAATCGAACAAGAAGATATTCCTGCTATCGGACAGCCACAACTACGTTCCTCCTTCGATGAATTAGTGAATAATTATGAACCAGGAAAAACTCTTACCTTTAATGCAGCAGTAGATATAGAGCCAGAAGTTAAATTAGGCGATTACCAAGGTCTGGAATTCAAAGCCGAAGAAATCAAATATGATCCGAAGCGTGTCGATGAAATTCTGGAGCAGGAGCGCCAACAAATGGCAACACTAATTCCTGTGGAAGGAAGACCAACACAAATTGGTGATGTTGCAGTAGTAGATTTTAAGGGCGTGCTGGTAAAAGCAGATGGAGAAGAAGGAGAACCTGAGGCCATACCCGGAGGGGAAGGTACTGATTTCCAAGTAGAATTACAGCAAGATCAGTTTATTCCAGGATTTGTAGACGGAATAGTAGGAATGAATCCGGGTGAAACCAAAGAAATTTCTGCTCAGTTTCCAGAACCTTATGCAAATGAAGAGTTAGCTGGTCAACCAGCTTTGTTTACTGTTACTCTCAAAGAAATTAAAGAAAAAGAATTACCTGAATTAGATGATGATTTTGCCAAAGAAGCCAGTGAGTTTGAAACATTAGCAGAATTGCGTAGTTCTTTGGAAGAACGCTTCCAAAAAGAAGCTGAAGAAAAAACAAAAAATAACAAACAAAAAGCTTTGCTTGATGAATTGTTGACAAAAGCGGAAGTTGATTTACCTGAGACCATGATTGATCGGGAAGTTGATGCAATGTTGACACAAACTGCAATTCGGTTATCGCAACAAGGATTAGATATTAAAAAGTTATTTACTAAAGATGTCATTCCTCGATTGCGGGAGCAATCACGCTCGGAAGCGGTAGAAAGAATTAAGCGTTCGGTCGCACTCCAGAAAATTGCATCCCAGGAATCTATTGTTGCTTCAGAAGAAGAAATTAATAATCGCATCCAAAAGTTGATTGAGGAATATTCGGATTCTGAGATTGACCCTCAAAGAGCACGTTCAGAAGTCGAAAATGAATTACTCACAGGAAAAATTATCGATTGGCTTTTGGAAAAATCATCAATTGAACTGGTACCAGAAGGATCTTTGAATGCATCAGAAGAAAACGAAAGTGAGACATCCGAAAATGCTTCCCAAAGCAAAACAGAAGGCACTACGGTAAGCTCGGAAGGATAAAACTTTAGATAGATAACAAGCTAGGAATGCCTCAATAGCGACCTTGCTTGACATAAATAAATCTCAGGAAAATCTTATTCTGTAGGCGGAATATTTAAGAAATCTTAAATAAAAATGGTCACCCATAGCCGCCTTCGCTTGATACTCTGTTTACACAGAAAGCATATTAATGAGGCATAATGGTTAGCAAGTAGAAAAGAAAATATATAAATTTTGCCTGCCGAATCAGCAGCATAAATATTTGGCATTGGCATTTGTGGAAATAAAAGCCACAATTAAATAGAAGCTGCAAAAATCATTGAAAATCGTCAATTCTTAGTGTCAAAATTTCTTGTATGCTGAAATCGCAGTTGGGAAATTATCAAATCAGCAGTTTGAGCAACTTGGAAATTAACTCCCAGAGCAGTTCAAATAATATATTGCCAACAGTAGTAGAGCAATCAGGGATGGGAGAGCGTGCTTTCGATATCTACTCCCGTCTGCTGCGAGATCGGATTATCTTTTTGGGAACCCCAGTAGATGATACAATCGCGAACGCCATTATTGCTCTGTTATTGTATTTGGATGCTGATGACTCCGAAAAAGATATTCAATTGTATATTAATTCTCCTGGGGGCTCGGTGACTGCGGGAATGGCAATTTATGACACCATTCAGCAAATTCGTCCTGATGTTGCTACTATATGTTTTGGGTTGGCAGCCAGCATGGGGGCATTTTTGTTAGCAGCAGGAACAGCAGGTAAACGAATGTCTTTACCTGATTCAAGAATCATGATTCACCAACCTCTTGGTGGAGCTCAAGGGCAAGCTGTCGATATTGAGATCCAAGCCAAAGAAATTCTTTATCATAAGTCTAAGTTGAATCAGTTACTTGCTCATCATACAAATCAACCCTTAGAAAAAATTGAAGCCGATACAGAGCGTGATTTCTTTATGTCGGCAGAAGAAGCGAAAAATTACGGATTGATCGATCTAGTGATTTCCGGGCAAAACCTTCCCTCAAAAGGGGAAAACGTCACCATTCTGAAATAAGAGGCTGGTATGTCTAAGTACGACTCCCATTTAAAATGTTCGTTTTGTGGCAAGTCACAAGAGCAGGTGCGAAAGCTAATCGCCGGACCGGGAGTCTACATCTGCGATGAATGTGTCGACTTGTGCAATGAGATATTGGATGAGGAGTTACTCGACACCAATGGTGCAACAACTCAACCTGCGGCACCAAGGTCAGAACAACCTCAAAAACGTCGCACCCGTTCTAGTAGCCTTTCCTTTAATCAAATTCCCAAGCCACGGGAAATCAAAAAGTATCTTGACGAACATGTAATTGGTCAAGATGAAGCAAAGAAAGTACTTTCAGTCGCCGTTTACAATCATTACAAACGGCTAGCAATAGCACAATCTAAAAATGGTGGTAAGGGTGCTTCGGAAGACGGTATAGAACTGCAAAAGTCAAACATTCTTCTAATCGGTCCTACAGGCTGTGGAAAAACACTTTTGGCACAAACCTTGGCAAAAATCCTTGATGTGCCTTTTGCAGTGGCTGATGCTACAACCTTAACGGAAGCCGGGTATGTCGGAGAAGATGTAGAAAATATATTGCTGCGATTGTTGCAAGTAGCAGATTTAGATGTAGATGAGGCACAACGGGGAATTATTTATATTGATGAAATCGATAAAATTGCTCGCAAGAGTGAAAATCCATCAATTACCCGTGATGTTTCTGGTGAAGGCGTACAACAAGCGCTGCTGAAAATGTTGGAGGGTACAGTTGCCAATGTACCACCTCAAGGAGGTCGCAAGCATCCTTACCAAGACTGTATTCAAATTGATACGAGAAATATTCTATTCATATGCGGTGGTGCATTTGTTGGTTTGGAAAAGGTGGTAGATCAGAGAATAGGTAAAAAGTCAATAGGTTTTGTCCAGACAGGAGATGCTCCATCAAAAGAAGCTCGAGCTGCTGATACTCTTAGGCATATGGAGCCAGGCGATTTAGTAAGGTTTGGGCTGATTCCAGAGTTTATTGGACGGATGCCAATGGTAGCCGTCGTAGAACCGCTGGATGAGGAAGCTCTGATGGCTATATTAACTCAACCACGTAGTGCCTTGGTGAAACAATATCAAAAGCTGCTGAAAATGGATAATGTTCAGCTAGACTTTAAGCAAGAAGCTTTGCTGGCGATTGCTCGTGAAGCTTATCGTCGTAAAACTGGTGCGAGAGCGCTTAGGGGTATTGTAGAGGAATTGATGCTTGATGTAATGTACGAGGTTCCATCCCGTAAAGACGTTGTGAATTTTACTGTAACTCAGGAAATGGTAGAAAAGCGTTCTACTGCTGAATTACTCATGCATCCATCTTCTCTTCCCAAACCAGAGTCAGCATAATTTACTTATGAGTCACGAGTCATTAGTAAATGGCTCGCGACATAGAAAAAATAAAAAATGCCCTACATCAATGTTCGCGGCGTAGCTCATTATTATGAATGGATAAAAAAGCCATTTTCTGGTTCTGCTAAACCAGTAGTGGTTTTTATTCATGGTTGGGCTGGTTCTGCTAGGTACTGGAAAACTACCGCCGACGCTTTATCAGCAAAATTTGATTGTCTACTATACGACCTGCGGGGATTTGGTCGTTCTCAAAGTCAAGCAACGAAGGTTAAAAATGATGTTTCTACTTATTTGAGCTACGAACTTGAGGAGTATGCCTATGATTTAGGAAGCTTGCTTGAGCAATTACAAATCCAGCAATTTTATCTTATGGCTCATTCAATGGGGGCTTCTATCGGTACACTGTTTCTCAATATTTATCCTCAAAAAGTAAAGAAGGCAATATTAACTTGTAGTGGTATTTTTGAATATGACGAAAAAGCTTTTAGTGCTTTTCATAAATTTGGTGGTTATGTAGTTAAATTTCGTCCTAGGTGGTTGGGAAAAATACCATTAGTTGACAGAATTTTTATGGCACGTTTCTTGGTTCGTTCAATCGCCGCCACTGAGCGTCAAGCTTTTTTAGATGATTTTTTAAAAGCAGATTATGATGCAGCTTTGGGAACAATATTTACTTCTGTAAGCAAGAAACAAGCAGAAATAATGCCCTCTGAGTTTGCCAAGTTAATAGTGCCAACACTGATGATATCTGGAGAGTATGACAAAATTATTCCGGCAAAATTTGCTCAACAAGCAGCAGAAACCAGTAAAAATGTGGGTTTAAAAGTAATAGAGAACACAGGGCATTTCCCTATGTTAGAAGATCCCGTAAGTTATTTGCTTTGCGTCAGAAAATTTTTAGAGTAAGTTCCGTTACAATAAAAAAAATTATTTTTTAGAAATTACAAATTGACAAGAACAATTAACCAAGACCTAATTCTCTTTTGAGTAAATTAATTGACTTCGTACCAATATAATTTCCTGCCCGTACTAGCTTAGGTAAGCGAATCAGATCGTCTACACAAGTTTGTATGGCCACTTGAGTTGCAGAAAAGCTTGGTTGATCGCTACAAAATATCATTTGCGCTCGTTTGACAATTGCTTGAAGCTTGTAAGCATCCTTGGGTTGGGAAGTCATAACTAGTAATTCATCTCCACGCATGCCATGGAGAATAACTTCTGCTGCTCGAAGAATTCCAGGACTCAAGCTGACCATACCAATACAACTATCTCTAGGCAAACTTTTAACCATTTCAAATTCTTTCGCGTAGTCATAGATATCAAGTGGAATTACCCGTACGGCCTTGGGAGCAGCAATTATTTCAGCATCTGCAATAAAATATCTACTAGTAACTACTGTGCCTGAAGGAGTTTGATCCAATACTGTTGCTAATTCTTCCATTGATACTAACTGTATGGGAATTTGCAAAGATTCTTCTAATTCATAAACCATTAATTGACCAGCACCTATATCCGTTTCCGGTACAGCCACTAGTACTCTTGCACTGCAACGCAAGCGCCAATCCATTTCTGCAAGGAATATCTCGCGGGCTTGGTTGAGTGAACAACCTTGAGAGAGCAATTCATCCAATGCTTGCTGCACTACTTTATATGCTTGTGGGTGTTCTTTAAGGATTGGTGATTGTAATCTACTACCACCTTCATGACCTTGAGCACGGACATAAATTCCCGAACCAGCTAAACTTTCAACAAATCCATCTTCCTCTAGCTGGCGATAAACTTTGCTGATAGTATTGCGATGTAGTCCAGTTTGCATTGCCAGAGCTCGAGTAGAAGGCAATTTGTAACCTGGTGGATATTGACGAGAAGCAATCGCAAAGCGAATTTGATTAAACAGTTGATTTGACGCAGGGATTTCACTATCGGGTTGGATCCGGAATTGAATCATTACCTTAAAATTCTAAGTACTAATAGGGATATAAAATAAGCTAAATTCGCTACCTTTTTAAAAATTGTATTTATAGTTTGAATTTTTACGGGTAGAAATTTATCATGCATAGACTGCTAGTAGTAGATAATTTATTCTGAAATAGCTTAGAAATACTCCCATAGCTATATCTAATCATCACACAGCATTGGTAAAAATGATTATGACAGAGTGGGCAATAGATACAGCAATAGTTCAACTACCTCAAACTAAATTAGAAATTCCTGCTTATTTGGCCAAACCCAAGACCCAAGGTACTTACCCAGGAGTTATTGTGTTGCAGGAAATTTTTGGAGTAAATGCCCATATCCGCGAAGTTACAGAAAGGATTGCCCGCGAAGGCTACGTGGTGATAGCACCAGCTCTTTATCAACGTTTTGTACCTGGTTTTGAAATTGGATATACCCCAGAAGAGATTGAAATTGGTAGACAATACAAAAATCAAACTAAAGCCTCCGAGTTATTAAGTGATATTCAAGTAGCTATTAAATTCTTGAAAAATCTAGATGGGGTTAAAAATACTGGTTTTGGTTGTATCGGTTTTTGCTTTGGGGGTTATGTTGCTTATCTCGCAGCTACTTTAGCTGATATTAAAGCTACTGCTTCGTTTTACGGTGCGGGTATCACGAGTACTACTCCTGGAGGTGGTGAACCTATCATCACCCTTACTCACTTGTTCAAAGGAACTCTCTACGCCTTCTTTGGTATGGAAGATAAAAGTATTCCTATCGAGCAAGTAGAACAGATAGAATCAGAGCTAGGAAAATATCATTTATCCCATCGTGTATTTCGTTACGATGGAGCAGATCATGGATTTTTCTGCGACCATCGCGCCAGCTATAACCCAGAAGCTGCAGCCGATGCTTGGAAGAAAGTAAAACAGCTGTTTGAGCAATTACAGACAGTTTAGGACTATCTTCCCAAAATTAAGTTTCTTTTTTAGAGTCTTTCCTTTTAAGGTAAAACTCCAGCGTTCGCCATACGCACGTATTAATATATTCTCGAAAGTCATGAGTTCGCAAGCACAAAATTCTCAAAAAGCTTCATCATCATTTACAATGGAAGACTTTGCTCAGGCATTAGAGCAACACGACTACCAGTTTCAGAAAGGACACAAAGTTAGCGGTAGAGTATTCCAACTTGATTCTGATGGAGCTTATGTAGATATCGGTGGCAAATCCTCCGCTTTTATACCCCGCAATGAGGCTTCTTTGAAAAATGTTATTGATTTATCAGAAGTTCTACCTCTCAATGAAGAACTAGAGTTTTTGATTATCACAGAACAAAATGCCGAAGGTCAAGTCACCCTTTCTCGACGACAATTAGAAATTCGTAATATCTGGGAAAAGCTGGCTTTGATGCAAAAAAATTCTCAGAATATAGAAGTAAAAGTCATGAATGTTAATAAAGGTGGAGTCACTGTTGATGTTCAAGGTTTACGGGGATTTATTCCACGATCACACTTATTAGAACGCAACAATTTAAATGCGCTGATCGGACAAAATTTGACTGTTAGCTTTCTAGAAGTAGACCAGACCAACAGAAAACTTGTACTTTCTCAACGCGTGGCGACTAGTTCTGCAAGTTTTAGTTTATTAGAAGTTGGCCAACTTGTAGAAGGTAAAGTAACTGGAATTAAGCCTTTTGGAGTATTTGTTGATTTGGATGGTTTGAGCGCTTTGCTACACATTAAACAAATCAGCCAAAAATTTATTGAAAATCTAGAAAATGTATTTCAGATTGATCAGCCTGTCAAAGCTGTAATTATGGACTTAGATGAAGGAAAGGGTAGAGTCGCTCTTTCAACGAAAATTCTGGAAAATTTTCCTGGAGAAATACTTGAAAACAAAGATGAAGTTATGAATTCCGCTGTAGCTAGAGCAGAGAGAGCTAGAAATAAAGTATCCTAACGGGGTAACTATTGAGCAATAGCAGGCGTCTTAACAAGACGTCTGCACTGAATATTTATTCTTTACTTTTCAATTGTGAACTGATAACAGGCTCTCAATTGTTTTAAAGTTGCTTCATTAAAAGCAAACTCAATGGAATTGAGTAATTCGTCCCAGTTATTTAACATTGGTGGAGAAAAATTTTGCCACAATTCCTTCTGTAAGAATTCAGCCCACCACATTGGTGCTTGCTTACGAGCAGAAGCTTCATGTTGTCGTCGCCAGCGCTGTCGCCATTTAATAATATCAATTTTGTTTGGCGGTGCGACCCCAACAATTGGGGGAAAATCAGCATAGCTCACAAATTTACTTACACCCTTGGCATGAACGTAAACTATATACCGCCAACATTCCACAGCGTAAATATCTTCTAGTTTGATGTTAAACATTAAGCACACAGCTTCTTCTGTTACAAATCTAGCTAACCTGTGGAGAACTGGCGACTTGTGGGTAAGTTTTGATTCAAGTATAACAATCTCTTTCGATTGGGTGAATGATACCATAGTAGATACATCCCTCCGTAAAGGGATTTCGAAGATGAGTATATATGCAAGTGCTTATTATGGCAGCAATTTAATCTACTCAAACGCGATGCGAACGAGCATTATTCTCAAATATTTTTGGGTAAAAATGCGATGGTTTTTTAGAACACAAATATTAAAGGACTGATTTAAGTTGCTTGTCAAGTATAGAAATGGGAATAATTGGGCTTCATATTTGAGAGTTTGGTAGAGATTCTATGTTGGAACCTCAAATACCTTTCAAAAGTTCAGGCAATTAGTATACAGCACTTTGCGAATTTATGGGGACAAGTGGAAGTCAGATTGAGAATTCACGAATCAGAATCACCTGCTCTAGTACTACCTCACAGCACGAATAGAAGTAAGGAGAAATAAAAATAATTTATCCAATTTTTTTTGCTTCGGTTTAAAACTGAATGACACTAAAAAGTACCTTTTGTTCGTGCATTAAGATCTCCCACGATCAGATTTGGAGTTCTCAGTTCCGAACCGAACCTTCTCCTGAGTCCTATATTCTGATTCCTGAATTATTTTTTAATCTTCTTCCCCAATATCACGTTTGGGTGGGCGTTTGTAAGTGAAAGTAAATGTATTGCCGCTAGTAATTACTTGTTGCATTTCACCATACATGGCATAATTACCTACACCACTAAGACTTGCCCAACCCCTTGCTCTAGTTAAACTAACAAATAACTGATTGCGAAAATTCAGATCGCTTTCATTACGAGCAACATGGTCAAAGCCAACGACATAAACCATATCAGCTTCATGCCCTTTTGCACGGTTAACTCGAGATACCGTTACCCCACCATCTTGCCAAAATTTATCAGGGTCGTTTTCAGGATATTCAGCGTACAAATCATTAAGTTTTAATGCTGTGGGGAGATAAATATCTATATTTTGGTCTATCAAAAAATCAGCAACTTCCTTTTCTAATTCTATTGCTTCAGTATTGGAACCTAAAATTACAACCAATATATCCCGACTAGGATTTAAACCATCATGAACGATGTTATGCATGATGTTTTCAGCCAAAGCCGTCAGTTCTTCTTGACGAGAACTGTAAGTTTGAAATTCTAATAAAGGTTCTCCCCAAAGTTCGGGTATGGGATTTGGTGAATATTCTGGAGGTCGTTCGATTGTTATTGGTTTTCCGACACGTCGAAAATCTCCTTGAACTTCGTAACCAATTTTGTCCCAATCTTTTTTATTAGTAATACCGGAAAGCATACCTTCTGGACGGAGTAAACCCATACCGATCGCATGAGCTGCAGTGAGAATTGGTCCGGGAGTGCGATAACAGCGACGCATTACTTCCGAACGTTTGATTCCCCCTGAATATTGAGGTTGTTTATTTAAAAGATTGCCTAATTCTTCACCAAATATTTCTTTGGTTTTGGGGACTGCAAGACTATCAAGGCTTTGGGCTTCATCATAAGCCCAAATTAACCGCTTTTCCTCCGGTTTATCCTCGTTAACAATTCGTAAGGCTTGATAAGCCAACCAGTAAATTGCTTGTTTATCTTGGTGTTTTAAATTATCAGAGGCAACTAAATCTTGACCTTCATCAATCAAAATTGCGTCAAACATCGGCTCAATGACAATCTCTTCTTGGAGCCGTTTACACAATTCAGCTAAACCCCGGTTGGGTTGTTTTTCTCTGGCATTTATAACTGTACCCGGTCTTTTCCCGTGGTAATCGCAAATTGTGCTGTATAAACCGGGCTGTTTTTTTGCACCCCAAGCATGAAGTACTCGTAGCTTTTGATTACTTTGAGGGTCGTACTGTAACTCACCGCTACTGAAGCGACGTATCCACTGATCCAGCAGTCGAATCATTGGATCGTATAAAGAGCGTGTAAAAAACACCAAAGCAATATCCCACTCTGGGTGTTTCAAATGCATGTGTGCAGCTTTTTGACATAACAGTACTGTTTTACCTGAACCTGCAATTCCGCGAATTCGTTGGGGACCGGGGGGAATTTCTTTACCAATATGTTCTTGCTGTAAATCAATTTCGTAGAGTCTTTGACGCAAAGCATCCATAATGCTAGAACGAGTTTTACCTGTGGTTGAAACTGTTGCACGGGGTGGTTTTCGAAGTACAGGGGTTCCAGCAATGACACTAAGTAGCAATTCCCAATCTTTATCTTCTAAGTGTTCTCCTGGAACTACTGCAGAAGTTTGTTGAATTTTTTCTAGTAATCCAGTTTTATTTAATCGATCTTGAAAAATAATATTCTGAATGTTAGCAATTTCTTCCAAACCTCTTTGTTGCCATTGTTCTTGAGTAATTAAAGGTAATGCAATGATTGCTCTACCAGTTACTTTACGCCAAATAGCACTTTCGCGATCAGCACAAGCAATTAAAGCACGTAATTGATGTTCGGCGCGTTGGGTGGGGTTATCTCGATCAATATGAAAGTTTTGCAATTGCCAATTATCATCATCAATGGCATTAATTTGTTCAATGGTAACTGCTATGATTTCAATGACTATTAAACCATTATCTCGATCGGCAATAAGGATATCTGGCTCCTTACGAATTTCCCCTACTTTGGAAAAAATCGGATAGCGCCAGTAGCCTATACAATTGCGTTCTGTAAAGGTAGCTTTAATTATATCCCAAACTTTCTGATGGCTTTCTTCTGAGTTAGCTTTTATTGGTTCGGTAGTGATGAATTTACTACCAGTTTCTTCAATCCCTGATATCATTTATTTTTCCTGCGTACAATGGTCATATTTGGTACACAGCAGCCCTGATAATAATTTCAGATTTATATCGGTTTTTAATTGTATCAATCCAATGAGCAACCTCTCTTCAATTTTTTTCTCACATTAAAGAGAACATATGGAGTACCGTTTTATCTGTAGATATAGAATTGGATTGTATTTTCATTGTGATAAAGAGTTTTGGATATCTTATTTGTGTAATTCAATTAAAAACCATGATATTTGCACCTTAAAGATCTGGAAATTTTTAAATTAAAACATTAGTTTTTGACTGGCGTTTTTCTACAAAATATTCCAACCCGCTTTAAATCGAATTGATTTTCTAACTATTTACGCAGTAAATCTAGCATTGAATTTATTTGCTTTGATACTGTGCATATACGGAGAATAATGAATATATTCACCCGTTTAAATCAGAGAATGCGCGGATGTATTACTTTTTAATCTAGTGGTAATTTACTCTAAGCACGTTCCTCTGCTCCTACGGGCGGAACTATACCGCCCCAAGAGCATTTCTCTACAACAAAATATGAAGATTTAATATTTTTTAGCCTATATTAATTTCAATTAATTAAGCTTGGAATTGATAAGAAATCATCTGAGAAAGCATAACTTCAGAGAAACTTATTAACCCAAATGTAAAGGCTAAAACTACCAAAAATCTTAAAATTTATGGGTTATGGAAATTTTCAGGTAAAACAAAATTTTATTGAATTAATATCAACTCTAGAATCAATTAATGATGAGAACTCTGACCTGGGTTGGTTATATTAGATAATCTCCCGCAACAGAATAGTAGGTAAAGCTACTTCACCAATGTAGTAAACACCTAAACCTAGAACCACGCTCTCAAACAGGCTTGAAAACACTACTGTAAATTCGGTTTTAGCTGTCAGAGTACTTCCTATTGTACAAGTTTCTTTACATCAGTAACGGGTGGCAATTGCCGCTAATTGGGAGTTCTGAAGAAACACAATTACCCAAGTTTTATGTTCAAGCAATTACTGTAGTAATATACTACACAAAATACATGATTTCATTTTAGAAACTTGAGTGAGCCTATTTTTACAATACTTAAAGCGTGTAATCATTTAGCTGTATTAATTTTTGGCTTTATACCAAAAATGAAACATTATTTCTAAAATAGCCAAACCTATTTTATTTTCTAGTAACGGAGAGGGTGGGATTCGAACCCACGGATGCTCTCACATCACTCGATTTCAAGTCGAGCGCATTCGACCACTCTGCCACCTCTCCAATAAAGCTATAAGCAATTTAGCTTTTCGCTATCTTTTTTATTCTAAATGACCAGTTATAGTTTTAATTCAGTTTCATGATTTTATTACATCAATTATAAAAATTATTTGTTAGGAATAACCCTAACTCAGAGAACTAAAATAGCCATAACTTTTTTCCAAAACAATATTGGAGATTAATTGCCAATTTGTTAAATCAGAACATTTAAATTCAGAACCTTTCAATATTTTTTTGATTTGCTCGTTAATTTGAGTTTATTTATACTGCTAGCTCCCAGTAAAACTATTCACTTATTTGCGTATCGATACTTACACTGCTTCAAAATCAATTTAAAAGATGTGGTTATTAATAAAAATTAAAGCATATTCAAATAAGTATACTTAATTATATTTCAATGATGTTTTATCATACAGCATCAATCATTTTGATGCAAGTCCTATTATGTTTTGGGATTTACTGAGAACGTTCGTGGCTAGCGCCACGCGTCTTCCAAGGCGCAAAAAAGGGAATTTAGGAACTATATTGGCAGATTATTGGGGAAAGCGAGCGAAAAAATATATATAAGATGGCTTCTAACTAGAGTTGGTGTGACTTAACACAAATTACATCATTTTTTAACAGAATCTACCTGGTCAGCATATGAGATAAATGAACGTCGTTTAGAAATAATGAATAAATGTAATTAGACCAGGATAAACAGAGGATTTAGTATGATTTTAGATGATAGTGGTCATAGGAAAAGTGGAAATTTTACGTAGTGCGTCAAAAGTGGGAGCCACCAAATTCAAAATTGGTGGGGGTCTTAAACCCTTGCTCCCGACCGTCGCCCCTACGCTCTACGGCACAGCCCTTCTGCCTTCTGCCTTCGTACGCGCAGCACCGTGTTCGCGTAGTGCATACAAATTTCTGCCTTTCCTGATAAACATTTAAGCAAACCTAGCAAAAACCCGCTAATGCTTGTTCGTGGCGCAATAACTACGTTATGGTAGACACGGTTGAGAACGCACTAAGCGGACCCTAAGAACTGCGTGTCTAAGTAAACTAAACTTATACTGTAGAGTTTTGTGTGGGTAATTTTGTCCGTACATTTTGCAGCAGTTTTTGATACAAAATTTCTTTGGAGGTAATGGAATAGTCTTTGCCTACCCAAACTAGGGATGCTTGAGAAACAATTCCATCTTCAAGTAGGACAATTGAGAAGTTACGCAGCTTATGTGTTCCTTGCTCGACAATTCTGGGAACACAAGCAGCATTTAGATAAACAATGTCTTCAGGACTCTTAAACACCCGTTTACGTGGTGTTTTTTTTGTGTGCCTGAGAGTATGATGCATGTGACCAAAAGTAACTAAGGGGATACGTTTACCACGAGTAATTGTCTGGGATATTGCCTCAGCTAAATCTGGGTCGCCGTAATCTCCACCGATGGGATGCCAATCTTTTCCGCATGGGTCTTCTGGGCGAACGCCTAATCCAGAGGGACCATTATGACCCAGGAAAATAATCGTTTCATGGGTGGCGTTATCTACTGATGCAACGATCCGCTCTGTAGATTCTTCTAGAGAACTTACCCCATAGCGATTTTCGCATATTTCAGTGAATTTCCATTGGGAACCACCCCAAGTAAAAGGACGACCTCCAACTACGGTTAAATTAAATTCTGGGAAATCTAACTTCCCGTAGCCGACGTGAGCTTCATTTAACAAATCTAATTGCTTTTGCACTCTGTCTTCCTTGGT
>JAAUYD010042026.1_pt1 | contig 14309 bp, 13 predicted proteins | sample 7278101 | NCBI WGS metagenome assembly JAAUYD01 (sample SAMN14350128, study PRJNA611818) | marine sediment metagenome | isolation source: surface marine sediment (0.6m) | place: French Polynesia: Moorea | collected 2018-08
CGCAGCCTTTAAGTACAAGAAAACATTCTTTGGCTACCTGACCCTCTTTTAAGAGGATATCATTCTTTTTATATTCCCGAATGATATCATTGCTTTTGATGATATCTATTTCTTCTTCGCTCAGGGTAATATATTGAGAAAAATAATTTACCAATAAATCTTCAGTGTCCATATTGGATTGCTTCCGATATCTTTAATTATGCCTACACTAAAATTAAGCTTTTTATTGCAGTACGCTTCACTTTAGAAAAGTTAGAATATCCTTGTTTTCCAATATTTCGGACTGTGCCCCATTAAGTCCAACAGAAAACATAACTTCGGCCAATTCGGTGGATTTAATGCTACTATTTGGCCCCATCATTTTAATCAACGGGTACAATGCCCTTGATATTTGGTACATCACGTTTGGTTCTTTTCTGGGGGTTACCGGATAAATGTATCCCGGACGAAATGTATAAAAATTCAATCCCAAACTTGATATTTGGTTTTCAGCCATTCCCTTATATCTGGCAAAGGACGTACGGCTTTTTTCCGTACGGTCCGCTCCGGCGCCGCTGAGTAGGCAAAGGTTTGCCTTGGGGTTCCCTTCTTTTACAGCATCTGCAAAGGCAACGGCATAATCCACGGTGATTTCTTTAAACTTTTCATCGGGCACTTGGCCCGTGTAGGCCCCAATACAGAAAAAGGCGATATCTACCTGCTCGAAAAGACCTCTGTGAGCTGAATAATCCGAAAAATCAGCAATGACAACCTCTTTAAGTTTTGTATTCTTATGTTCCGTTTTTCTGCGAACCAATGAGACTACGTCACCTATTTCAGGAGCTGTCAAACAATGTTCCAATACCAAGCTTCCGATCATTCCTGAAGCTCCTGCTATAATGACTTTTTTCATGTTTACGGAGTTTGCCACCAGACGGAATTAGGTTTGGGTAGTTCATTAATGATAATAGGTTCTCCGATCTTTGGAGTGACCAAGGGAATTGCCAATTCCTCTGCTTTCTTGGAAACCCTCACTATGGGATCGGTCCAAGAATGTAGGGCCAACTTGAATGCTCCCCAATGAATGGGCATAATGGATTTAGCCCGTAAATCAACCCCAGCTTGAGCAGTCTCCTCTGGAAACATATGGATGTCAGGCCACATTTTATTGTATTGGCCGCATTCCATCATGGCAAAATCGAAAGGCCCGTATTTTTTGCCAATGGCTGTAAAGTGTGTGGCATAACCACTCTCCCCACTAAAAAAGAGGGCAGTACTATCGGATTTGATGACCCAGGAGCTCCATAAGGTACTTTGTCCATTTGAAAATTTCCGACCAGAAAAGTGTTGAGCAGGTGTGCATGCCAATTGAATATTTTTGAATACGGTTTCTTCCCACCAGTCCATTTCCTTGATTTTTGAACGGTCGACTTCCCAAGCTTCCAAATGGACCCCAACCCCAAGAGGAACAAAATAAGCTCCAACCTTATCTTTAAGTCTTTTAATGGATTCATAATCTAAATGATCGTAATGGTCATGAGAAATAACTACGGCATCTATTTTAGGAAGTTTTTCGATATCGATGGGTAGCTGTACGTTGAAGCGTTTGGCGCCCATCCACTGATGTGGAGCGGGCACACTACCAAACATGGGGTCAATCAAAATATTTTTACCATCTATTTGCAGCAAAAAGGCCGAATGCCCAAACCAAATAAGACGTGAACCGCCATTATAATTTGCAATATGTGCTGAATCAATTTTCTGAACCCGCAAATCCCCGTTGGGTCGCCCGTTTTCAACTTTTTCGAAAAAAAATTTTCGACTTATGGAGAGCATTTTAGAAAAGCTGGTGGCTTCTGGAATTTCCTTTTTTGTGTTCACAAACTTTCCCTTGTTGAACTGCTGGGAAGATTCATATAAAGCTTGACGTTCCTCGTTCACCTCCCCACCAAAAGAGGGATAAAAGTTGACGAAGGCATAATAAACGATTACCAATGCGATAATGAGGAGTATTATGGTCAGTAGCATGCGTGTAAGTATTTTTTTTAGTCTTGTCAAGAGATGAGGGTTTAAAGGGACTAATGAAAGGTCTCTTGGGTACTGAGGTACAAGGGTATGAAAAAAATTAGGACTAAAAAAAGCTCGGAATCTTCCGAGCTTTACGTTTTTATCCAACCAAAGGTGGTTTGTCGGAAATAAAAGGCTGATGATAATATCGCCTTCCGGTAGCCCTGTATAAAGCATTGGCCAAGGCTCCCATAACAGGTGGGAAAGGAGGTTCACCCATTCCCGTTGGGTCGATACCATTATCCACAAAATGGGTTTCAATCTCTTTTGGGGCCTCACTATGGCGAATTAGACGGTAACGATCAAAGTTTTGTTGCTCAGGTGTACCATCTTTAAAGGTAATGGCACTGTACATAGCATGGCCAATACCATCCACCACGCCGCCTTCAGCCATATTGCTGGCGGCATCAGGATTCACCACGATGCCACAATCTATTGCCGAAGTCACCTTTTGAACTTTGGGTTCACCATTTTCCATGACCATGTCCAACACTTGGGCCACATAACTGTTATGACAGAAATAGGCCGATACCCCCCTATGGACTCCGTCGTCATTTTGCCCCCAATTCGACTTTTCGCGAACCAATTTTAGAACACCTGCGTAACGGGCCGCATCATAATTATTGTTTTCTGGTTCGCCCACGGGATTTTGTTCGGCACGCTTCATCAATTCCAATCGAAAATCAATGGGATCTTTGCCCATTTCCTCAGCCACTTCATCCAAAAAGGATTGTTCGGCCCCCGCAATAAAGTTAGAACGCGGCGCACGGAAGGCACCGGTGGTAATGTTGGAATCAATGGTATAATTCTCGGCTAAATAATTGTCAATAGCTCCCGCCGGAAAACGATTGGCAAAGAGCGGACTTTCAGGAACACCTCCTGCTTTTACATGAAAAGCAACCAGATTGTTATTCTCATCCAACGCCGCGCGATAGGTGGCATAGTAGGAGGGGCGATACACCCCCTGTGACATATCGTCTTCACGACTGTACTGCAGTTTTATCGGAGCGTTCATTTTCTTTGAGATTAGGGCGGCTTCGACCATAAAATGGCCATAGAGCCGACGTCCGAATCCACCACCTTGACGCGTCATTTGAATATCAATTTTTTCCAAGGGCAGCCCTAAACATTCCGCGATGGCGGGTTCCATAAATTCCGGGGTTTGTGTCGGCCCCAATAACTCGGCATGGTCTTCAGTCACATGGGCAAAGAAGTTCATGGGTTCCATGGTGTTGTGTGCCAAAAACGGACAACTGTAGCTTCGCTCGATTACCTTCGCCGCATTGGCAAAAGCAACTTCGGGATTTCCATCCCTACGGGCCACTCGTCCTTTGCGTGCCATCATCTCCTTTAATTGGGCATCATGGGTTTCGGAGTTCTCCAAACCTGAGGGGTGTTTTACGGACATTTCCCTTCCTAAAACCGACATGTCATGATTGGTTTCGGTAGCCTTTTCCCATTCCACTTTTAAAGCTTTTTTAGCCTGCATGACCTGCCAAGTGGTTTCCCCAACAACGGCGACCAATTCATTGAAAGCGGTATGATGGAAAGCTGATTTCTTAAAATCATCATCATATAGTTTTATGGAAAATACATCACGTATTCCAGGCATCTGTTTGGCTTCGGTGGTATCAAAGGACTTTAGTTTCATTCCAAACGCAGGGGGATGGGCAACTGTAGCCAATAACATGCCCTCACGCTGAACATCAATACCGAACAAAGGTTGGCCGGTAACGATTTTCTTTCCATCAACATTCTTCCTAGAAGTGCCGATGATGGAAAATTCAGAACGCTCTTTCAATTGTACTTCTTCAGGAACTTCCAGTTGTGATGCGGCCGAGGCCATTTCACCATAACCTGCCGAATTACCACTGGCTTCATGACTGAGCACTCCTGCGACAGCTGTAATTTCAGCAACGGGTACTTGCCATGCCGCTGCTGCAGCTTCCTTCAACATCTGTCGGGCGGTTGCCCCGGCCATACGCAGCGGCTCCCATGAACTCATGATGGAACGGCTGCCCCCAGCAACCTGCCAGGTGTACAAGTCCGTGTTCAATGGGGCTTGCTCCACAATAACATCTTTCCAATCTACTTCCAGTTCATCGGCCAAAATCATGGGCATAGAAGTCCGAACATTTTGCCCAATTTCTGGATTGGGCGACATGATGGTCACGACGCCATTGTCCCCAATTTTTAAATATCCATTGATTTCGTACCATTCCTTTGGCATTTCCAGTTCCACTGCCATTGCCTCCGCAACCTTTGGCTTACAGGAGTTCAGTAAGTTAAAGCCTAATACGAGTCCACCCCCGGCCAAACTGGTGTTTTTGATAAAGGCCCTTCTTCCTATCGGTGTTTTTACAACTGTCATGGTGTTTTCTTTAGGATGGATTTGCATTCGTTTCAGCAGCCAATTTCACTGCTTTTTTGATTCTAGTGTAGGTACCGCAACGGCAAATATTACCGTTCATGGCCATCTCGATTTCAGAATCCGTTGGATTTGGGTTCTGTTTTAGCAGGGCTGAGGCCGTCATGATCTGCCCGGCTTGGCAATAACCGCACTGGTACACATCCACTTCCAACCATGCTTTTTGTACGGGGTGGTCCCCATTTTCTGATAACCCTTCTATGGTCGTAATATTTTGATTGCCTACTGAGGAGACGGTTAGCATACAAGAGCGTACTGCTACATCTCCCAAATGAACGGTGCAGGCGCCACATTGGGCGATACCACAGCCGTATTTGGTTCCGACCAGTTTAAGATGGTCACGTAATACCCAGAGCAAGGGAGTAGACGGGTCCACTTCAACCATTTGCTCTTTACCGTTGATGTTAAGTGTGAAATTTGCCATGATGTTTTTAACTGTCTTGAAATTACAAAATATATACTTTGGATTTTGAGAAAAAGCTCATAGCGTCTGATGGGGACAATCAACCTAGATTCACTCGTGACATGGGTATGCATTTTTAGCTATATTCGTAAGATGCTCTCCAAGAAAACCAAATACGGTCTAAAGGCCTTGACCTATCTTGCTTCGCAAGACAGTCAGGAACCCATTCAGATAGCGGAGATTGCCAAGCATGAAAACATTTCACAAAAGTTTTTGGAAAGTATTTTACTGACCCTAAGACGAAATGGCTTTTTGGGTTCCAAAAAAGGGAAGGGTGGGGGCTATTATTTGATCAAGGAACCCAAAGATATTCCAATGACCGCTGTCATGCGGATTTTGGAAGGCCCCATTGCCATGGTCCCTTGTGTAAGTTTGAATTTCTACGAACGCTGCAGTGATTGCCGCGACGAAGAACACTGTTCGGTCCGTGACCTTATGTTGAAGGTACGGGATGCCAACCTAGAAGTGTACCGGAATACCTCTTTGGCCGATTTGATTGCCAAATAACCTAGGGTACCGTTGACAATACACCAAATATTTATCAAATTTTCTATTAATCTATTAAAACTATAGGGTAAATAAATATTTATCTTGACTTTAACTTTCCCGTTCTTCGAAAAGGTTTATGTTTGTATTTCCTAGTAAACCGATAGGATAATAAAATTATGATTGCAGACCAACTGATTATTTCAGAAAAAAAGGAAAAGACCTCCTTTAAAAAGGACAAAAGTTCCGAGAGCCCCAAGCGTAGTATTGCCAAGTCTATTAGTTGGCGTGTCATTGGTACCTTGGACACCATTATTATTTCCTGGATTATAACGGGCACGCTTACCTTGGCTTTTTCCATTGGGGTGGTGGAACTCGTAACCAAAATGGTGCTTTATTTTTTCCATGAGCGAATCTGGAACACCATCAGTTGGGGTAAATAATTAATTGGATGTTATGTCAGAAGATCAATTGCCAAAATGGAACGCTCAATTAAAGGGCATTCCTCCTCAAGAAATCATTGCCTGGGCCATTCAGCATGGGAGCAAACCCGTGGTGACCACCAATTTTAGACCTTATGAAGTGGCTATTTTGCATGCCGTGGCCGATGTAGACCCGGATATTCCGGTAATTTGGTGTGATACCGGTTACAATACCCCTAATACCTATCGCCATGCCGAAACCTTGATTTCCCGCTTGGGTCTTAATGTTCAACTGTACGTACCTGGGCAGACGTCGGCGCATCGTGATGTGGTCATGGGAATTCCGCATATTGATGACCCCTTGCACAAAGTATTCACGAAGCAGGTCAAGCTTGAACCGTTTAAAAGGGCTATGAAGGAACACCAGCCCGATGTTTGGTTCACCAATCTCCGCAAGGGCCAAACCGCCCTTCGGGATTCATTGGACATTTTGAGCTTAAGTAAAGACGGTGTCTTAAAGGTCAGTCCATTTTTCTATTGGTCGGATACCCAGCTTGACGGTTATCTGGACAAATATCAATTACCCAACGAACACAACTATTTTGACCCCACAAAAGTATTGGCCAACAGGGAGTGTGGCCTTCATACCTAATCAAAGAACAAAACCTTGGAAACATTGCTAAAAGACATAGAAACAGCTGCAATCCTGAGCGCAAACAGATTACATGCGAATGCTCTGGAAAGTGAGGCTATTTATATTTTTCGTGAAGTGGCTGCCCAATTCGAGCGCCCCGTTTTATTATTTTCAGGCGGAAAGGACTCGATTACCTTGGTGCGCTTGGCCCAAAAGGCATTTTGGCCTGCCAAGATTCCCTTTGCTTTAATGCATATTGATACCGGTCACAACTTCCCTGAAACCATTGAATTTAGGGACCGACTGGTTGCTGAGTTGGGTGTAGAGTTGATTGTACGTAAGGTGCAGGACTCCATAGACCAAGGCAAAGTGACTGAAGAATCCGGTAAGTACGCAAGCCGAAATTCATTGCAGACAACCACCCTTTTGGACGCCATCGAGGAATTTAAGTTTGATGCCTGTATCGGTGGTGCCCGTAGGGATGAAGAAAAGGCCCGGGCCAAAGAACGTATTTTTTCGGTTCGTGATGATTTTGGCCAGTGGGACGAAAAAAACCAACGTCCGGAATTGTTCGATATGCTGAACGGAAACATTGAGCATGGGCAAAATGTAAGGGTTTTTCCCATTAGCAATTGGACCGAATTGGACGTATGGAGCTACATTCAACAAGAACAAATAGAAATACCCTCCATCTACTTTGCGCATCAGCGTAACACCTTTATTCGTGATGGACTTATTTGGTCTGCACAGGATGATGTGGTCTTTCGAGCGGAGGATGAAAAGGTTCAAGAGCGTACGGTACGATTTAGAACCGTAGGGGATATGTCTTGTACCGCAGCGGTTGAATCAGAAGCCGATACTATTGACAAAGTCGTTGCTGAAATTAGGGATTCCAAAATCTCGGAGCGAGGGGCCCGTATTGATGACAAACGTTCGGAAGCGGCTATGGAGAAACGTAAACAACAAGGATATTTTTAAGAAATGGATGTACTGAAAATTGCAACTGCGGGAAGTGTTGATGATGGTAAAAGTACCTTGATTGGAAGGCTGCTTTACGATACAAATTCCTTAACGGATGATAAAATAGAGGCGATTCGGAACAGTAGTGAGAAAAAGGGATATGATTATCTTGATTTTTCGTTGGCTACGGATGGTTTGGTAGCCGAACGCGAACAGGGAATTACCATTGATGTAGCACATATCTACTTTTCAACGGCCAATAAAAGTTACATCATTGCCGATACCCCAGGTCATGTGGAGTACACACGAAATATGGTTACGGGCGCGTCAACCTCGCAAGTGGCCATTATTTTAATAGATGCCCGAAAAGGGGTCATTGAACAGACCTATCGCCATTTCTTCATTAACAACCTTTTGCGCATTAAAGACGTCATCGTTGCGGTGAACAAAATGGACTTGGTGGGGTATGACCAGAGCGTTTTTGAAGACATCAAACAAAATTTTGAAAAGCTCAATGCCAATAGTACTTATGCCGAGCAAAATGTGACCTATATTCCTGTAAGCGCACTGAAGGGAGATAATGTGGTTGAAAAATCAACGGAGATGTCTTGGTTTGAAGGAGAGACCATATTGGAGCACTTGGAAGACTTACAAAGCACGGATGTCCAAGAAGAAGGTAATTTCCGTTTTTCGGTGCAAACGGTCATCCGCCCAAAAACAGATGAATTTCATGATTTTAGGGGATTTGCTGGCAAAATAAAAGGGGGAGACTTAAAAGTTGGTGATGAGATAACGGTGTTGCCATCCATGACTACTTCAAAAGTGAAGTCCATTTATTTTTATGACAAGTCATACCAGATTGCCAGGACGGGAAGCTCGGTGACCGTAACCCTGGAAGATGAAATCAATGTCACAAGAGGTGATATGCTGGTGAAAACCAACGAATTGCCCAAAGTGGAGAAAGATTTAACGGCCACTGTTTGTTGGATGGATAATAAACAGTTGACGGCAGGAGCACGATATATTGTTCAACACAATACCAATCAAGTCCTTTCCAAAATTTCGGAAGTTGGAAACGTTGTTGCAACTGATTTTTCAGGAGAGACCGGATCAAAAGGGAAGTTAGGGCTGAATGAAATAGGAGAGGTGAAAATTCGGTTGAGCAAGCCGGTTTTTATCGATTCGTACGTGGAAAATAAATCCAACGGAGCAATTATTCTAATTGATGAACAAACCAATACCACTGCTGGGGTAGGGTTTATAAAATAGAAAGGGAATTTCGATTCCGATGGAGGAATCGTTTTAAATTAAAACCTATTAAAAATATAGGATAAATAGGATAATGAAAAGTTTTAGAACTGAAATAGAAAATCCTGTAGTAGAGAAGGACATTATCGAATTGGAGCAGAAGATTCGAAAGTTTAAGGAGGGGACGATTGATGAAGAGAAATTCCGAAGTCTTCGATTGGCTCGAGGGGTCTATGGCCAGCGCCAACAGGGGGTTCAAATGATTCGAATTAAACTTCCTTATGGCAAGGTTACCACAAACCAATTGCTTCGCATCGCTGATGTGGCCGATGAATATTCTACTGGGCGTTTGCACATTACTACCCGACAGGACATTCAAATTCACTACGTTGATTTGGAAAGGACACCGGAATTATGGGCACAGCTGGAAAAGGATGAAGTGACCCTACGTGAGGCTTGCGGAAATACAGTTCGAAATGTAACCGCGTCTGAAACGGCTGGTATTGACCCCAATGAACCCTTTGATGTCTCGCCCTATGCCCAGACCGTATTCGAATATTTCTTGCGTAATCCAATAGGGCAGGAGATGGGCCGGAAATTTAAGGTTTCCTTTTCGGCAACAGATGAAGACACCGGACTTTCCTATATGCACGATTTAGGTTTCATTGCCAAAATCCAGGATGGAATTAGGGGATTCAAAGTGATGTTGGGCGGTGGCTTAGGATCACAGCCCCGACATGCCGATGAACTTTATGATTTCCTTTCCGCGGACATAATTATTCCTTTAATGGAAGGCGTTATTAGAGTATTTGATCGCTACGGCGAACGTAAAAGCAGGGCCAAGGCCCGGATGAAGTTTTTGTTGAAGGACATAGGTTTGGATGGATTTAAGGAATTGCTGGAGTTGGAAAAAAAAGCCATCCCAATACAATCCTATCCAATCGATTTTGAAAGTTATCCGGAACCTACCATTGCTACTATCGAACCACAGCATGTCCAAATCGAAGATCAACAGGCTTTTGAAATTTGGAAATCCACCAATATAATTCCTCAGAAACAAAAGGGTTTCGTAGCCATTGGTATTAAAGTGCTACTTGGGGATTTTTACACGGATAAGGCACGTGAACTTGCCAAACTAGTTAAAAACTACTCTGCTTCGGAAATTCGATTGTCATTGCGTCAAAACATTTTAATTCCATTTGTCCGTGAGGATTTAGTGCCCTTTTTCTATCAAGAACTACGGAAATTGGGCTTTGTAGAAGCCGGTTATAACAAAGCTTTGGATATCACAGCATGCCCTGGTACTGATACCTGTAATTTGGGTATTGCCAGTAGTACCGGTATTGCGGAAAAGTTGGAAGAGGTCATTGCCCAAGAATATCCCCAATATGTGCAAAACCCCGATGTGGTTATCAAAATCAGTGGTTGTATGAATGCCTGCGGGCAACATAACATGGCTCATATTGGTTTTCAGGGAATGAGCATTCGAACCAAGGATAAATTGGTGGCCCCTGCGCTACAAGTGTTATTGGGTGGAGGAAATCACGGGAATGGCAAAGGCACCTTTGCGGACAAAGTGGTGAAAATTCCCAGTAAGCGTGGACCGGAGGCGCTACGCTTGATTTTGGATGATTTTGAAGCAAACGGTGATGGTAAGCGGTTTGAGGAATATTATTTGGAGAGGGGAGAGCATTATTTCTACGATTTCTTAAAGCACCTTTCCAATATTGATAATCTAACCCAAGACGATTTTATTGACTGGGGCAACACTGAAAAATATAAAAAGGAAATCGGCATTGGGGAATGTGCCGGTGTCATTGTAGATCTGGTGGCCACCTTGTTTTTTGAAAGTCAAGAGAAGATGGAAAAGGCGGAAGAGGCGATTGAAGAAGGCAAGTGGGCTGCGAGCATTTATTACAGCTATCAGTCCATGGTCAACTCGGCCAAAGCATTGCTTACTGCAGAAAAAACAAAAACCAATACCCATGCCAGTATCATCAAGGATTTTAGCCGGCTATTCGTTGAAAATGGAAGGATAGTATTTGAGGGAGGTTTTGAGAATTTGGTGTTGCAATTGAACAGCAATCAGCCATCTGAGCAATTTGCCAAATCGTATTTAGCGGACGCCAAATTGGTTTTGTCAAAATTGGAAGGTCACCGAAAATTGGAGTTGGCGCATGTATAATCAGGGAAAATTAACGGTAGTTGGTGCTGGGCCGGGTGATGTGGAATTGATTACGCTCAAGGGAATTAACACCTTAGGTTTAGCAGACGTAGTTTTATATGATGCCTTGGTGGACGCCCGGTTGTTGGATTATGCCCCCCAGGCCGAACATATTTTTGTGGGAAAGCGAAAAGGGTGCTATCGCTATCAACAAGAACAAATCAATGAGCTGATTGTGCAACGCGGCCAACTTGGAAAACATGTGGTTCGTCTGAAAGGGGGAGATCCCTTTGTATTTGGCCGTGGAGCCGAAGAAATGGAATATGCTTCCCAACATGGCCTTGATGTGGCAGTCGTGCCTGGAATTTCCTCTTCCGTGGCAGTTCCAGCGGCAGCTCAGATCCCAGTAACAAAACGCGGTTCTTCTGAGAGTTTTTGGGTGATAACTGGAACGACCAAAGAACATAAACTATCCAATGACGTAGCCTTAGCTGCAAAATCATCGGCCACGATCGTGATTTTGATGGGGATGTCAAAATTGGGCGAAATTATGGACTTGTTCCAGTCCGAAGGGAAATCTGAGACCCCGGTTGCCATCATTCAAGAAGGAACCACAAGTAATGAAAAAATCGGAATTGGCACTGTTGCGACCATTGAAGCCAAGGTACGGGAGCAGCAGTTGTCCAATCCCGCCATCATTGTGATCGGAGAAGTGGTAAACCATCGTTCCAGACTCTTGGAAATTCAACAACAACATGAAGTTTTGGCATGATGGAACGTAATAATCTATATCCAATATTCCTTAAAGCTTCGCAATTGGAGATTTTGATTGTGGGCGGCGGATTTGTAGCAGAGGAAAAGCTTCACTTTCTAATGAAATCCAGTCCCGATGCCAAAGTAACCATGGTATCGCCAATGATTCGAAATGAAACATTGCAGTTGGCTAAAAAGAATCAAGTTGTATTGATTGAGGATAGTTACAATGCCAATTACTTATATGGTAAACATATGGTCATTGCCACTACGGATAAGCCAAAGGTCAATCTTCAAGTTTATGCTGATTGTCGAAAATTGAACACCTTGGTCAATGTGGCCGACAACCCACCTTTATGTGACTTTTATATGGGCGGTATTGTAACCAAAGGTTATGTGAAGGTGGCGATTTCCACCAATGGAAAATCCCCGACGACGGCCAAAAGACTGCGCCAATTTTTTGAAGAGGTATTACCGGAAGATATCAATAAAATGGTACAGAATCTAAACGAATTTAGAAAAACAATAAAAGGCGATTTTGAAGAGAAAGTCGATAAAATGAATGAAATCACTCAAAAATTGATTGAAAAAGCATAAAAAAAGCAAAAAATGATTAAAACTGATATCTTGATTATTGGTGCCGGACCAACGGGATTGTTTACCGTTTTTGAGGCAGGACTCTTAAAATTAAAGTGCCATTTGATTGATGCTTTGCCACAGCCTGGAGGCCAGTGTTCAGAAATTTATCCCAAAAAGCCGATTTATGATATTCCTGCATATCCTGAGATTTTAGCGGGTGATCTCGTGGAGCGCTTATTGGAGCAGATAAAGCCTTTCGAAGCGGGTTATACCTTAGGGGAACGTGCGGAAACCTTGGAAAAACAAGAAGATGGTTCCTTCGTCGTAACTACCAACAAGGGAACACCGCATCATGCCAAAGTGGTAGTCATCGCAGGGGGATTGGGTTCTTTCGAACCAAGAAAGCCTCAACTGGATAATCTCGAGAAGTTTGAGGACAAAGGGATTGCTTATATAATAAAAGACCCCGAGATGTATCGAAATAAAAAGGTAATAATAGCCGGGGGCGGGGATTCTGCATTGGATTGGGCCATTTATCTGGCCGATGTGGCTTCAGAAGTCTCTTTGGTACATCGAAGGAATGAGTTTCGTGGTGCTTTGGACTCTGTTGAAAAAGCTCGGGAACTCGCCCAATTAGGAAAAATTAGGTTATATACAAAGGCCGAAGTAAAGGAGCTGCATGGTGGGGATGAACTGCAAGCGGTGGTCATAAAATACAATGGAGATGAAAAAGAGCCCACCTATCTGGAGGTTGATCACTTTATCCCCTTGTTTGGCTTATCTCCCAAGTTGGGGCCATTGGGCCATTGGGGATTGGAAATTGAGAAAAATGCTATTAAGGTCAACAATGCAAAGGACTACCAAACCAACATTACCGGGGTTTTTGCCATTGGCGATGTCAATACCTATGAGGGGAAGTTAAAGCTTATTCTTTCCGGTTTTCATGAGGCAGCCGTGATGTGTCAATATGCCTATCAAATTATCAATCCCAATAAACGTTTTGTAATGAAATATACCACTGTTGGCGGGGTGGAAGGTTTTGATGGCAGCAAAAAGGAAGCTAAAAAAGAAGTAGTACAAAGTATTATTTGAATTAGGAGTTTTTCATCAACCAAAACCTTTCAAATTCTTTTTGGAAGGTTTTTTTTGGTTTTCATAATAATGCTCCTTTTCTTTGCCGTCAGTTCATTACGTATTGAAAGTTATCAAGAAAGGTGGAGGGATTGGACCCTTTGAAACCTTAGCAACCCTCGTCTTCGAGAAGGTGCTACATTCTACCCGCGAAAAGCTGGAAGGATAACAATAAAGAATTCATAATTCCACTTACTTGATATTTCTATAAACGGCCCATTGTTGGGAAAGGATGTTGTTATGTCAAAAATTGAAGAAATATTGCGGGATCAAATTTTGGTGTTGGATGGTGCCATGGGTACTATGTTGCAGCGGTACCAATTCACTGAGGAAGATTTTAGAGGGGAACGATTTAAGGATTGGCCATCCCCGTTGCAGGGCAATAATGATTTATTGTCCCTCACCCAACCAGATGCGTTGGCAAAGGTTCATAGAAAATACTTTGAAGCAGGGGCAGATATCGTCGAAACCAATACGTTTTCAGGGACTACCATTGCTATGGCGGATTATGGAATGGAAGCGTTGGTTTATGAACTCAATTATGAATCTGCCAAGATCGCCAAAAAGATTGCTAATGAGTTTAACGCAAAAGAACCCCATAAACCCCGTTTTGTTGCTGGGAGTATAGGTCCCACAAATAAAACGGCAAGTTTGTCTCCAAACGTTAATGATCCTGGATTTCGAGCCGTGAGTTTTGACGAGCTTAGAATAGCCTATAAGGAGCAAGTGGAGGCCTTGCTGGACGGTGGAGCCGATATACTTCTGGTGGAAACAATTTTCGACACCTTGAATGCCAAGGCCGCACTCTTCGCTATCGAAGAAGTGAAAGAAGAACGGCAAATTCATGTGCCCATTATGGTGAGTGGAACCATAACGGACGCTTCTGGTAGAACCTTGTCAGGTCAAACGGCTGAAGCCTTTTTGATTTCCGTATCACATATCCCCATTCTTTCGGTAGGATTTAATTGTGCTTTAGGAGCAAAGCAATTGACGCC
>JAAUYD010068787.1_pt1 | contig 14309 bp, 11 predicted proteins | sample 7278101 | NCBI WGS metagenome assembly JAAUYD01 (sample SAMN14350128, study PRJNA611818) | marine sediment metagenome | isolation source: surface marine sediment (0.6m) | place: French Polynesia: Moorea | collected 2018-08
CATTGAAAAACTTCAAGCCGTCCCATTTCGCCTCAGCTTCAAGTTTGATATCGCATCAAACCTGGCCCAACGGTTATCAGAAAACAAGCTGGATATTATTATTACTTCCCAAAGAACACCCATCAGCGGGATAGACTATTTGCCTTTTACTGAAGAAAGATTCTGTCTCGTGGGATCAAGCGGGATAAATTTACAGGACAACGAGTTCACAAGTTACAATCTGAGCGAACTTAAAAATTGGCTGACTGGGCAAAAGTGGATCAGCTATAGTGTGGAGCTACCGATTATCCGACGCTTTTGGCAGATGGTTTTTCACCATCGCCCAGAATTTCAACCTTATCTGGTCATTCCAAATTTACACGCCATCGTCAAAGCGGTCGAACTCGATTATGGAATCAGTATCGTACCTGAGTATTTATGCGGTAATAGTTTTCGAACAAAGCGGTTAAAATTGCTCTGGAGTCCGGATTTTCCTATCAGGAGTGAATTATACGTTGGACTAAAAACAAGCGACCGAAACAATTTGCTGATAAAAAGATTCAGAGATATCGTCACCGATTGGAATTCAGAAAAAGGATTTGAATGAGGCGGATTGTTGCGAAGCATCGGTGGATGGACAGGGTTGAAGGATTTGCGGAAAGCAGGCAACCGCGTCAAGGGGCATGAACGCATCTTGGGGGACAGTGATTTCGTGGAAACTGTGCTTGCGTCTGCCCAGGAGGCGTTTGCGGAAAGGTATCTGTTGAAAGCTCGAGGGATTGATTTTGACCGGGTGGTATCGAGAGTGGCGGAGGTTCTGAATCTGTCACCGGATCAGGTTACGGCCCACGGCAAATCGCCCCAGACCGTTCAGGCCCGTTCGTTGCTTTGTTTTTGGGCGTATCGGAAACTTGGTATGACCACCGTCGAAATCGCTAGACGGCTTAAGATAAGCCAACCGGCGGCAAGTCGCTCCTTGAAACCTGGGGAACAGATAGAAAAGGAAAACCGATTTGAACTGATCGAGGAACAAAGTGTAAAAGCATAGACGTACCTATATTGCATCCATCATGATAACAGCGCATTGCTTGTTTTGGCCATGTCGTTTATGCGAAACTGGCGCTAGGGCGCCATGTCGCCACCGTCGACGGGCTTGATGCGAATCAAGGCACCGCTCTCTTCATCCGTGAGCACGTACAGATAGCCGTCGGGCCCCTGACGAACGTCGCGAACACGTGCACCGAAGCGCAACTCCCGTTGACCGGTGACTTCTCCGGCATCGTTTAGTAAGATGTGCCGCACGGACTGTTTGATGAGCGCACCGGCAAACAGGTCGCCATTCCAATCCGGGAATTTATCGCCGGTGTACAGGGTCAAACCGCTGGGCGCAATTGCCGAAAGCCAGACCACCAACGGGTCTACCATGCCCGGCTGGCTCACGTGAGGTGAAATCTCGGAGCCGTCGAAATACTCGCGGCTGTAAGTCACGACGGGCCAGCCGTAGTTCTTGCCGGCCTGGGGCTGATTCAGTTCGTCACCGCCCAGAGCGCCATGTTCCGTGGCCCATATTTTTCCCCGCTTAGCGTCGTAGGCCAGGGCTTGGATGTTGCGGTGGCCATAGCTGAAGATGTCCGGACTTGCGCCAGGCCGGTCCTTGAACGGATTATCCGGGGGGATGGTGCCGTCGTCGTTAATTCGTACCACGGAGCCCAGTTGATTGGAAAGATCCTGGGCATGCTCACGAATGAAACGGCCGTCCAAGCGTACCGGTGGGTTGCCGCCATCACCCACACTGACGAGCAGCGTGCCGTCGGGCAGCCAGCATAAGCGCGAACCGAAATGTTGGGTACCGAACTTGGTAACACGGGTTTCGAAAATAACCTTCCAGTTGCGCAATCGACCCGGCTCGTATACGGCACGGGCCACCCGGGTGCGGTTAGACAAGCGCGAACCGTCTGAATAACTGAGATAAACGGTTTTATTGGTGGCAAAATCAGGGTGTAGGCTGATGTCCAGCAATCCCCCCTGACCGGCGGCAAACACCGGCGCCAATCCTGCCACCGGCTCCGGATGGAGTCGCCCGCGACCATCGGCAGACATCTGTACCCGGCGCAACCGTCCCGGCCGCTCGGTCACCAGCAGTTCTCCGTCGGGCAGCCAGACAACCCCCCATGGATGTTCCAACCCATCGACAACGGTTTCGCGCGCAAAACCCCGTTCGATTGGCACATCGTCCTCAATCAGAATGGGGCTCGCATTAGCGACACCATTAATAAACAGCCCGATCAGCAACGCCCCAACGTTGATGATCGTACGTCGGAAAAAAATATTGAAAATACGCATTGGCCCTCCTGTATTTAGCTGCGATAACCAATGAGTGTAACGCATCGCCTTCCACATGAATTGTACTATATGTTACCATTCGACTGCAGTGTTGTCAGATTTGGATTTGAGGCTCAAGAGCGGATTGAGATTATAGAAATTGCGCGGCCCCAGAAGTCAGAGTTCAAAGAAATAATCACCCCTCAGGAGCAGCGGCTTGAATGTTTGAAGATCCGGATCAAAACGGTTTTTATCTCCACTCGCAAGGTTGGCGCTAAGACCCGCATCCGGGCTGAGCGTCAACGCATCTCACGAGTAGCCGGTTATCGAAGCCACGCTCGGTGCTCGGATGTTACCCGAATCAACGGCTCCCCATTGGTAGTTGAACTCCCGGTTGTAAGCCCAAGCACCAGCGTCGCTCCACAGCCACCTGGCGAGGGTGTCCGGGCTCTCCTCACCGGTTCCCTGTTGGTATCGTGCATGGTTATTTCAAATCTAAATAGATCATATGCATCTCGCCCATGTGAAGCAAGGCGGGTTGTCCCTGAGCATAGATACCCCAAAGCGCCTGCTGCTCTTCCGTACCATCATCGAATATCTTACGATTGGACGCTGCAAGCCGTGTGGCAATCGCGCTTGTCTGCCAATCAAGAAAATCGCCGATTTTATTCTATGGATCCTGCTCCCTTGCAGGATTCTGCGTGTCTTCTTAGCGATAACGGATTTCACCACCGTTTAATAGGTACGTCTCGCCATCATCGGTGAAGGGGATGTATTTGATCCGATCGAAAAAACCGGTAGGATTGGCATCACGCAGGTACGTGTAGTCCTCTTCATAATTACAGCGGCACACAAACAATACCTTACTTTATTATGAGAGATGGTCCCCATTTAAATGGTTTTTCTCTACTCTGACTGTGTAGCTGTGTGTTGCCCTTGATTGATCAGTTCGTCGGCAAACCGCGAGCGCTGGTCAGCGGGTCCGGAGAATTTCAGCCCGGTGCGAAACTTATTTGGGGCGTGGGGAAGGGAATAGATGATGTCAGCGGTCGCTTCCATGCTGGCGCATTGGCCTGTCGCCGTGCGGACCTTAATCGTGCTGGCATAAATCGGTACAGCGCTTTCGATCATCATGCCAAATTGGCTGATATCGATGGAAACCGCCATGCCTTGGCTTTTCTGGCCGCTTTGTAAATCTACGGCCGTGTACACCAATGGGTGGTTGATACTTATGCGGGCATATTTCCTTTGCTCATTCATGGGCTATAAACGTACGGTGTTGGTGTTAAATCCATGATCAATCCGAATTGATATTTTATTGGTGTGCCAATGAGAAGGATGTTGAACCGATAAATCAAGTCAAAACCGCCGACGCTGCATTTGATAGTACCTGAATCTTGCATGGAAAAGCATGATAAGCATGAAATGTTAATTTAACCGATATTTTATAAACGAACAAGAAGCGGAAAGAAATATCTATCTGGTAAAACCAGAGTAAGTCACATTTCCTCTTTGTTTTCCACCCCTCGGGCGAGTCGTAGGTTTCCATCTGCCGTGTTAGCAAGAGCTTGCAATAGTTCACTATGGCTGCGCCCTTACATGCCTTGCAGATGAAAGCCTACGACTCGTGCAAGATTCAGGGTGCAATTTTGACAAGATTGCATTGATTTTGCAACAAGATCGATGATGTAATGTTTGGTTGCATGTGGGTACGCTGGCGAACCATCGGTCAAGGATGACCACCGGACCGCTATAAAATGATTGTAATCGAACGATTACAAGCTAATAGCGGTGCGATGGTTGGCAGATGTTGCCTTCAGCCGAATGAATGACTTGCAATCTTTGACGGCTTTACATACGAAGCATGTGGCCTTTATCATACAGGGCATTATCTGAGGCGATCATAAAATAGACACTGCCAATGCTGAAAACGATTCTTACTCTGCCGTTGATTCAGATCATGGTGCTCACCGCTCTTATGTTAGGGGCCATGGCGTCCCCGCTGGGTCCCTGGTCAGCCATCGAGAATCGCAATTATGATTTCTGGACCGGCCGTTTCCGGCATCCCGAGACGCTGCCCATCGCTGTCGTGGCCATTGACGAGCGAAGCATCCGGCAATACGGCGACTGGCCCTGGCCCCGTTCCCGTGTCGCCGAACTGATCAGCCTGCTGTCCGAACAGGGTGCGGCAGCCATCGGCCTGTGCCTGCTCTACACCCAGCCCGACCTGAATCCGGGCATGGCCGCCATCCAGGACCTACGAGACCGGCTCGATGATCCCCAATGGAACGGGCACCGGGAGACCACCGACCGTTTTGCGGCGTGGTTGAAGGAATCGCAGCGTGGTTTGGATCAGGATGCGCAGCTGATCCGTGCGGTCCGCAGCAGCCGCAATGTGGTGTTGCCCATTCAAATCGTAATGGATCAACCGGCCGGCATCGAGGCTGCCGATCCGTCGGGCATGGTGATCGTCAACTCCCTGAATCCGACCATACTGCCAACCGGAGCCGCCGGCAGGCATTGGGAACTGGCTCGAAACATGGGCATGGCCTCCCAGGGGCCGCCGGCCGGATCCGCGGTCCTGGAACCGTTTCCGGCGCTGGCCGGCAAAGCCGGTGCGCTGGGCCACCTCAATTTGAACGAGGACCCCGATGGCAGGGTTCGGCGCATCCCTTTGCTCATCGATTTCCAGGGACGCCTGATTCCGGCGTTTGCCTTTCAACTGGCTCTCAAACACCTGGGGGGCCGCTTGAGAGATATTGCTGTGGAACTGGATCTGGCGGGGCAGCCCCATCTGCGTATCGAGACACTGCACCTGACTCCCGACGGCGCTTACGATATGCTGCTGAACCATGATCGCGATTGGACACGCAAACGGTATTTTTCATCCGCCGAAATTTTCAATGGCGAGATCGATCCGGCAGTTTTCAGGGATCAGATCGTGCTGATCGGAGTGACCGCCGAACCCTTCGCCCAATCTTACCGGGTTGGTATGAATGACCGGGCTGCCGGCGTCGAGATCATGGCCAACGCGTTGGCCGGGCTGCTGGCCGAGCGCCGGCTGTCACGACCGCCATGGGCTTTAGCCTTGGAAATCGGGATTGTGCTCTATTTCGCCACCTTTCTGGCCTTGGTGATTCCCCGCGTGAGCCTGCGCGTCGGAGCGACCATTCTGCTCATTTTCATGGTGACCTGGTACGCCGTTACCGTCGGGCTACTGCTGGGATACGGATATAAAATCGATGTCATGCCACCGATGATTTTGACCCTGGCCGGATTTCTCCTGTTGCATGTCTCGCTTGCCGCGCGGCGGCTGCAAACCGACAAACTGGAGGCCTGCAAGACATTGGGATTGTCCTTTCAGGGTCAGGGAATGCTCGACATGGCCAATGAGAAATTTATGGCATGTCCGGTAAAGGACCGCACGGTCAAACATCTGCTCTACAACCTGGCTCTGGATTTCGAGCGCAAGCGTATGTTCAACAAGGCCCTGGATATTTATCGCCACATCCGTTCGGCCGGCACTTACAAGGATGTCGATAAACGCATCGATCGGTTTTCGGACCTGGACGCCACCGTGGTTGCCGGCGGCAAAGGGGAAAAGCCGCTGATGATGGCCGGCAGCGGTGCCAAACCGACCTTCGGTCGCTACGAAATTTTGAGGGAACTCGGCCGGGGAGGTATGGGGACGGTCTACCTGGGCCGCGACCCCAAAATCAACCGCGAGGTGGCCATCAAGACGCTCGAGTATGCCGAAGTCGAACCGGCGGAACTGCCCGAAGTCAAAGCGCGGTTTTTCCGTGAGGCCGAATCCGCCGGCAACCTGTCCCATCCCAACATCGTCTCCATCTACGATGTTGGTGAAGAACATGACATGGCCTACATCGCCATGGAGTTGCTCAAGGGCGACAACCTGACCTGGGTCTGCGTCAAAGGCCATCTGCTGCCCATTGAACGTGTGCTGGGCGTCATCGCCGATGTAACCGCCGCGCTGGCCTACGCCCACGCCCAGGGGGTGATCCACAGAGATATCAAACCAGCCAATATCATGATGCTGGAAGATGGACGGGTCAAAGTGACCGATTTCAGCATTGCCCATGTCGTAGATGCATCCCAGACCCGTACGGGGGTGGTGCTGGGAACGCCCAACTACATGTCTCCCGAGCAGGTATCCGGCAAGCGCCTGGACGGCCGCTCCGATCTGTTTTCGCTGGGCATCGTCCTTTACGAAATGCTATCCGGCATCAAACCCTTCAAAGGCGATTCGATGAGTGCTATATTGTACGCCATCACCAACAGTTCGCCCAAACCGCTGGCCAAAGTCGCCGACGGCGTTCCGCCCTGCGTGAAGACAATCGTCAATAAACTGCTCGCCAAGCAGTTGACCAAGCGTTTCGATTCTGCCGCCAGCCTTGGTAAGGCCATCGAGGATTGTCTGAATCGAATCGCGTAGGTGCACAGGAGGAGTAACATGGCTATTCTGGTTCTGGTTCACGAGGGGCTGACCCTGAAACGCATCCCTCTTGACAAGGCTGAGATCCGGATCGGGCGCAAAACCGATGCGGATATCTTCATCGATGACATGCTGGCCAGCCAGAAGCACGCCATGGTGGAAATTGTCGACAACCAAGACGCACCGGGCGGAGCGGACTACTTCATCCAGGACCTGGACAGCACCAATCATACCTATGTCAACGGAGAAGTAGTTAAACGCAGGCAGCTGGCCAGCGGCGATGTCATTCGCATCGGCAAGCACACCTTCAAGTTTATAGACGAAACGGATGATCCGGGTGACAAGACAACCAAGTTGAAGAAGAGCTGGATACCCGGCGTGTTCTACACCGACGAGTAGTCGGCAGCCTGTTGGCGTTGTTGATCGCATAGTGCTCAATACGCGTTGAAGGCGCGACCCACATCAGCTTTCTTGGGGCAGCAACTTGTCGAACACGTAGGGAAGGCATTCGGTTTCAGTCATCGGCCGCCCGGCCAGCAAGGTGTGCAGGTCGATCCACTCGCGTTTGTTCTCCTCAATGTAGGATTCCAGGTCATGTTTCTCAAGAAAATTCCGAGTCCTGGCGTCCACCTGGCTTTTGGCAACCTCGTAGAGTTCGGGATGGTTGTTGATCAGCGCCATGGCACCGTTGATGTAGTGAGACCAGCGCCGATCGTCGATGGGGATGCGCTCGATGCCCGCCGTGGCGATCAGACGGTCGTATTCGGGACGGTTGAAGCAGCGTACATAGACCTCCATGTAGAATTTGGCCATCTCAAGAACGCTGGAGCCGAAGAAGGAGTTGAAGGCATCATCGTCGATGTAGGCGTCGGCCAGGTACATGAAGTCCTTGTCCACAAAGTTGATGTTGGTCGTTTCGGCGTAACCGCACAGTGCCTTGGCCAATGACCCATTTCTCTCGAATCCCACGCAGTTGACCACGACGTCGGCCTCGATGTGCCGCCCGTCACTTACGACGACGCCCGTTTCGGTCATGCCCGTGATCGCTCCGGTCACCGTGGCGATCTTTTTCAGGTGGTGGGCCACGAACCAGATGTCGGAAACGCTGATGGTGTGGCCTTCGTGTTTGACCTTGCCCATCCAGCACTCGGGCTGGGTGGCGCCGCTGAGTTCGTACATTTTTTTCCAGTACATCATGTTGCGAAAATTGCTCTTCTTGTCGTGTTTGAAGGCGGCGTCATAGGGGGTGGCAAAATTGAGGTAGTCGATGATCTTGGGGCATACCGTGCCGTGGCGCCGGCACACCGCAGTAACATGACGCGCCCCACCCTCCAGGGCGGTTCTGGCATTTTCGGTGGCGAACGCACCCATACCCACGACGACCACGTTTTTATCCTGCCAGTCCACTCCGGCGGCGTTGTCTGATATCCCGGCGACAATCTCACCACCGAAGGCGGCCTGATTCTCCCATTCGATCTCACGGGGCGAACCGACCCGGTCGTTGATGGCCAGGATGACGCCCTTGCTTTCCAACACCGACGTGCTACCGTCACGCACATAGCTAATCCGGTAGCCGTCCATGGATTTCTCGATGCGGCCGACTTCGGTATGCAAGAAAAGGCGATCCGATATTTCGTTCGCCAGATAGGCCATATCCTCCAAAATTTCCCTGGTGGCCGAGTGGTCGCGGTTGGTGCGTGTCTTCTCCTCTCTCACCCGGTAGGCGCACTCCGAGGAGTTCACCCGTGAGGTGGCGTTGGCATACTGGGACCAGATCCCGCCGATGCGGTCATGTTTTTCGAGGATGACGAAGGAGATGCCGCTCTGTCGCAGCCGATTGGCCGCATAAAGGCCGGTGATGCCGCCGCCGACGATGGCCACGTCCGCCGTCGGTGGTAACGCTTCGCTGCTGCCGATGCGAAGGGTGTCGGGGTCAACGCGCAGCCGGTCGTTTGCATAGGCGTCGATGCGCGCCTGCAGCGTCTCCGCCGAGGCGCCGTCTACGGAAAAGATCTCCACGTCGGTGCCGTCGACGGCCGGTGAGGCGTCGTCGAGGAGGAACAGGGCATAGGGGACGCACGGCGAACGCATGGCTTTGAGCGATGCGACGACCTCGCCCGCCAGTTTTGCCTGCGGCGCGGAGACCACGAACACATAGGGCAGGTCGGCATGGCGCCGGATCTCTCTGATTACGGCAGTGGTGTCCATGGTTGAGAAATCCAACCGGTTGACTGCCGAAAGGTCCATGGATGAGAAGTTGGCCACACGTATACCCTGAGTAAAAAGATTGGCTTGATTCATGCGCTTTCCTTGTTCGTCGGTGAGTTGATTGCTAAAGAAGCCCGGGTTGCATCGATCCGTTGGCCCTCAGGCGGGAAGGCCGCCACGGACGGTTAGGTGAACCGTTGGCCCGCCTGCCGGGCGCCTTGCACCAGCGAGGCCAGCTTCAGCCAGGCCACCTCGCCGGTGACGCTCATGGCCGATGCGGTCGTGGCGAAGCCGCAGTCGGTCGAGGCGATCACCCGTTCGGGCCCCAGGATGCCAGCGAATGCGGCGATGCGCTGGGCCACCAGGTCGGGGTGCTCGACGATGTTCGTCGTGGTATCGATCACCCCGGGAAGCAGGACCTTGTCTTCCGGGAATGACAGCTCCTCGAAAACCCGCCACTCGTGGGCATGACGGTGATTGCTGGCCTCAAGGGAGATATACCGGGCGTCGACCTTCATGACGGCATCGAAGATGGTTTTGAATCCGATATCGCAGTGGTGGGTGCCCGGATAGTTGCCCCAGCAGACATGCACCCGGGTTTTGGCCGTGTCGACGGGTGCCAGGGCCCGGTTGAGCACCTGCACGTTGGTGTCGATGAGTGCTAAGAATGCGTCATCGGAGAGATGCTTGTAGCGAGTGTGGCGTCCCATGGCCAGATCGGGACAGTCTATCTGCAGGTGGACACCATAACCGGCGATGATGTCGTACTCCTGAGCCAAGACGCCGCCGAGGGCCTCAACGTAGTGGTCGTAATCCGGATAATGTGCATTTTCCATGAACAGGGCCACCGTGCCCGGTGACGGTGACGTGAAGAACAGCTCCGTCGCGACAGTTTCCTGGGATGCTTTCAAGTCGTCGAACACCGCGGTCATCATCTCCAGTTCCTGCCGCAGCGACGCTTCGCCGGTGTAGGCCAATGCTTGCGTGCAGGCCGGCAGTTTGACGGGTGCCTTGGGATTGAGCGTGATCAACCCGTTACGGCCGCCGAAGCGCCTTGAAAAATCGGGCAGTTCCTCCAAATCTCGTGGCAGGGGCGCAATGCCCGTGCCGCCGAATCCCGCAATGCGTGCGACCGTCGAACTGACGTAGTCGTTGCGCGGCAGTTCGCCGTTGTTGATGTGGGTCAGCCCTATGGAAAACTGGCGTTCCATGATCTCTCCCAGAAAACGCCGCAGGTCCTGGTCGGTCACCGGCTGTTTGCGCAGCTGTCTGCTCAGCATCTCCTGGGGGCGGGGCAAAGAGCCCACGTGTGTGGTGTTTATGGTGGTCATCGGGTGTGTATCCTTTGGCTGCAGGGTCGCGTCAGTTCAGTCGTCCGGCCAGGGCGAAGACCTCGTCCACGAACTGATCCTTCAAGGGGTATTCGAAGAGAATTTCCGGACCGATCTCAATGCCCAGAGCGTTTTCCAACTGGGAGACCAGTTCGGTGCCGCTCATGGAGTCCAGCCCCTGGTCGGTCAGTTCGATGTCCGGATCGATGGCCTCGATATGGGTCAACTGAAAGAATAGGTCGTTCACCAGCTGTTCCACCGACCCCCGGGTCACCGGGACCGGTATCCCGTCAGCCGGTTGCTGCCGGATTCTTCTCTCGATTTCCTCGGCGAATTGATCGAACAGCGGGAATTCGAAAAGCACGTCCGGTTCGATCTCCACCTCGAACGTTTCCTCGAGATGGCGGATCATTTCGGTGGCGCTCATCGAATCCAGCCCCTGATCGAGCAGCTCGATATCCGGTTCGATCGATTCGACGCCGGTAACGCCGAACAGCAGGGTGCGAATGGTCTGGCGCACGTCAGGACCGGCATCGACGGTCGGAGCGATTTCAGCGGGACTGCCGGATGGCGTTTCGACAAGGCTCACGTAGGCATCTAATGCGACGGCCCGGTCCCTGTCAAAGGGAACTTCCAACGGTTCGATCTTCTTGCGCATTGCCGTTTCGGCGCCTCGCAGGAGGAGATGGGCGTTGGAACCGCCGAAGCCAAAGCTGCTGACGCCCACGTTGGCCTGTTGGTCGATAGGGGTGGGCTCGACCACCACCTTGACCGGGTTGGCGGCGAAATCGATGTGCTGGTTGGGTTGCCGGAAATGCAGGTTGGGCGGAATGACCCCATGGTTCAGGGTCGTTACCGCCTTGATCAGGCCGGCAATGCCGGCGGCCGATTCCAGGTGGCCGATGTTGGATTTTACCGATCCGACGTAACAGGTGTCCGGCCTGTCCTTGGCAACCGTATTCAAAATGGCCGACATCTCGATGGGATCACCGATCTTGGTTCCGGTGCCGTGGCATTCGACATAGGCGATCTCTTGTGGCGCAATGCCGGCATCCTGGCAGGCGTCCTCGATCAATTCCTCCTGGGCTTCGGGATGCGGCGCGGTGATCACCTGGGACCGCCCACCGTTCTGGTTGATGGCGGACCCGGTCAATTCGGCATAGTAGCGATCCACCAGGGACTTGTTGACCAGCAGGACCAGGCCGCCTCCCTCGGCGCGGACATAGCCGTTGGCCGCGTCATCAAAGGCCTTACAGCGGTGATCGCTGGAAAGGAATCCGGAGTTGCCCATGGCGTTGGTAAAGGCTTCGTCCAGTATCATGTTGACGCCACCGGCAATGGCGAAATCGACCCGTCCGGCTTCGATGTCTTTGGCGGCGTAGTGAACGGCTACCAGGGACGAGGAACACGCCGTGTTGGACACCCAGCTTGGTCCCCGCAGATCGTAGTGATAGCTGATCCGGGCGGCGACGATGCTCGGATTGGTGCCACTGGGGTAGTATACCGAGGTCGGATCGCCGCGATATTCCTGACTCCACACCCCCATGTAAACGCCTACCCGTCGTCTGTCCAGGGTTTTCGGGTCGATGCCGGCGTCCCTCCAGAGCATCTCGGTCAACTCTAACGCCAGGATTTGCTGCGGGTCCATGGTGCGTGCTTCCACCTGGGAGATGTTGAAAAAGCGGTGGTCGAACCGGGACGTCGGCAGGCTGAGGAAACCGGCTTCGGCGGCACCTCTGCCGGTCTCCAGCCGCACCTGATCGGATCCACTGGCCAGCGTGTCCCAGAATTGGGTCAGCGTTTCCACTCCGGCCGGAAAGCGGCAGCTCATACCGGCGATCACCACGTCATGTTGACGGGCACTCTGGGCGGCTGGAGGGCGCGCGGTCGACGCCACACCAAAGCGGTCGATCAACTGGTTGACAGTTTTGTAACGGTAGAAATCCTGTGGAGCCAGTGTTGGGAAGCAAGGCTGCAAGGCCAGAGAGAACTCTGTAAATTTAAGCGAGTTGAAGCCCTGGTAGGCCAAAGCCAGCCCGTAGTCCAGTCCTGGTTCGAAGGCATCGATGGCACGTTTCAATTCGGCCAAGAACGGGGTCTGATCGAGTTTGCGGCGTTGGTGGAGAATATACTGGATGTCGTCCTCACCGCGGAACATGGATGCGGCGTGGGTGCGGTCGGGAAAGACGTGCAGGCACTTTTCCAGCACGGGATGAAAGCCGATTTCGATGATCTCCACATGGTCGTCCACACAGCGCTCTGCAACGGTTTGCAGGGTCTTTATGAAGTCAACGGGATTGACCAGCCACCGGTGCCAATGGTCGTCGGCCAGACGGGATTCGAACCTTGTGGTCACGCCGGAGACGAAGCGGCCGTCTTCAATGCCGGACGACGTCAGGTCAGGCAGTCGGTCGGCAAAGCGATCGTAGTCGGGGTGGTGCCAGGGATGAGGCAGCTGCATGGGCGTAAAGTCGGGATGCTGCCGGGAAAAGGAAGCCATCTCCTCGACGAAGCCACTCACAGTCACGTGACGGCCGATCTGGTCGTCGAAGTTGAACGAAGAGATGTTCACCGGAAGTTGTTCGCCCTCGGGCAGGTAGCCGTGTAGCATGGCTCCATCCAGTTGCGAGGCGGCCTCACCGATGCCGTGGGCCAGCTGCAGGATCTCTTCGAGGCTGTAGAGCCCGGCCTCATAGGCGGCCGCCAGCTCACCGGTGCTGTGTCCGACAACCACGTCCGGACGATACCCCCAGCGTTGCCAGAGATCCGCCAAGCAAATTTGGGTCGCTACAGTCAGCAGCGGGCTGGCCGGGCAGCGGTGGGTACCGATGTTGTCCATCCACAGGGACTCCAGGTTAGTATCCAGGCGTGATTGAACGAAGGTATCGATCTCCTGCCACAATGGTGATTGTTGCAGCAGGCGGAATCGCGAGTCATTGCTGTGGGTGCCTTCGCCGGAATACAGAAATATGGTTCTTTTCATCGCTCAATCCTCCCCCAGGGCGACACTATTGACGGCCAAGCAAGGCCGATTGCCTGCCGGACGCTGGGACCATCAGCGTTCAGACAGATGTCTACATGATCTTTTTCGTTTGAATGCGATGCAAGGTTCAATTTGAATGTTTGCACTCCGTCGCGGTATGCTTGGTTTAAGGCTGGTCGTGGTGAGGTGAAATGCACACGTTCTGTGGTGGGATTTCCCTTGTCATCAAGACCACATGTTTCCCATAAGGGCTGGAGTTGGCACCTTGCGGAAAAAAGGTTGCCGGGCGATCACAGGGCCAGATCCCTCACGCCGCTCTGCATGAATTACTGCAATAGTGAGAAAGGTAACGCTTCATGTCAATCTGTCAAGGAGCCTTGCGCCCCTTGCGCTTGACTGCCGGCGGTGCTTTTGCACTCCAAGATGGTGATCGCGTGAGGACAGTTCCATGCGTGCAATACGTTTGGGCGGGCGTGGTTGAGGAACGGGGTAATGGTAGCCCAAACCCCTCGATATCTAATAATAATTAATGATTCAAATAGGATAAAAATCAGCTAGATGGATCACACGACCACCGGTGGTGTTGACTGCACACCGGCTATCATTAACTTTTGATTGTTATTTCGCCACAGTAATGATCATTAGAAAGGAAATCATAAATGGACAACAGACTCGACACCATACTTAGTGGCATCATCGATGAATACCGAAACGACCTGACTGACGATTCCATTTACTTTGTCGACGTGAACATTGGTCAGCGTGCCGCCCGCATGGGCTATGACGATCTCGGCAACGAATACAAGACCACCGAAGCGGTGGTATTCGTCAAAAACCCCAAAAAGGGAATGAAGGTGATGATTGATGGCCGAACGTTCGTCAACTATGCTTCCCTCGGTCCCGGCGTCGCCGTACCGTCACATGTCGCTGAGCGTACCGCTTTAAAGCACAAACCTTTTACCGCTGCAGACAGCCTGGTGCGTATCTTCAATTGATCAATAACCAATTTTTTAGCTTGTGAGGTGAGAAAATG
>JAAUYD010246877.1_pt1 | contig 14308 bp, 8 predicted proteins | sample 7278101 | NCBI WGS metagenome assembly JAAUYD01 (sample SAMN14350128, study PRJNA611818) | marine sediment metagenome | isolation source: surface marine sediment (0.6m) | place: French Polynesia: Moorea | collected 2018-08
AATTGCCACTCGACCTTCGAGATCGGGTTTGGGAACAGGTAAAACAAAGCTAAATAATCCTCCAGACTGTCGGAATTCTGGCGGGAGAATTTCTAAATTTTTAACCGCAGCAAGAATAATAATCTTTTTGGCTTGTTGCCGATTCCACTGCCAATAATTATCTAAGTTATCTCCTAGTTTTTCCTCCAATTGGCGAGATTTTTCCGCCTCAGAAGCTAAGTCTGCCACTCCCAGACTACCCCAAAAACGATTCCACCAAGTTGTTTGACCAGTGTTAGTCTGACTAAATTGTTCAGTTTGTTGCAGATAGTGATAAAAAGTATCAAAATTCTGGAGCAAAATTACTGTAGGTGCGTGTTTAATGCTTTCTTTCAGCGATCGCTTAATTAATTTGCCTGCTTGATAAAGATTGTGAGCCTTACCTACATCCCTACTTATAAAGTTAAAGCTGATACCCCGCTCCTGACTCAATTCATCTGCCAAACAGCGAGCTAAGAAACGTTTGCCTCTCCCTTCTCCTGCCACTAGCAGAATTCCTTGGACAGAGTGATTAAGATCCGCATCCAGAATCAAGTCACTATAGCGTTTAAGTTGAGTTCGTACCTGAGAATGACCCCGAAAGTTATCTAAACTGAAGGGTGGACTAGGGGGCGGTTCGGGATAATATAATTCTTGGTCATTGCTAGCTAACAGAGACTGAGTCTCAGGTACTAAACGCAACATTACTCCTGGTTCTTGACCCAAACGAAACCATTGATAAGGATTGATTGGCTGTTCTTGAATAGGCTGGTCTTGGATATAGGTTCCATAGGTGCTACTACAATCCCGCAGATACCAACTTCCTTCCGTCCAAAAAAGTTCCGCATGACTCCGAGAAACGGTAGGAATATCAAAACGAATATCCTGATTAGGATGACGACCGAGTCCATATACTCGGTCTTGATGTAGTAGCCAAGTTTGTCCAGAATCTTGCTCTTCCAAGAACATATTGATATCGATACTTTAACTGGTGTGGGAGAATTAAAATTTACTAAAAAAGCTGATAGTGAAGCATTGCGGTCTTGGGCGGGGCTTTCCCCCATGAGGAGGCACGGACTCGGAGCTTGCATCCGAGTAGTGAGTGCCGTCAAATGCTGAACCCGAAGGGTTGATAGCTAATAGCTAGGAGCTTCGTTGCTTTAAGGTTCCTCGCGGTTGATAATAAAAGATGCCGTACGTCCCTCTGGAATAGGTTGATTATTAACATTGCCTACACCAGCAATATTGGCTTCTAGGGTAATACCTCCTCTCCCATCTTTGACACCGACGATTTCCACTAAATTTCTTCCTGGTTTTAGGTCGAGCATGATAATCCTGCCATAATTGCGGATCATTTGATTGCTTGCCACAACTCGACCATTAACTTTTAAGGTTACATAATCCCCATCTTCTGCCCAATAATCTATTAGTTCAATAGGAACTTGGGGAGCAAAAACAGTTACATTACGGAATCCATAACTATTACTGGTAGATGAGCTATTGGACAAACTAACTTTAGGCGATATTGGTTTGGTTTGAACTTGAGGAATGGTGACGTTTAAATAGGGGTCATTAGCAGCTAAAGGGGGTTGGGTGGCAGAGGTAATTTGCTTGGGTGGTTGACTAGGGGGTTTACTAGCAGGAAGGGTGGCAATTTTTGGCTGTTGAGTTGGGACAGAAGCAATTTTCGGAGTCTGTTTAACAGTAGTTCGTTGAGTTGGCTGGGGCTTAAAATTAGTCTTGCTTGCTCTTGCTTGTATTGGTGGTGGTGGAGGTAGCTTGGGCAGAGGACGAGATGCTGCTGCTAAAGCTTGGGCAAATTTCTGTTGCTCTGCTTGTTGCTGTTGTTGTTGCCATTGAGTAATTTGTTTTTGTACTTCTGCACTAGTTGTAATTTGTTCTGTAATTAATTTTGCGATCGCCACTGCTCCCGCTAAATCCCCTTTACTAGCTTGGGTTTTTGCTTGTTCTAGAATTTGTTGTGACCAGCTTGTAGTTAAAGATTGAGCTTGGTCACTAATTTTACTATCAGTAGGTAACTTACTGGCTATAGCAATCGCTCTGGCTAGGTCTGGGGTTTTATTGCTTTGGGCAAGTAATTTGGCTTGCTCCAATAACATTGCCTCTTCTTGCTGACTATTGCCTAAAGAATTTATCTTAGGAGCCTCCAGAGTCAGACGGGTATTAACAGTAGGATTAGGTTCCTCAGAAGTCAGTTTTTTTCCTGGTTGTAGTTGGGGAACAACTATAGTTGCGATCGCTGTTAATAAACCCAATCCTACTATTCCTGAAATCCACCAATTTGGAGATTTCTGAGCAACAGTATCTAGGTTTTCGGCATCAATTTGGAAATTTTGCTTTTTTTGAGAATATTTAGGTTTATTTAGGGTTTTTGAGGGCAAATTAACCAATTTTTGCTCTCTTTTCTCTCTTTTACCTACGGTTTCAAACTCGTCTTTTGCCACCAGACCTTTCCTCCATTAACTACTGAGATGTTGCAGGTTGAGATGTTAGCGCGCAAGCAACTTCCAAAGCTGCTGCATTCCCCAGATAATAAAAGGGGAATTCTGAATCTAGAGATACTTCTTTTTCATAAGGGATACTTTCGGGAACTAACAAACGCAATTGATATCTATCTGGCGGAAAATTATTACCATCAGCCATAGATTTAATCCAGATAAAACCTCGAATTGCATCACTTTCTTTGGCTAATAACTTTCCATTTCGCCAGACTTCTAACTTAGAGTCTCCAGCCAATGCTGTTTCTGGGTAATAGAATCTGGCTGCAAAACCGTGATCTGGTACTGGTAACTCTAGCTGACTTTTCACATAATTGGGACATTGAGGAACTTCAGCTGGTTTTTCCTGAAACAATTTTCTGACTTTAGGTAAGAGGAAAAAATAACCACCAGCCATAGCTGCCACTAGTAAAGTCATCACAGTTCCCACCATAAGGAATCTATTGCTGTTGCTACTTTCTTTGAGGAGATTGTTAGTTGGGGAACTACTGAGATTGATCGTTTCAACCTGAAATTTAAGAGCATCCCAGGCATCTATTAGCTTACAATCCTCTGTTTTTAACATTTCTTTTAATAGTTCTTTTGTCCTATCAGAAAAGCCCAAACTATCTATTGACCAGGACTGATGCCAAGGAGGATTAGTTCCTAATCTAAAGGCAATAATAGTTTTTGCCAAAGCGTAAAGGTCCCATTGGGGACTAGCTGGAACTAGACCATCTCTTTGATCTGGATGAGCGTAACCAGGGGTATAAATTTGGGTATAACCGACTTTTTGCTGATGTTCTCCCAAAACAGTTGCCACTTCATCAACTAAACTCAGGTCACAAGCTGAACCGAAATCCACAATTACTGTTGATTGATCGCTATTGCGACGCATTAGATTACTGGGCTTAATATCCCGATGTACGATCTTGGCTTTATGGAGTTCTGCTAAACCATTCAGAACTTCTATAAAAACTTGCTCAATTTCAGTAACAGTTAAAACTGAGCGATCGCCTTCTAAATAGTCAGCATAATTAATCCCATCAATCAATTCCTGAGCTAAATATAATCCTCCATCTTGTTCAAACAAGCAATAGGCTTTAGGGATACTGTTATGATTCAGCTTTTCTAGTATTTCCGCAGTCCTTTGGAAAGTGCGCCGACGCAAATTCTTTTCTTGAGTATCTCCTTGGATAATTAATTCTAATAAAGCTCTTTTAGGCTGACGGAGATCGAAAGTATCAGTAGCTGCATAAACTCTAGCAAAAGTACCTTGACCAATTAGATCTTGAATTTGGTACTTGGATAATTGGGTGAGTGGAGATAGGGGTTGATTCATCGACTTTGTCTTCTATTTCCCACCCTTAGCTACGGAAAGTTACCGTTTTCCAAGGGAGAATTGAGCTACTTATTAATATTTATTACTTAAATGCCCATTCAGTCTGGCACAGAATGGTTATAGGATAATAAGTCCTCATCTTCGGCAGAATTATTCAGAGAGGAAGAGTTTAAACTTTCTTAGTTAATATGTCTCAGTAATTTTACTAGTTTTTAAATTTAACTATAGTACAATTACTTATAACCTTGAATTGTATGATTTTTGTAAGCATTATACCTTCCTTGATTTGAGCCGTCAAAAAAAACCAGCATCAGGAAGCTTCAAAAGCTCTTTGAATTCAATGCTTTCTCCTATTGTTAACCTAGTTACATTTACCTAACTTAATATACTTCATTCCTGGTTTGATATTATGAACAGTATTTATCAAAAATAAGTCTTTAGTATTTGTCACAAATATAACAATTAGTAATCATCTCAGAAAATTGTTTTTTCAATTAATTCGATTAAGGGTTACATATTTTACCAATAAGCCATGAAAAGTAATTTTAATTTTTTAAAATCAACCTTTTTTTTACTTTTACAACCTAGTCCCAATACTAGTTTACATCGACGCAAAAATATCTTTTTTAAGACAGTTATCTTTCTCCTAGTTACATCTATGACTTTAGCCCCTGGATTTTTAGCCAGAGCAGCTATGATTATAGGTTTAATTGAAAGTTACGACCCCCAGACTAAACAAGCCACAATTAACTTAGGTAAAAAAGATGGTTTAGGTAAATATGACCGCGGGAAAATTGAGTTTACTAGTCTTGACGATCCCAATGTTAGGTTCATTGGTGCTAATATCGTCGTTTTAAGTGTTAAAGAAAACTCCGCAGTTGTTAGTGTAAGAGAAGCCCCTGGAATTCCAATTCCAGTTAAAGCTGGAGCGAGGGTAACATTAAATACAGAATCAGGTTTGGCTAGAAGAGAAGAAGAAGCTAGGCTCATAGCGATGGAGCAAGCCAAAAAAGCTCGCGAGCAGCAACAACTTGAACAAGCTCGTCAACGTCGAGCGCAAGAACAAGCCCGTCAACGCCGAGCCGAAGAACAAGCCCGTCAACGCCGAGCCGAAGAACAAGCTCGTCAACGCCGAGCCGAAGAACAAGCTCGTCAACGCCGAGCCGAAGAACAAGCCCGTGCTGCCCAAACTCAACCGCAGATAGAAACCAAACAACCAAATAATCCCACTCAGAGTCAACCAAAAGCTTTTGATCTAGAAGAAGCGAGAAACTATTGGAAAACAGCATCTCAAGCAGATATTGAAGTTGGGGGACCTGCTTCTGATTTACCCTCAGATTATCTCCAAGCTTATATAGAGGCTAGAACTGAGCCTTCTCCAGAAACTTACTATCAATTTGCTCAAATTTTAATTGATTATCAGATAACAGACAAAGCATTAATGTGGCTCACAGAAGCTGAACGGCGTTTTCCTCTCACTAAATCTGTCAATAATTATTACGAAGCACTTGCTCTTACAGAAAATAATTATTCTCCACAAAGTCTTAATCTTCTCCAAAGATCTGGTCTATCTGATAATCAATTATTAGAAGAAACTAAAAGCTATATCTTGACGCAAAATGGGAATTGGCAAGAAGTAATTGAATTATCAGAAAAAAGACAGTCAGCAGTTATGTCGAATAACTATCTAATTGCTCTATATTGTGAACAGCCACAACAACTCAATCCTAATACCTCTCTAGTTCTCACTGGCTGTCCTTCTGATTATAAAGAAGCTTCCCAAAAATCAAATTCCGAAGAATATTTAACCAACTTAAAAGCAGCAGCCAGAGAAGCCAAGGCTAAATATCCCAATGATCCTTACATTATTAACACTATTGGGTTTTTGGCACTTAAAACTGAAAATTATGATCTGGCTTATAAAAACTATCAGAAACTTGCCAAACTAGTTGATAGCTATACTTCTACCCCACCTCACTTACAAATGCTTAAAGCTAATGCTATAAACTATATCAATAACTACAACCAAAACTACGAATTTTTGGCGAGCAGAAGCGAAAATTTAGATATACTACGTTCTGAACAAAACTCTCTCACTAAATTAATAGCTTTTCAAGGTATTAGAGATGTTGCCAGAAGAATTGATTACGATGCAAGTACTCAGAGTATTGTTGGAGGGGTGTTAGCAACCTTACTGCGTGTTAACCAATCCAGAATGCAGGCTAGACGTATTGCTAATGAAAGAAAAGCATTACGCAGACAAATTCAGAGTACTTTCACAAAAGATATCAATCTAGTATCAGCACGTCCTGATTTAGAACCCAAATCACTTTTAGAATCATCCTCCAATAATATTCAAAAACAGATGCTTTTGTACGATAGTTTCTGGAATTGTCAATGTCCTTCCTCTCCAAACTCAGATACCCTGAGTGAAAAAGGTGTAACTATTGTTGATGATAGCTGTAGTCGCTCCTGTAGAAACAGATAATAGGCGAGTTAAGATAAGTAGGTGTGTGTGCAGAATAGACCATTGCCCGAAACTCGTGACCAGCGAAGCTGTTGCCTTCGGCACCGCGTTCCTAATTTTGACTTTTTAAAAGCTCATAACGGGACTTAAACAAAAATTATGCCCAAACAAAGCCTAAACTTGCTTTATAAGCTGTGAATACATACCTATTTTTGTTTAACCAATTTACAAAACGGAAAGACATAGCTGTACGAAAAGCAGGGTAAACGCATCTTAATTTATTTGACAAATAATTGATTTTCTGCCTTAAAATTATTGGTAATAAAAGAGGGTTTTTGAACTCAATAATGTCATAATTCTACTTTTATCTTCTGAAAAAGTTACGTCTAAACAGATCCTATTTTTTTAGTTATCGAATTAATCCAACTTGAAAAAGATGACGCGAATTCCTCTGGAAAAACAGCGAGCAAAAACTCGGCTTATCGTATCATGAGAAGGAATCCCATTTGGTAATTCGCGCAAATTGTTCTAACCACTCTTGTTTAGCTTTTCCATAGGTCTCGATCAGCGAAGCTGGCACTGCGTGATCGCTGTCGGACCATCTGCTCCACTAATAACTGCCAATATGGCGGTGCCGAAGGCAACCAGCTTCGCGCTTGTCGCTATAATATCTATTAATAAATGATATGCACGTTCTATCTATTCTCGGATCTTTCAAAGAATGAAAATGATTCAGAAAACTATTTTTGAAAAAATTAATACTATTAGAGTATAAAGATTGCTCTTTTTTCTTATTTAAAGAAGTAGCCTCAAGTCTTCTCGCCATTAATTATAGCAGTAAGCAATTGTCATGGATTTAGATAATCTTTAATCATACCATATTTCCTGCCAAAATTAAGATGCGTTTACCCTGATTTGCTGTATAGATAAAATGTAATAGAAATAGGGATAATTAATCAATTACCCCTAATATTTTGATTTTTTACTTAGCTACAGCAGGTAAATAACTGTCTATTACCTGACGATATTCACTCTTTTGTTTAATGCCTTTCATCTCCTTAACTAATTCTTTATCGTGGAAAAATTGAATAGTAGGAGTACCGACAACTTGTCCCATTTTGGCAATTTCTGGGTCTTCCACAATGTCTATTTCGACAAAGTGAATTTTCCCTTCGTATTCTGCTACTACCTTATCTAACATTGGTTTTAGGGTTTTACAAGGACCACAGGTAGGAGATACATATTTTACCATCAAAAGGCGATCGCTCTCATGGAAGAGTTTTCTTAGGGCATAACCACCGTAATGGCTGGTAGCATTAAGATCAAAAGTGGCTTCAGTTTCTTGAGGGGTTTTAGTTTCAGGAGTGGTTTCTTTCTCTGTTACAGGCTGTTGAGAGTATTCTATAATCAGATTGTGTTCTGATAAATGTCTCTCTGCTGATAGTGCAGCCATACAACCAGTACCAGCAGCAGTAATAGCTTGACGGTATTCATGATCCTGTACATCGCCAGCAGCATAAACCCCAGGAATAGAAGTTGCTACTGTACCTGGTTGGACTTTAATGTAACCTACTTCATCTAGTTCTAGCTGTCCTTTGAACAAATCTGTATTAGGATTGTGACCGATAGCGTAAAATAGTCCTTTAGCTGCAATTTCGGTTTCTGCTCTAGTCTGGTTATTGCGAACTTTTATACCAGTCATGCGTCCATTTTCCCCGAATATGTCTATTGCTTCGGTGTGCCAATGAACTGTAACTTTAGGATTAGCTAATACTCTATCTTGCATTGCTTTAGAAGCTCGCATTTCTCCTTTACGTACTAAAAGATGCACATGAGAGCCATATTTAGTAAGATACACTGCTTCTTCGGCTGCGGAGTCACCACCACCAATTACGATTAATTCTTCTCCTACAAAAATGGGACTTGCACCATCACATATCGCACAAGCAGATATACCATTATTCCAATAAGTTTTTTCACTAGGAAGTCCAAGACGCTTTGCTGTAGCACCAGTGGCAATGATGATACTATTGGCTTTAAATTCTCTGTCTGTAGAACGCACTGTAAAAGGTCGTTGAGTTAAATTTACTTCTACCACATCTTCTGTGTAACATTCTGTACCCCAACGCTCCGCCTGTAATTTCATTTGCTCCATTAGTTGAGGTCCTGTTATCCCTTCTGGAAAGCCAGGAAAGTTCTCTACTTCGGTGGTAGTCATTAGTTGTCCCCCAGGAATACCACCAGCTTGTAACCCTTCAAACATCACAGGTTTCAAATTAGCTCTGGCTGCATAGATAGCAGCAGTAAAGCCAGCAGGTCCCGAACCAATAATTACAACATTTTCTACTTGAGGAGTGGTCATTGCTTTCTAATTAAACTCATAACGACTTCGTTTTAATATGATAACTAAATTTCACTCAGAAAAGCAACTTTTTAGCTAGAGGAAAAGTCAAGAGGTCAGGATTAAAGAATGAAGGATTAAAGAAGGATGAAGTATCAAGGATGAACCATGAAGGAAGGATGAATTATGAAGGATGAAGGATGAAGCAGGAAAGATAAATACCTCTGACCCCTGACCTATTCCCCAATCACCAATCACCAATCACCATTCCCCATTCCTCATCCCTTAGATATAGATTCTGGATGAAAGATTCTGGAAATATAAGCCGACTATAAGATTACATCTTGACCCAATGCTTACCCTATTAACAATCAGAGGTTTAATAAAGATTGAAAATGCTACAAGAAATTTGGCAGGAGATACTAAATTTAAAACAAGATAAAGAGTTTACTCGTAACTTAATTGTTGTGTTTATTATCACGATCGCATCTTCTCTAATTTTAGCGGAACAATACCGCCATCCTGCAAGACTAGCTCAACAACCAAGATTAACCCAATTTTATAACCTAGTATCTGTGGGAATGGTAATTAGGACTTATGACACTTTGCTGAATAAGGAATAAAGTTTTCATTAGTAATTGAAAAATTTTTGCGACTGCTCCTATTTATCATATTTTTTTGTAACCCCCCTTGCTCTCTGGTACAGGGAAAGGTTGTTGGCGACTATACATTTAGTAATATTTATTCAGGATAATACAAATAAATAAAATTCATATTCGAGTTTAGCTTCCTGAGAGAAAGTTATAATCGCTTTGTTCGGGCTATATAGAGCCACAGCAATTTGAAGGGAGTCATAAATCCCTAGAGAAGAGCAATCCCCACCAATGAATTGGGGGGCTTGTAAATCTTGTATATGACCAGACTAAGCCAATATATTTGGCTACGTTAAACAGGCTATCTCACCCTTAAGTGCTTGCCAGCTTGAGGCTCTGAGGCTTTAAATTAAACATCTTTAGAGGGATTAAGGAAGTGTTTGAAGCACGACAAACCTTTTTAACTTTGTCGAGGCAAACTTTACACATTTATGTAGAAGAGACAAAACCATGTCTAATTACGTATTCGTTCTAGATACCAACAAGCAACCATTGTCGCCCTGTACACCAGGGATGGCTCGTAGTCTGCTCAAGGCAGGGAAGGCAGAGGTATTTAAGCGGTATCCGTTCACGATCATTTTAAAAAAAACCGTCAACTCATACCAACTTGCGTTCAGAAACGTAACTTTGAAGTTGGCTTTCCAATCTGCCGATTCCAAATTTAATCCGCGTTTTGCTCGACTTAACACAAAGCACGAAAATTACACTTTAGATAGCAAGCTGGTATCAAAGGAGATTAAACCATGTCAATTAAAACTCGACCCAGGTTCAGTCACTACTGGTATAGCAATATTGCAAGATAATAAGCTTATCTGGGCTGCTGAATTAACCCATAGAGGGCAAAAAATTAAAGACGATTTAGAATGTAGACGCTCTTTAAGAAGAGGTCGTAGAGGCAGAAAAACTAGATATAGAAAACCTAGGTTTCTGAATCGTAAGCGGTCTAAAGGATGGTTAGCACCGAGTTTAGAACATCGAGTTTTAACCATCATGACTTGGGTTAACCGATTAATTAAGCTTTGTCCGATTAATTCTATTGCCACAGAATTAGTCAGATTTGATACCCAAAAACTCAATAACCCAGAAATATCAGGAGTTGAGTATCAACAAGGAACTCTTTATCAGTACGAAGTTAGACAATATTTATTGGAGAAATTCAACAGAACCTGTGCTTATTGTGGTGTTAAAGACGTTCCTTTGGAAGTTGAGCATATTAAGCCCAAATCCAAAGGTGGTAGTAACAGAGTTTCTAACCTAGCTATTGCCTGCGTTTCTTGCAACCAAGCTAAGTCAAATCTAAATATTAAAGAGTTTCTGTTTGGCAAACCATCAGTTTTGAAAAGAATTTTAGCTCAAGCTAAAGCCCCATTGAAAGATGCTGCTGCGGTTAATTCAACTCGATGGAAACTATTTAATACTCTTAAAGAGACTGGCTTACCTGTAACCACTGGAACAGGAGGAAAAACTAAGTTTAACCGATCTGTGCAAAGTCTAAAAAAGCGTCACTATCTAGATGCTGCTTGTGTTGGAGACACCCCAAAACTTGAGATACTAACAACTCAACCATTGCTAATCAAATGTGCTGGTCATGGAAAAAGACAAGTTATTCACGTCGATAAATTTGGTTTTCCTAAAAGAAATAAATCAGGAGAACTTGTGAAAAAATCGGCTTTGATTAAATCAATCAAAGGTTTTAGAACTGGAGATATTGTGAAAGCAATAGTTCCCAAAGGTAAGAAAATTGACCGTGGGGGATGCTCTCGGTTAGAGAGCATATCCAACCACGGTGTTGGCTTTTATTTAGGTAAGGTTGCCATCCGTTCTACTGGTTCATTTAATATCAAAACTGTTACCAAAACGGTGCAGGGGATTAATTATAAATATTGCAGCATTGTTCATAGGAAAGATGGATACCTTTATGGCTTCTAAAGTATTGAAGCCCTATCGGGCTGCTGTTTATGTAAGGGAAGTTCTCCTCCCCATACATGAATGCGATAAGGGGTATCCTTTCCTTCCCTTACCAACCCTATTTACGATGAAACACCGTATCAGTAAGCTCTATAATACCTCTGCAAATAGACTAGTACAATTCAGTCGGCTATACGGTCGTCCTTCGTGGATTATTTTCCTCTTTATTTTCGCTCTTATAATAGTAATGGCTGGCTCTGGTTTGAGTTATCCTACTTCCGCTCAAACAAGCGATTGTAAGGCATCTCGGGAACTACGAGGAGTTTGGCTGACTAATATTGATAGTGAAGTTTTATTTTCTCCCGAAAATACGACTAATGGGATTGCAACCCTGGCAGAATTAAATTTTAATACACTTTACCCCACAGTATGGAATTGGGGTTATACACTTTATCCTTCGTCGGTAGCAGAGCAAGCCATAGGAACTGCTCTGGATCCTACACCAGGTTTACAAGGTAGAGATGTTTTACAAGAAATCATCCAACAGGGACATCAACAGGGAATGACTGTAATTCCTTGGTTTGAGTTTGGCTTTATGGCACCTGCTGACTCTACACTAGCCACTAAGCACCCTGAATGGTTAACCGCCAGACAAGATGGTACTACTATTTGGTGGGAAGGAAAAGTACATCAAAGAGTATGGTTAAATCCCCTCCATCCAGAAGTTCAAAAATTAATCACTGATTTGGTGGTAGAACTAGTTAGTAAATACGACATAGAGGGGATTCAATTTGATGACCACTTTGGTTATCCCTCTGAACTAGGGTACGATGACTATACGGTGGCACTGTATAAACAAGAGCATCAGGGACAATCACCCCCAACAAATCATAAGGATAAAGATTGGGTACGTTGGCGAGCAGACAAAATTACTGCTTATATGGAAAATCTCTTCCGAGCTATTAAACAAGCCAATCCTCAAGCAATTGTCTCTTTATCTCCCAATCCTCAAAACTTTTCCCTCAATTCTTTTCTCCTCGACTGGAAAACTTGGGAAAGAAAAGGATTAATTGAAGAATTAGTATTGCAAGTATATCGTTCTCAGTATAATAGTTTTCTCCGAGAAATCACTCAGCCAGAAGTCATTGAAGCTAAAAATCATATCCCCGTAAGTATTGGTGTCTTATCAGGTTTAAAAGGTCGTCCTGTGATGTTTGGGAGAATTCGTCAACAGGTCAACGGTCTTAGAGAAAAGGGTTTCGCGGGAGTCTCTTTTTTCTTCTATGAAAGTCTTTGGAATTTAGCAATTGAATCTCCTAAACAAAGAAAAACTGCTTGGAAGTCTTTATTTCCCGATTCAGCTAAATATCCTCATATCTCTGATTGTCAAGACCCAACAACCCAGAAAAACAATTAATTCTCCTCCTCTATCTGATAAACCACATCATGGAAAATAAATTAAAATTTCTTACTGTTGAAGACTATAACTTACTATTTGAAAAAGCCCAGATTGAAACCTACGATAAAAATACTATCATCCTTAAAGAGGGCTGTGCTTGTGGTTCTATTTATATCTTGCGTAGAGGAATTGTTCGGGTAGAAAATGCTGCTTCAGGAAAAGGGGTTGCTATCGCATTTTTAAAACCTGGTGATATTTTTGGGGAGATGTCTTTTTTACAAGAAATTCCCCCTAGTGCCAAAATTGTAGCAGAAGAACCTGTAGAAGTATTAATTTTAGAAAAAACAACTCTTTACTCCCTTTTAGGCTCCGTACCTGGTCTTTCCGCCCGTTTTTATCAGTCCTTAGCTCATAATCTTTCTTCTCGTTTAAGGGAAACTTCTTCTCTTCTTTCCTATGTTATGGGTAAAATGAGCTATGAACCAGAATTTGCTCTGGGACGTACTGGCTTTAATGGACACAACCAAATTCCACCAGAATTAATCAGCGAAATCGAATTATTTAAAAAAAACCTCTCAGCAATAGAACAAAATTTACGCAACAAAAAACTTAGTGAAGAGGAAGCACAAGAAACTGTTAGCCGAGTTTGTAATATGCTGGTTAACTCCATGCGAGAGCAAATCATTCATGAACCAAAAATTGAACAGGCGATCGGTACATACGTATTTCGTGAAAGTTTCCCCTTCTTGATGTTAAGTAGTTTTATTGATTCAGCTTTTCGCAAACCTTCTGAATGCGCTAATGATTCTTATATTGTAGAAATCCTCTCCCAAAATGAACCAGAAGGGGATGGACATTTAGGAGTATATATAGACCGTTGGATTCGCTCAATTCCCACTTGTTTGGCACTCAAGAACCGAGGTAATATGATCACTGCTACTCTCAAAGAACTAGCAGATAATTGGTCATCTCCCAATGCCATGCCTGTAACTAGTCTTGCTAGTGGTGCTGCTAGTGAAATTTTAGACCTTTATTTTCAGACTACACCACCCAATATCAAGTTTACTTGCATCGATCTCAATCATCGCCATCTAGCTCGCGCTGCTAATCTCGCTCGGAAAATTGGCTGTAATGACTGTCTTACTTTTGTCCAAGAAAATGTCTTGCTTTTGGCTCACAATAACAATCGTATGACTATTCCTCCACAACAGGTTGTTTATAGCGTGAGTATGAGTAACTACCTCAGAGATCGGGAATTGATTTCTCTCCTCAATTGGATTTATGACCATCTTTTACCCAATGGTACAGTAATCTTAGGCAATTTTCATGCAGCCAACCCAGACAAGGTATTACTAGAACATATCTTAGAATGGCATCTAATTTATCGCTCCGCCGAACAACTAGAACAAATATTCGCTCATTCTAAATTTCGCTCCTTACCAGTAGAAATAGAATCCGATGAATTTGGAGTAGAGTTATTTGCTGTCTGTAATAAGAGTTGGTAAGTACCTATTGAACCTCCCTCGTGGGACACGAGGGATTCCCTTTTAGACTCTTATCTAGGCAAAAGCCCCCGACAGACCGCCATTACAGGGCTGTTTCTTGAACGAACAGCGAGTGGGGGAAAGCCGATCCGCTGTCTCTTGAATTCATTTCAAGAGCTTGTAAGCGGGAGTCCAAGA
>JAAUYD010038014.1_pt1 | contig 14307 bp, 9 predicted proteins | sample 7278101 | NCBI WGS metagenome assembly JAAUYD01 (sample SAMN14350128, study PRJNA611818) | marine sediment metagenome | isolation source: surface marine sediment (0.6m) | place: French Polynesia: Moorea | collected 2018-08
CCACCGATGTAGCTCGTCACCTCGAAGCCGTTCGTCAGGCGAACACGAGCAACCTTTCGCATAGCCGAGTTCGGCTTCTTCGGCGTTGTCGTGTAGACACGTGTGCAGACGCCGCGACGCTGCGGGCAGGCCTCGAGGGCCGGAACCGTGCTCTTCGCGCGCTTGGTTGCACGCGGCTTACGTACTAGCTGATTTACTGTGGCCATGGGCCGCTCTCTCTCAATAATGTTCTAAAAATGTTTCCCGACAGCGCTGAAAAAACGCGCGCACCCGCCGCCTGAATCGTCTCGATCCAGCACACGGGTGTCGGGCCTCAAGTTAAACGATTGAATCGCTTTGTTTTTTTAAGCCTAAGGCCGTAATGTTGAGGGCCCGCAAAAAGCGGGCCCTCCGTCATGAGGGCGGGCATTGTAGTGACGGGACCGCGAAGCTGTCAAGCCGCGCGGACCGCCGCTTTGATGCCTTGCCGACCAGAAGCCAATCAGGCTTCGGTCGAAGTCTCCTCGGCCGTAGCCTCGTCGCCTTCTTCAGCGCCGACTTCGGCCTCTTCCGCTTCCGCCGCAGCGGCTGCGTTCTGGGCGTCTTCCAGCTCCTGAAGCTGCTCCGCGAACTCCTGCTCTCGCGTCCGGCGCCGCTCTGCGTGGTGTGCAAAGCCGGTGCCGGCCGGGATGAGCCGGCCCACGATGACATTTTCTTTCAGACCGCGCAGCTCGTCCTGAAGGCCGCGAACCGCCGCCTCTGTCAGAACGCGCGTCGTCTCCTGGAACGAAGCCGCAGAAATAAACGACTCGGTCGCCAGCGATGCCTTGGTGATACCCAGCAGAACCGGCTCGACGGTCAGCGGCTCCTTGCCCTGGGCAACGAGCTCGTCGACGACCTCGAGGTAGCGGGCCTTGTCGATCTGCTCGCCGCGGAGGTAGCGGCTGTCGCCCGGCGTCAGCACGTTCACCTTGCGGAGCATCTGGCGAATAATGACTTCAATGTGCTTGTCATTGATCTTCACGCCCTGCAGTCGGTAGACGTCCTGGATTTCCTTGACGAGGTAGTCCGCGAGGCTCTCAACGCCCTGGAGACGCAGGATGTCATGCGGATTCGGCTCGCCGTCGGCGATCACCTCGCCCCGGGCAACCTGCTCACCTTCGAAGACGTTCAGGTGACGCCACTTCGGAATCAGCTCCTCGTGGCTGTCGCCGTTCTCATCGGTGATGACGAGGCGGCGCTTGCCCTTGGTCTCCTTGCCGAAGCTGACCGTTCCGGTGTGCTCCGCCATGATGGCCGGATCCTTCGGCTTGCGAGCCTCGAACAGGTCGGCAACACGCGGCAAACCACCGGTGATGTCACGGGTCTTGGAAGACTCTTGCGGAATGCGTGCGATGACGTCACCGACCGAGACCTCCTGGCCGTCGCTTAACGAGATGATGGCTCCGTCAGGCAGTGCGTAGACGGCCGGAATCTCGGTATTCGCGAAGAAGATATCCGATCCGTCTTCCGCCACCAGCCTCGCTACCGGGCGCAGGTCCTTGCCTGAGCTGCCACGGCTCTTCGTGTCGGAAACGACGATGCTGGTCAGCCCTGTGAACTCGTCGACCTGCTCGTTGACGGTAACGCCATCGATGAAGTCTTCGAATTTCAGCTTACCGGCAACCTCGGTAACAACCGGGTGGGTGTGCGGATCCCAGTTCGCGACGACCTGTCCGGCGCTCACCTCGTCTCCGTCACGGATAGAGATCGTGGCACCGTAAGGCACCTTGTAACGCTCACGCTCGCGGCCGAGGTCGTCGTTGACCGAGACTTCGCCTGAACGGGACACAGCAACCAGGTAACCCTTCTGGTGTTCGACCGTCTTGATGTTGTTCAGCTTGACGACACCACCGGACTTGACCTCGATGCTGTTCACAGCAGCAGAACGGGAAGCCGCGCCACCGATGTGGAACGTGCGCATCGTCAACTGCGTGCCCGGCTCACCGATGGACTGTGCAGCGATGACGCCCACCGCCTCGCCGATGTTGATGCGGTGACCGCGAGCCAGGTCGCGACCGTAGCACTGGGAGCAAACGCCGTAGCGCAGCTCGCAGGTGATCGGTGAACGAACGATGACGTGGTCGATCGAGTATTCCTCGAGCTGCGTCACAGTAGCCTCGTCGAGCATCGTGCCGGCATCGAAGGCGACCTTGTCGGTGCCCGGAACCAGCACCGCTTCGGCCAGTACGCGACCGAGGACGCGCTCGCGAAGCGGTTCAACGACGTCGCCACCCTCGACGAGCGGGGCCATCGAGACACCGTTCTTCGTCTCGCAGTCCACTTCGGTGACGACAAGGTCCTGTGCGATGTCGACAAGGCGACGTGTCAGGTAACCGGAGTTGGCCGTCTTCAGTGCCGTGTCGGCCAGGCCCTTACGGGCACCGTGAGTCGAGATGAAATACTGCAGTACGTCGAGACCCTCCCGGAAGTTCGCCGTGATGGGCGTCTCGATGATGGAGCCGTCCGGCTTCGCCATCAGGCCACGCATTCCCGCGAGCTGACGAATCTGCGCGGCGCTACCACGAGCACCGGAATCCGCCATCATGTAGATGGAGTTGAACGACTCCTGGTCTACCTGTTTGCCGGCAGCATCCTTCACCTTCTCGACGCCCAGCTTGTCCATCATAGACTTGGCTACCTGGTCGTTGGTACGAGACCAGATATCGACGACCTTGTTGTAGCGCTCGCCGTCGGTGACGAGACCGGAACTGTACTGGTCCTGGATCTCCTTAACCTCGGCCTCGGCCACCGCCAGGATCTCGCTCTTCTCTTCCGGAACGACCATGTCGTTGACGCCGATCGACACGCCTGCCGTCGTCGCAAGACGAAAGCCGGTGTACATCAGTCGGTCGGCAAACACGACAGTCTTCTTCAGACCAAGCCGGCGGTAGCAGGCGTTGATCACGTTCGAAATCGCCTTCTTCGTCATCGGCTGGTTAATCAGCGCGAAATCCAGACCTTCAGGCAGGACGCGGGACAGCAGCGCACGCCCGACCGTGGTATCGACCACTGTCGGCTGCATGCTCGAGTTGCCGTCCTCGTCCGTGACGTGAATCGGCACGCGAATCTTGACCATCGCCTGCAGCTCAGCCGTGCCGTTCTCATAGGCACGACGGGCTTCGTCGACATCCGAGAACATCATGCCCTCGCCCTTCGCGTTGATGCGCGAGCGAGTCATGTAATACAGGCCGAGGACAACGTCCTGCGACGGCACGATGATCGGGTCGCCGTTGGCCGGCGACAGGATGTTGTTCGACGCCATCATCAGCGCACGGGCTTCCAGCTGCGCTTCGATGGACAGCGGAACATGGACGGCCATCTGGTCGCCATCGAAGTCGGCGTTGAACGCGGTGCATACCAGCGGGTGCAGCTGAATAGCCTTACCCTCAATCAACACCGGCTCGAATGCCTGGATGCCGAGCCTGTGCAATGTCGGGGCGCGGTTCAGCATGACCGGGTGCTCGCGGATGACTTCCTCGAGGATATCCCAGACCTCGGCGCCTTCACGCTCGACGAGGCGCTTCGCCGCCTTGATCGTGGTTGCTTCACCGCGGAACTGCAGCTTCGAGAAGATGAACGGCTTGAACAGCTCCAACGCCATCTTCTTCGGCAGGCCGCACTGGTGCAGCTTGAGCGTCGGACCGACAACGATGACCGAGCGGCCGGAGTAATCGACTCGCTTGCCAAGCAGGTTCTGGCGGAAGCGGCCCTGCTTGCCCTTGATCATGTCGGCGAGCGACTTCAGCGGACGCTTGTTCGTGCCGGTAATGGCACGGCCGCGTCGGCCGTTGTCCAGCAGAGCGTCAACCGACTCCTGCAGCATGCGCTTCTCGTTGCGAACGATGATGTCCGGTGCGTTCAGCTCAAGCAGTCGGCGCAGTCGATTGTTGCGGTTGATAACGCGACGGTACAGGTCGTTGAGATCCGACGTCGCGAAGCGGCCACCGTCCAGCGGCACCAGCGGGCGCAGGTCAGGAGGCAGAACCGGGAGAACCGTCAGAACCATCCACTCGGGCTTGTTGCCTGACTCAATGAACGACTCGAGCAGTTTAAGACGCTTCGACAGGCGCTTGATCTTGGTCTCGGAACGCGTGGCATCGATGTCCTCGCGAACCTGCAGCACTTCACGCTGCAGATCGATGGTCATCAGCATCTCGCGCACGGCTTCGGCACCCATGCGGGCATCGAACTCGTCGCCATACTGCTCCAGCGCGTCGAGGTACATCTCATCGGTCATCAACTGGCCGCGTTCGAGATCGGTCATGCCCGGATCGACGACGACGAACGCCTCGAAGTACAGGACACGTTCGATTTCACGAAGCGTCATGTCCAGCATCAGGCCGATGCGTGAAGGCAGCGACTTCAGGAACCAGATGTGCGCAACCGGGCTGGCCAGCTCGATGTGTGCCATGCGCTCGCGGCGTACTTTCGTCTGTGTGACTTCAACGCCACACTTCTCGCAGACCACGCCGCGATGTTTCAGACGCTTGTACTTGCCGCAAAGGCACTCGTAGTCCTTGATCGGGCCGAAGATCTTGGCGCAGAACAGTCCGTCGCGCTCCGGCTTGAAGGTACGGTAGTTGATCGTTTCCGGCTTTTTGACTTCACCGAACGACCAGGACCGAATCATCTCCGGAGAAGCCAGACCGATGCGAATCGCATCGAAATCGTCAACGGGGTTCTGGTATTTGAAAAGCTTTAAGAGATCTTTCATTACTCTGTCTCCAGCTCAATGTTAATGCCAAGAGATCGAATCTCCTTGACCAACACGTTGAACGACTCAGGCATGCCTGCATCCATTTCATGTTCGCCGTCGACGATGTTCTTGTACATCTTCGTGCGGCCCTGGACGTCGTCCGATTTCACCGTCAGCATTTCCTGCAGCGTGTAGGCGGCGCCATAGGCTTCCAGTGCCCAGACCTCCATCTCACCGAATCGCTGACCGCCAAACTGCGCTTTACCACCCAGCGGCTGCTGGGTGACCAGGCTGTAAGGCCCGGTAGAGCGCGCGTGCATCTTGTCGTCGACCAGGTGGTTCAGTTTCAGCATGTACATGTAACCGACGGTCACATCGCGATGGAACACCTCACCGGTGCGGCCATCGATCAGCGTTGACTGACCGCTCTCGTCGAGCTCAGCGACCTCGAGCAGGCCCTTGATCTCGGCCTCGGTAGCGCCGTCGAACACCGGCGTCGCCGTCGGCACGCCGCTGGTCAGGTTGCTGGCCAGCTCGAGCACCTCGGCGTCGCTGAACGACTTGATGTCCTCTACCTTGCCGCCGGTCTTGTTGTAGATCGTCTCCAGCAGTTGGCGGATCTTCGCCGTGGACTCCTGCGCTTTCAGCATCGTGTCGATTCGCTTGCCGAGGCCTTTGGCCGCCCAGCCGAGATGCGTCTCGAGCACCTGGCCGACGTTCATTCGCGATGGAACGCCCAGCGGGTTCAGCACGACATCGACCGGCGTACCGTCCTCCAGGTACGGCATGTCCTCGACGGGAACGATGGTGGAGATAACACCCTTGTTCCCGTGGCGGCCAGCCATCTTGTCACCCGGCTGAATACGGCGCTTGACGGCCAGGTAGACCTTGACCATCTTCAGCACGCCCGGCGCAAGGTCGTCACCGGCGGTGATCTTGACCTTCTTCTCTTCGTAGCGGCGATCGAATTCCTCACGCTGCGACTTCAAACGCTCCGACGCCTTCTGCAGCTGTTCGTTGGCTTCGTCGTTTTTCAGACGAATCTCGAACCACTGCTCGCGCGGTACCTCGTCGAGGTAGGCCTTCGTAATCTTGCTGCCCGACTTCAACTTGTTCGGGCCACCCTGGGCAACCTTCGAGGTCAGCATGCGCTCGACGCGCTCGTAGATGTCCTCTTCGAGGATACGCAGCGTATCGTCGAGGTCCTTGCGAACGCTCTCGAGCTCAGCGCGCTCGATCGACAGAGCACGAGCGTCCTTCTCAACGCCGTCTCTCGTGAACACGCGAACGTCGATCACCGTGCCATCCATGCCCGGTGGAACGCGCAGGGACGTGTCTTTAACGTCCGATGCCTTCTCACCGAAGATCGCTCTCAGGAGCTTCTCTTCCGGCGTCAGCTGCGTCTCGCCCTTCGGCGTTACCTTGCCGACGAGGATGTCGCCTGCCTTAACCTCGGCCCCGATGAACGCGATACCGGACTCGTCGAGCTTGGCCAGCGCCGCGTCACCGACGTTCGGGATGTCGGACGTGATGTCTTCCGGCCCGAGCTTGGTGTCGCGTGCGACGCACTGCAGTTCCTCGATGTGAATCGTCGTGAAGCGATCTTCCTTGACGACGCGCTCCGAGATCAGGATCGAGTCCTCGAAGTTGTAACCGTTCCACGGCATGAACGCGACCAGCATGTTCTGTCCGAGAGCGAGCTCTCCGAGGTTAGTCGAAGGACCGTCTGCGAGAACATCGCCGGCAGCGATCTGGTCACCGCCTTTAACCAGCGGCCGCTGGTTGATACAGGTGTTCTGATTGGAACGCGTGTACTTGGTCAGGTTGTAGATGTCGACGCCGGACTCGCCTGCCGTCGTTTCATCGTCATTGACGCGGACGACGATACGCGAGGCATCCACCGAGTCGACGACACCGCCGCGCTTCGCTACGACCGTGACACCCGAATCAACGGCAACCGCACGCTCGATACCGGTGCCCACCAGCGGCGCTTCGGCGCGCAGGGTCGGGACAGCCTGGCGCTGCATGTTGGATCCCATCAATGCTCGGTTGGCATCGTCGTGCTCGAGGAACGGAATCAGCGCCGCGGCGACCGAGACGATCTGGCGAGGGCTGACGTCCATGTAGTTGATGTCTTCCGGGTTTGCCAGCGTGAACTCGTTCTTGTGACGAACGGCGACCAGCTCCTCCAGGAACTTGCCGTTCTTGTCCAGCTCGGAGTTGGCCTGTGCGATGACGTACTGGCTTTCTTCGATCGCCGACAGGTACTCGATGTCGGCGGTCGCCTTGCCTTTCACGACTTTGCGGTACGGCGTCTCGAGGAAACCGTAAGCGTTGGTACGTGAGTAGACGGCCAGCGAGTTGATCAGGCCGATGTTCGGGCCTTCAGGCGTCTCGATCGGGCAAACGCGGCCGTAGTGCGTCGGGTGAACGTCGCGGACTTCGAAGCCGGCGCGCTCGCGGGTCAGGCCGCCCGGGCCCAAAGCAGAAACGCGTCGCTTGTGCGTGACTTCCGATAGCGGATTGTTCTGGTCCATGAACTGCGACAGCTGGCTCGAACCGAAGAACTCCTTGACCGCGGCAGCTACTGGCTTGGCGTTGATCATTTCCTGCGGCATCAGGCCTTCGGTCTCGGCCTGTGTCAGGCGCTCCTTGACCGCGCGCTCGACGCGCACGAGGCCGACGCGGAATGCATTCTCGGCCATCTCGCCTACGCTACGAACGCGGCGGTTGCCGAGGTGATCGATGTCGTCAACCGTGCCATAGCCGTTACGAATATCGATCAGGGTCTTCAGGACGTCGAGGATGTCTTCCTTGTCCAGTACACCCACACCCTCAGACTCGTCACGCCCAACGCGACGGTTGAACTTCATGCGGCCGACAGCCGACAGGTCATAACGCTCGCTGTTGAAGAACAGGTTCTGGAACAGGTTTTCGGCAGCTTCCTTGGTCGGCGGCTCGCCAGGACGCATCATCCGGTAGATCTCCACCAGCGCTTCGAGGCGGGTCGTGGACGGATCGATGTTGAGCGTGTTCGAAATAAACGGACCGCGATCGAGGTCGTTGACGTACAGCGTGCGGATGTGATCGACACCCGCTTCGATCAGCTCCTGGACCAGCTCGGGCGTCAGCTCGGCATTCGCGGCCGCCAACAGCTCACCGGTCTCGGTGTTGACGATGTCATGGGCGAGAATCTTGCCCTCGAGGTACTCGACCGGAACGACGAGCTTGTCAACCGTGGACTTGTTCATGTCACGGACGTGCTTGGCGGTGATCCGGCGGCCTTCTTCGACGATGGTCTTGCGTCCGAGCTTGATATCGAAGCTCGCCGTCTCGCCACGCAGGCGCTCCGGCACGAGACCCATCTTGATCTCTTTCTCCGACAGGTAGAAATCGTTGTTCTCGAAGAACAGGTCCAGCATCTCTTCGTTCGTCATCTCCAGCGCACGGAGGATGATCGTGACCGGCAGCTTGCGGCGACGGTCGATACGCGCGAAGACCGCGTCCTTGGGATCGAACTCGAAGTCCAGCCAGGAACCGCGATAGGGGATGATGCGGGCAGAGAACAGCAGCTTGCCCGAGCTGTGCGTCTTGCCCTTGTCGTGATCGAAGAAGACGCCCGGCGAACGGTGCAACTGGGAAACGATGACGCGCTCCGTACCGTTGATGACGAAGGTGCCGTGGTCGGTCATCAGCGGCATTTCACCGAGATAGACTTCCTGCTCGCGAATGTCCTTGACCGGCTTCGGCGTGCCACTGGCTTCCTTGTCATAGATGACGAGGCGAACCTTGACCCGGATCGGTGCTGCGTAGGTCAGTCCGCGAACCTGGCACTCCTTGACGTCGAACACCGGCTCGCCGAGTCGATAGCTGACGTACTCCAGTGCCGCATTACCCGAGTAGCTGACGATCGGGAAGACCGACTTGAAGGCCGCGTGAAGACCGAGGTCTTCGCGATCTTCGATCGTCTTGTCTGTCTGCAGGAACTTCGCGTAACTGTCGACCTGGATCGACAGCAGGTAAGGAACGTCAAGAATCGTCGGCCGCTTGCCGAAGTTCTTGCGGATGCGCTTTTTCTCAGTGAACGAATAAGCCATTAGGGACTACCCTCGTTGTCGAAAGAGCCTCGGCGGAATTGCCGGCTCTCTCACATTTTCAAAAAAATCGTCTGTCAGGTTTGTATCCGACGCCAGATACAAAACTCACAGATACGAGCAAGCAGCCAGTCGAACCCCGACTGGCTGCTCACCCGTTTGGACCATCAGGCCCGCTATCAAAAGTGCAAGCCGCAAGTGCTTACTTGAGCTCGACGGTTGCGCCCGCCTCTTCAAGCTGCTTCTTGATTTCTTCAGACTCGTCTTTCGATGCGCCTTCCTTGATCGTTGACGGCGCGCCTTCGACCGCGTCCTTGGCTTCTTTCAGGCCAAGACCGGTGATCGTGCGAACAGCCTTGATGACCGCAACCTTGTTGCCGCCAAAGCTCGCCAGGACGACGTCGAACTCGTCCTTTTCGGCTGCTGCTTCGCCTGCGTCACCACCCGCGGCCGGGCCCGCTGCTACTGCAACCGGTGCTGCTGCGGATACGCCCCACTCGTCTTCCAGCATCTTGACGAGCTCAACGACTTCCATGATGGGCTTTGCGCTCAGTTCTTTGAGCAGATCTTCGTTTGACATTGCCATGTCTGTATTTCCTCTTGTCTTTATTCCTGAGTCAGGAAAATTAGTTCATAGTCAGGCCGCTTCCTGCTCTCCTCGCGCGGACATCGTCCGTGCGAGCATCGCGGGAGGCTCGGCCAACGTGCGTACCAACTGGGACATCGGCGCAACCATGACGCCAAGCAACATTGCACGTGCCTGATCGAGCGTCGGCAGATCTGCCAACTTCGCAAGATCGGACCCGGGCATCAGTTGCCCGCCGGCTGCAAGAGACACCGCTTTCAGAGCGTCGTGCTCCTTGGCGAAGTCCTTGATTACCCTGGCAGCGGCACCTGGATCATCTTTTGCAAACGCGAGCAGCAACGGTCCTTTGAGCGTGTCTTGCATGCACTCAAAGTCCGTACCTTCGACTGCACGGCGTGCCAGCGTGTTTTTGACGACACGCAGGTAGACGCCAGCGTTGCGCGCTTCTTTGCGCAATGCCGTCATTTCTGCAACCGAAAGTCCTCTGTATTCAGCCGCTACAGCCGTAACAGAGTCACCCGCAACCGCGCTTACCTCGGCAACAAGTGCTTTCTTGTCTTCGAGTCTCAGTGCCATAAATACCTCCTGGCCTACGGTTACTACATAAAGGCTCCGGTTCCGTCACACGCCCACCGGATCAGTCTCCGGACGAACGCCTGATTGAACCGTTACCCAACCTACGGAGATTTCCTTCTCCTGTCGGATGGCAACCGTTGCCAGTACTCCTGACTCAAGTCCACCATCTGCGTAGGCGTTTATTAAGACGGGCCTAAAGGCCTGTCGCCTACGGTCTTCGACGATCGCCGCGTCCTTGCGGCTATCACCCTTCCACCCGTTCGGGCGATCCGGTGAATACGTTCAACGACCCCTGTTGACGCCCTCAGGCGTCTACCGAGCTCCGGTCCACGGCCACGCCGGGACCCATCGTTGATGAAACAGTTAACTTCTTGAAGTAAGTACCCTTCGCCGATGCGGGCTTGCCTTTCTTCAGGTCAGCCAGAAGCGCCTCGAGGTTTTCCTTCAGTGCCGTCACTTCGAAATCCACCCGCCCAATGGCGCAATGGATGATGCCGGCCTTGTCCGTGCGATAGCGGACCTGGCCCGCTTTTGCGTTCTTTACAGCCGTCTCGACGTCCGCCGTCACCGTGCCAACCTTCGGGTTTGGCATCAGGCCGCGCGGGCCCAGGATCTGACCGAGCTGACCGACGACTCGCATCGCGTCCGGCGTGGCGATGACCACGTCGAAATTCATGTCGCCGCCCTTGACGCTCTCAGCGAGGTCGTCAAAACCGACGACGTCAGCGCCCGCAGCCTTAGCCTTCTCGGCATTGTCGCCCTGCGCGAACACGGCAACACGAACCGTCTTGCCCGTACCGTTCGGCAGAACCGTCGAGCCACGAACGACCTGATCCGATTTACGCGGGTCGACGCCGAGGTTGACAGATACGTCGATACTCTCGGGAAACTTGGCCGTCGCAAGGTCTTTAACCAGCGACAGCGCAGCGTCAATCTCGTAAGCCGTGTTGGAATCGACTTTTTCGCGCGCAGCTTTCTTGCGCTTGCTCATGACAGCCATTAGTTCACTCCCTCGACTTCCAGGCCCATGCTCCGGGCCGTTCCAGCAATCGTCCTCACGGCGGCGTCCATATCGGCCGCCGTCAGATCAGGCATCTTCGTCGTTGCAATCTCTTCGAGCTGCGCGCGCGTGACCTTGCCCACCTTGACGGTGTTAGGCGTGCCCGAGCCCTTCGGTACACCGGCTGCCTTTCGAAGCAGAACGGCCGCCGGCGGCGTCTTGGAGACGAACGTGAAGCTGCGGTCGGAGTACACCGTGATAATCACGGGGATCGGCAGGCCCGGCTCAACGCTTTGGGTTTCAGCATTGAATGCCTTGCAGAATTCCATGATGTTGACGCCGTGCTGACCGAGTGCCGGACCAACGGGGGGCGACGGATTCGCCTGGCCCGCGGGCACCTGCAGCTTGATATAGCTGGATACTTTCTTTGCCATTGCTTTACTCCCGAGTTCAAACGCCAGGGTCAAGCCCTGGCTCCTCGTCTTAAGTTCGAGCCTCCCGACCTAGCGGGAAACTACCGATAATTCTTTAGCGTTCCGACAGGCATCGCCGACCAGGCGACCGTCTTTACGTCTTTTCAACCTGCCCGAATTCGAGCTCAACCGGCGTCGGCCTGCCGAGAATCTGAACCGCAACCTGCAGCTTGCTCTTCTCGTAGTTGACCGCTTCGACCACACCACTGAAGTCGTTGAACGGACCGTCGGTCACGCGAACCACCTCGCCGGGCTCGAAAAGAACCTTCGGACGCGGCTTGTCGACACCTTCCTGCACTCGCTGCAGGATCCGGTCTGCCTCTTTCTCGGTGATCGGCGCCGGCCGATCACTGGAACCACCGATGAAACCGAGAACTTTCGGCACTTCCTTTACGAGGTGCCAGGTCTCGTCGTCCATCTCCATCTGTACGAGCACATAGCCAGGAAAGAACTTGCGTTCGCTGCGGCGTTTCTGCCCTTCCCGCATTTCCACCACCTCTTCGGTAGGGACGAGAATTTCGCCAAACTTGTCCTCGAGGCCGAAACGCTTGATGCGCTCCTCGAGAGAAGTCTTCACCTTGTGCTCGAAATTCGAGTAGGCGTGAACGATGTACCAGCGTAGGGCCAAGTTTCTTACCTTCTATATTCAGCTGAGCCCCGGCACCAAGGCCGTCAGCGCGCAGCTTGTGGAATTCCTGTTTCTGTATTTAGCCGACCAGCGTGCGAGTGAGCCACAGCAGGCCGGAATCCAGCGCCCAGAAAAACAGCGCCATAATGAGTGCAAACACAAACACAGCAATGGACGTCGTCGTGGTTTCCTGCCGCGTCGCCCAGTGGACCTTCTTGAGCTCGATGCGCGAACCCTGAATGAAGTGCCGCAGCCTGTAGCCCTGCGTGCTTGTCATTGCGATACCGATACCAACGCCGGTGCCACCGAGAACCATCAGTACGCGCAAAGGCAGCGCGACGTCGTTGACGTAGTAGTAGTAGCCATAGAGGCCGCCGATCAGCGCAGCCGCCGCAACCAGCAACTTGATGATATCTAAGAAACTGCTTTCGTTTGTCTCGGTTTGTGCACTCATGCCTACCGTCCCGCGGCCCCTGGCTCGCGTCTTTTACCTGCCGTCTCTCTCAGAAACTGGCAGGCCAGGAGGGAATCGAACCCCCAACCTGCGGTTTTGGAGACCGCCGCTCTGCCAATTGAGCTACTGGCCTAGTTCCTAATCGCGCTGCACCAATCGCTTGGCACGACGCGCCCTCTTTGTAGCAAATCGCTAAGGTGTGCCGCCCCGCGGCTCCTTAACCCAGCGCGTTGTCACGAATGTCTCGATCCAGCGCCCTCTTTGTAGCAAACAGCTAAGGTGCGCCGCCCCGCGGCTCCTTAACCCAGTGCGTTGTCACGATGTCTCGATCCAGCGCCCTCTTTGTAGCAAATCGCTAAGGTGCGCCGCCCCGCGGCTCCTTAACCCAGTGCGCTGTCACCTACGTATCGACTGAGTGTTTCCGTCCTTGTCTGACATAAACGAAGGGGCCAACTCCCCTATCGCTGATCCACCCCGGTTCGATACAAGCCAACGCCTTTTCGAAGACACGAGCGGCCCGCCAAGGCGGGCCGCCCGTAAGCTTCAGCTGTTTTACTCGATGATCTTGGCGACGACGCCGGCGCCCACGGTACGGCCACCTTCGCGGATCGCGAAGCGCAGACCGTCTTCCATGGCGATCGGCGCAATCAGCTCAACCGTCATCTGTACGTTGTCACCCGGCATCACCATCTCGGTGCCTTCCGGAAGCTCTACCGCACCCGTCACGTCCGTCGTGCGGAAGTAGAACTGCGGACGGTAGCCCTTGAAGAACGGCGTGTGACGGCCACCCTCGTCCTTGGTCAGAATGTAGACTTCTGCCTCGAACTTGGTGTGCGGCGTGATCGATCCCGGCTTCGCCAGTACCTGGCCACGCTCTACCTCTTCACGTTTCGTACCACGCAGCAGAACGCCCACGTTGTCACCGGCCTGGCCCTGGTCTAAGAGCTTCCTGAACATCTCGACGCCCGTGCAGGTCGTCTTCGCCGTGTCCTTGATACCGACAATCTCGATCTCGTCACCGACGTTCACGATGCCGCGCTCGATACGACCCGTCACCACCGTGCCACGACCCGAAATCGAGAACACGTCCTCAACCGGCATCAGGAAGTCACCGTCAATCGCACGCTCCGGCTCCGGAATGTAGGAGTCCATCGCCTCGACCAGCTTGATCACCGACGGAATACCGATGTCTGACGTGTCGCCCTCGAACGCCTTCAGTGCAGAACCCGTCACGATCGGCGTGTCGTCACCCGGGAACTCGTACGTCGACAGCAGATCGCGGACCTCCATCTCGACCAGCTCCAACAGCTCTTCGTCGTCGACCTGGTCGGCCTTGTTCATGTAAACCACGATGTAAGGAACACCCACCTGGCGGGCCAGCAGGATGTGCTCGCGCGTCTGCGGCATCGGGCCGTCAGCTGCGCTTACCACCAGGATCGCGCCGTCCATCTGCGCCGCACCCGTGATCATGTTCTTCACGTAGTCCGCGTGTCCCGGGCAGTCAACGTGCGCGTAGTGACGGTTAACGCTCTCGTACTCAACGTGTGCCGTCGCGATCGTAATACCGCGCTCGCGCTCTTCCGGCGCATTGTCAATCTGGTCATACGCCTGAACCGCACCACCGTGCAGGTCCGCCATGCACTTCGTCAACGCCGCCGTCAGCGTCGTCTTACCATGGTCAACGTGACCAATCGTGCCTACGTTTACGTGCGGTTTTGTTCTCTCAAATTTCTCTTTTGACATTGCCCCGTTCCCGGATGGTTCTTCAGTTAATTAAAA
>JAAUYD010086088.1_pt1 | contig 14303 bp, 14 predicted proteins | sample 7278101 | NCBI WGS metagenome assembly JAAUYD01 (sample SAMN14350128, study PRJNA611818) | marine sediment metagenome | isolation source: surface marine sediment (0.6m) | place: French Polynesia: Moorea | collected 2018-08
CCGGTCTGGACGAAGTTCGTGGTGTCGAGGCGTTGGCCGGCGCCGGTGACGATGACGCTGCCGTCGGGTGCGACGACGGATCGTTGGGTACCGCTGACGGCGCCGTGGTCGTCTTCGAGGACGATCGGGATGCCGGGTTGGGTGAGGTCGAGCTTGTAGAGCGAGTTGGGGGAGAAGCCCTCGCCGACGTACACGAAGTCGCCGTGGCCCGTGAAGGTCGGGGCGGCCCGGATGATCTCGTTGCTGGCGACGCGGCTGGTGCTGTTGTCGGTGAGGTCGACGGCTGCGATGTACGCGAGCCCCGAGCTGCTGGGGCTGGCCGAGACGAGCAGGAGGTCGGGTTGCGGGTTGATCACGTCGTACGTCCGCGGGTCGTCGAGCTCGGGCACCGTGATGATCTGGGTCGTGTCGGCGACGAGGTCCCACACCGCGACGCCGGTCGAGTCGCGCAGGGCGACGAACAACGTGCTGCCGTCCGCGGACAGCTCGAGTCCCCACGGGTTGGCGAAGAAGTCGCTGTCGACCTCGAGCCCGGTTGTGAGGTCGATCGTGACGACCTCGTCCTGAGCGGGCACCGACACGTAGGCCAGCCCGGCCGTCTCGTCGATGGCGACGTCGTGGACGTCGGCGCCGAGGTCGATCACCGTCGACGTGGTGGCGGCGATCGCCTCGTCCACGCCGCCGCCGATGCTCGGCGCGATCACCGAGGTGGTCGTGACCGCGAGGGCCGCCAGGATCGCGTGTGGTCGCCGCATCTACATTCCTTCCGCCGGGTGCCGACGCCGAATGTAGTGGCCGTGTCGAGCCGTGGCCGCTTCCCACCGTCAAGGGATGTTCAGGGCTGCCGCCGGATGTCACTGAGTGCGAGGCGGCCGGCACATCGTCCGGTGCACGTCTGACCCCGGTGCAGGTGGTGAATCGGGGCCGTCTGGACGACGGCTGAACAAACTGCGCGAGTTCGCGAGTTCCGCAACACGCGACGAGTAGGTTTCGGCGAAGCGTGTTCCTGAAGAGTCTCACCCTCAAGGGCTTCAAGTCCTTCGCCGACTCGACCCTCATGGCCCTCGAACCCGGGGTGACCGTGGTGGTCGGGCCCAACGGTTCCGGCAAGTCCAACGTCGTCGATGCGATCGCCTGGGTCCTCGGCGCGCAGGCACCCAAGTCGGTGCGGTCGCAGAAGATGGACGACGTGATCTTCGCCGGTACCGAGTCGCGGCCCGCCCTCGGTCGCGCCGAGGTCAGCCTCACGCTCGACAACACGTCGGGGCTGCTCTCGGTCGAGTTCAACGAGGTGACGCTCACCCGCATCCTGTTCCGCACGGGCGAGAGCGAGTACGCCATCAACGGCGTGCCCTGCCGCCTGCTCGACATCCAGGAGCTGCTCTCCGATGCCGGCGTCGGCCGGCAACAACACGTGATCGTCAGCCAGGGTCAGATCGACGCGGTGCTGAACGCCCGGCCCGAGGATCGCCGGGGCATCATCGAGGAAGCGGCCGGAGTCCTCAAGTACCGCAAGCGCAAGGAGAAGGCCGAGCGGCGCCTCGACGCCACCGAGGCGAACCTGCTGCGGTTGCAGGACCTCCTGCGCGAAGTGCGGCGGCAGCTCCGCCCGCTCGAGCGGCAAGCCGAGGCGGCGCGGCGCCACGAGACGCTCGTCGGCGAGCTGCACACCCTGCGCGTGTTCGTCGCGGGGCGCGAGATCAGCGGCCTGCGCGCCAAGCTCGAGTCGATCGCAGCCGACCGGATCGAGGCGGTCCGCCTCGAGAACGACCTCAAGAACGAGCTCGCCGGCCTCGACACGCAGATCATGTCGATCGAGGCCCAGCTCACCGCCCGTGGCGAGAACGACGTGAGCGATCGCCTGATGCAGGTCGAGCAGCTGCGCGAGCGCTCGCGTGGTCTCACTGCGGTGCTCGCCGAACGCAAACGTTCGCTGGAGCGCGACCACGGTCAGCTGCTCGACGCCGGCGTCGTCGCCAACCTCGAAGCCGACGCGGCGCGCTTCCGGGCCGAGCTCGACGAGGTCGCTGCTGCGCTCCTCGGGGTGGCGCCCGACACCGAAGCGCTCGAGTCCGACGAGGTCGCGTTCCAGAGCGAGCGCGAGCGGGTCACCGAGGCGCTCGGCGCCGCCGACGGCGGGGCGAAGGCGGCAAGCGCAGCCGCCGAGGTGCGCGGCGAGCTGCGGTCGATCCGCGGCGGGGTCGAACGCACCGAGAGCGAACTGCGGCGTTCGACCACTCGCAGCGACGAGCTCAGGACCAAGCTGGCCGAGCTCGACGACGAGACCGACCGTCTCCGCGCCGACTGCGCCCGTGCGGAAGACGTCGAGTCACCGCTGGTGAGCCAGATCGAGCAGGCCGAGCAGACCCGCACCCAGGCCGCGGCCGACTTCGACGAGCGCACGGCCGAGCGGCACACCGCCTCCGACGAGGCCTCGCGTGCCCAGGCCCGCGTCGAGGCGCTCCAGCTCGCCCTCGACGCGGCCCACGCCCGCGCCGGTGCCGAGCGGCTCGCCGACGTCGACGGCGTCCTCGGCACCCTGCTCGACCTGGTCGAGATCGACGACGGGTGGCACAGCGCCGTCGAGGCAGCGCTCGGCGAGGCCCTGAACGCTGTCGTCGTCGATGGTCACACATCGGCGCAGCGCGCCCTCGCAGCGCTGCGCGAGTCCGACACCAGCGGGGCTGTGCTCGCGGCCGGCGTCTCGGCGGGCGACACGATGCGGCCGGCCGTCGGCGAGCCGGTGCTCCCGCACGTTCGCTCCGACCGGGCAGGGCTCGCAGGGCTGCTGGCGGCACTCGTCGGCGGCGCAGTGCGTGTCGATGGGCTCGACGCAGCCATCGACGCGGCGCTCCAGCACCCGGCCGCCGTCATCGTCACGGCGGACGGCGACCGATTCGCTCCGAACGGCTGGCGGATCGGCGCTGCGGCGGGCGGCGCCACTGCCGCCGCGCTCAACGACGCGACCGAGCGGGCGGCGCAGGCCGCCGATGCGCTCGCAGCCGCCGTCCAGGCGCAGGCCGACGCCCGACACGCCTTGGAGCAGGCGCGCGCCCACGAGCACCAACTCACGCGGCAGCTCGATCAGAACGACGCGCGCTTCACCGCGGCCTCCGAGGGTCTCAGCCGGGCACTCGGTCAGCGCCGCGAGGCCGCTTCCGAGCTCGAGACCCTCGGCGCGACCGTCGTCGATCTCGGCGGCCACATCGAGCGCGAGCGGGCCCGCATCGCCGAGCTCGAGACGGTGCTGCCGTCGTTGGATGCCGACGAGCAGGCCGAGGCCGAGGCAGCCAGGGCGCGTGGCGAGGCCCGCGCCGAGCTCGAGGCACGCGCCGCCGTCCTGGCGTCGCGCCGCCGCGAGTTGGAGGTTCGCAACGCGGGGCTGCACGAGCGGCAGCAGTTCCTCGAGGCCCGGATCGCCGAGACCGAGCGGCGTCTCGAGGCCGACAAGGAGGCACGGCTGGTCGCCGCCGACCGGCGCGAGCAGATCGAGCGAGCGATCCTGGCGATCGAGCGCCTGACCGGGCTCGTCGAGCGGCACCGGACGGTGATCGAGGCCGAGCACGACGACCTGGTCGAGCGTCGCCGCCGACAGAGCGACGAGGTGCGCGCGCTGGCGACCGAGCTCGACACGGCGCGCTCGGGTCGGACCGATGCCGAGCGGCGCCTCGAGGAGGTGCGCCACACCTCGCACCGCTCCGAGATCGAGGAGGCAGAGGCGAAGCTCAGGCTCGAGACGTCGATCGAGACGCTGCGCCGCGACCTCGACGTCGAACCAGCGACCGCCGAGGCCGCCGAGCAGCCGGAGCTGCCCGAGGGTGCCACTGCGGCCGGCCGGGTCCGCGAGCTCGACCGCGAGCTCCGCCTGCTCGGCCCGATCAACCCGCTCGCGCTCGAGGAGTTCAACGAGCTGCAGCAGCGCCACACCTTCCTCGAAGAGCAGCTCGACGACGTCCGCACGACGCGACGGGACCTGTCCCGGGTCATCAAGGCCGTCGACCAGGAGATCCAGAACGTGTTCGCCGGCGCCTTCGCCGACGTCAGCGCCAACTTCGCGCAGCTGTTCGGCACCCTGTTCCCAGGCGGTGAGGGCAAGCTCAAGCTCACGGCTCCGGACGACCTGCTCAACACCGGCATCGAGGTCGAGGCCAAGCCGAGCGGGAAGAACATCAAGAAGCTGTCCCTGCTGTCCGGCGGCGAGCGCAGCCTGACGGCGCTCGCGTTCCTGTTCGCGGTGTTCCGGAGCCGGCCGTCGCCGTTCTACGTCATGGACGAGGTCGAGGCGGCGCTCGACGACGTCAACCTGCACCGGTTCCTCGGGCTCGTGGCCGAGTTCCGCAAGGACGCCCAGCTGCTGATCGTGTCGCACCAGAAGCGCACGATGGAGGCGGGCGACTGCCTGCTCGGCGTGTCGATGCAGCCCGGCGGATCGTCGAAGGTCGTCACCGAGCGGGCCAGCACCGCGACGGCGCGGACCTGACCGGCCGGGTCAAACCGTTCCCTGGGTCGACGGGGCGTCCTAGCCGGTCGTTCCCCCGCGGGCCGATAGCGTCTCTCAGCGATGGAGTGGTACTGGATCTTCCTGATCCTCGCCGTCGCCGTGATGGTGTTCGGCTTCGGGGTCGTCATCCTCAACCGGCGTTCGGCCGCACGTCTCGAGGCGCCGCCGCGTCCGGTGGCGCCTCCCGAGGCGCCGCCGCCCAAGGCACTCGAGGCCGACGATGCCACGGCCGTCGAGGCGCCCGTCGTCGAGCCCGAGCTGGTCGTCGAGCCCGAACCGGCCGTCGAGGCGAAGCCGCCGTCGCTGCGCCAGCGACTCGCCAAGGCCCGCTCCGCCTTCAGCGGGGCGTTTGCATCGGTGCTCGGCCGGGGCGCCATCGACGACGACACGTGGGACGAGCTCGAAGAGGCGTTGCTGCGGGCCGACGTCGGCCTCGGCGTGACCGATGCGCTGCTCGACGACCTCAAGACCCGCGTGAAGGACAAGGAGATCACCGAGCCACAGCAACTGCTCGACGCGCTCAAGGGCGACATGGTCGAGCAGCTCGCCGGTGCCGATCGCACGGTGCACTTCGACGAGTCATTCGACCCCGGCAGCCCCAACGTCTGGATGTTCGTCGGCGTCAACGGCGTCGGCAAGACCACCACCATCGGCAAGGTCGCTCGCCACCAGGTCGAGGCCGGCCGGTCGGTGCTGCTCGCCGCCGGCGACACCTTCCGTGCGGCGGCCGCCGAACAGCTCGGCACGTGGGCCGAACGCTCGGGCACCGACTTCGTGCGGGGCGCAGAAGGCGGCGACCCGTCGTCGGTGATCTTCGACGGCGTCGAGCGGGCCGCATCGCAGGGGATCGACCTGGTGCTCGCCGACACCGCCGGCCGCCTGCACACGAAGACCAACCTGATGGAGGAGCTGAAGAAGGTGCGCCGCGTCGCCGAGAAGGGCGCCGGCACGGTCACCGAGACGCTCCTGGTGATCGACGCCACCACCGGCCAGAACGGCATGGCGCAAGCCCGCCAGTTCGGCGAGGCCACCGACGTGACCGGCGTCGTGCTCACGAAGCTCGACGGCTCCGCGAAGGGCGGCATCGTCTTCGCGATCGAGACCGAGCTCGGGATCCCAGTCAAGCTGGTCGGCATCGGCGAGCAGGTCGACGACCTGATCCCGTTCGACCCCGAGGAGTTCGTCGCCGCCTTGTTCGACGAGACCTCCGGCGCTCCCTCGGCAGGCTGAATTCCCGATGGCCGGGAACCACGCCGACCGGCCGGGCGTCCAATGGTCATGATGCGAATCCCCCCACGCCTCGTCCCGGCAGCCGCTGCTGCCGTCCTGATCCTCGCTGCCTGCGGGTCCGACGATCCCGCATCCACCGACGACGCCGGTTCCGTCTCGACCATCGACGGCGTCGACGGCACGGGCATGCGGGCACCGGTGCCGATCGAGATCACCGGCGGCAGCGCCGCCGGCGGAGGCGGGCTCGCCGCCGACCAGTCCACGGCTGCGTCGGCCGAGGGTGCCGCCACGAGCGACATGATGATCGCGCCCTGGATCGCCGAGTACGTCGTCGGCGACGGCATGCCGCCGCTGCCGACCGACGACGTCGGCTACGTCTTCGCCGCAGGCGCCACCGCGACCGCCGAGCAGGTCCAGGAGTTGGCGGGCACGTTGGGCGTGACCGGTGAGGCGGTGCGCATCGACGAGGGCTTCGGCGTCAGCTGGCGGGTGGGGCCCGACGATGGCTCCGCTCCCAGCGTCTGGCTGTTCGAGGACGCGCAGCTGTCGTGGAACTACAGCAGCGCATGGGACGAGGGCGGCGTCGTCACCAGCTGCGCCGTCGCCGTCGACAGTGACGGCAACGAGATCGGCGAGTGCCCCGAGCCCGAGCCGCCGTCCGGCGTCCCGTCCGGCGCCGACGCCGAGCAGCGTGCCCGTGAACTGCTCGCTGCGCTGGGTGAGGATCCCTCGACGATGCGGTTCGACACCTTCGCCGACGACTGGTTCGCCAGCGTCAGCATCACCGACACCACCGACGGCCGTGCGCCCGGTCGCACCTGGAACTTCGGCTTCGGGGCCGAGGGCGTGATGCAGTTCGCCGGCGGCACGCTCGCCGTCCCCGAGCCGGTCGGGCCGTACGGCTTGATCGACCTCGAGGCGGCGATCGCCCGCCTGACCGACCAGAGCGGCTTCTTCGGTGGATTCGGCGGAGGTCTGGGTGGTGTCGACCTCCCGCTCGGCGCGCCCGGCGTCGCCGAGACCGGCGTCGCCGTCGAGGCCGGCGTCGCCGCCGAGCCCGCGATCGCCGAGTCCGCGATCGCCGAGGACCCGGCGTCGGTCGACGTGCTGCCGGCCGACGACGAGACGGTCGAGGTGCTGCCCGACGAGTCCGGTGAGACGGTGCCCGGCGAGCCGCCGGTCGAGCCCGAGCCGATGCCGGTCGACCCCATGCCGGTCGAGCCGTTGCCACCGCTGCCCGAGCCCGAGCCGATCACCGTGACGCTCGTCGACGTCGAGGCCGACTTCTGGTGGGCCTGGGACACCGACGGCGCCGTGTGGTTGCTGCCCGCCTACCGGTTCATCGACAGCGACGGCGGCTGGCACGTCGTGCCCGCCGTCACCGACGACTTCTTGATCCGAGTCGAACCCGATGACCTCCCGATGCCCGAGCCGCTGCCGGCGCCCGAGCCGATGCCGGTCGACGATGCACCCGTGATCGGCGAGGGCGACGTCGTCGACGCCGACGAGCCGGTCGAGTCACCGATCGACGAGGCCCCGTCGCCCGAGCCCGACGTGCCGTCGCCGGCTCCCGAACCCGCGGTCGACCCGCTCGTGCTCGACGAGCTGGTCGGCATCTCGCTCGCCGAGTTCGAACGACAGGCCGAGGAGCTCGGCTTCGTGACTCGCGTCGCAGTGCTCGACGGCGAAGCGCTCGCCCTGACCGAGGACTTCGTCACCAACCGCGCCAACGTCGCCGTCGAGGCCGACGTCGTCGTGGCCGTCGAGTTCATCGGCTGATGAGCGTCGTGCGCACGCTCGCGATGGCGGCGTGCTCGATCGCCACGATCATCGCCTGCGGCTCCTCCGAATCCGATGAGCCACGGGCAGCCGTGGCGATCGTGGAGGTCGTCGAGGACGTGGAGTACTACATCGGCTGTGCCAACGAGCCCGTCGAGGTCGACGGCACGCTCTGGTACCCACTGGCGGACTTCGGCTTCGGATTCGCAGACGAGATCGCCGAGATCCTCGACACGCCTCGCGAGCCGCTGCCGACTGCTCCGGTCGGCCTCGCCCGAGTCGCCGAACCGGGACCGGGTGACGACGTCGGCACGCTGGTCGTCTACGCCGACGGCGTCGCCCACTACACCTCCGACAGCGGGCAGACGATCTGGCTCACGGTCGAGGAGCAGACCTACGAGTGGGTCTGCTGAACACACGCACGCCGGCCGGGCCCCGGCAGGCGTCGGGCTGCCGGTAGCCTGACCCACCTGATGTTCGACAACCTCTCCAACCGGCTCGACGGCATCGTCAAGCGACTCCGCGGCAAGGGCCGCCTCACCGAGGCCGACGTCGACGAGGTGATGAAGGAGATCCGCTCGGCGCTGCTCGAGGCCGACGTCAACGTGATGGTCGTGCGGTCGGTGTGCAACCGCATCCGCGAGCACGCCATCGGCGCGACGCGCTCGCAGGCGCTCGACCCGGGCCAGCAGGTGGTCAAGGCGGTCAACGACGAGCTGATCCGCATCCTGGGCGGCGAGACGCTGACCCTGCAGTACGCATCCAAGCCGCCGACCGTCGTGCTGATGGCCGGCCTCCAGGGCTCGGGCAAGACCACCGCCACCGGCAAGCTCGCCCGGTGGTTCAAGTCGCACGGCCGTCAACCGCTGCTGGTCGGCGCCGACCTGCAGCGTCCCGCCGCCGTCGAGCAGCTCCGCACGCTCGGCGCGCAGGTCGACGTGCCGGTGTTCTCCGACCCCGAGGACCCGGTCATCACCGCGTTCGAGGGGGTCGAGGAGGCCAAGCGGCTCGGCCGCGACGTCGTCATCGTCGACACCGCCGGCCGCCTGTCGATCGACGCCGAGATGATGGAGCAGGTGCGACTGATCTCGGGTGCCGTGTCGCCCGACTACACGTTCCTCGTCATCGACGCGATGACCGGTCAAGACGCGGTGCAGACCGCCGAGGCGTTCCACCACACGCTCGAGATCGACGGTGTCATCCTCTCCAAGCTCGACGGTGACGCCCGCGGCGGAGCGGCGCTGTCGGTCAAGGAGGTCATCGGACGCCCGATCGCGTTCGCCTCGACCGGCGAGAAGCTCGACGCGTTCGAGCAGTTCCACCCCGACCGCATGGCGGGCCGGATCCTCGGCATGGGCGACATGCTCACCTTGATCGAGCAGGCCGAGAAGGCGTTCGAGGCCGAACAGGCCGAGCAGGCCGCGGCGAAGATGCTCGAGGGACAGTTCACCCTCGACGACTTCCTCGAGCAGATGCAGGCGATCAAGAAGATGGGCCCGCTCAGCGGCGTGCTCGGCATGATGCCCGGCATGCCCAAAGAGCTCAAGAACGCCCAGATCGACGACGACGCCCTCAAGCCGATCGAGGCGATGATCCACTCGATGACGGCCGAAGAGCGCGCCCGCCCGCAGATCATCAACGGCAGCCGGCGCGCCCGCATCGCCCGGGGCTCCGGATCCGAGCCGGGCGAGGTGAGCCGCCTCGTCAAGCAGTTCAGCGAGATGCAGAAGATGATGAAGAAGATGGGCATGGGGGGCGGCAAGAAGGGCAAGCGCGGCGGCTTCCCGGGCTTGGGCGGCCTCACCGGCGCGGGCATGCCCGACATGTCCGAGCTCGAGGGCCTGATGGGCGGCCAGACCGGCGGTCTCCCGGGTGGTCCGGGCAGGCTTCCCCGCTAACCTTTCACGGCCGCATTCGTCGCGGCATCGCTCGCATCCAGGAGAAACGTTTCACATGGCAGTCAAGCTGCGCCTCACACGAGTCGGCAAGAAGAAGCAGCCGCAGTACCGCATCGTCGCGGCCGACGCCCGCTCGCCGCGCGACGGCCGGTTCATCGAGATCCTCGGTCACTACGACCCCCGTCAGGATCCCTCGGCGCTCACCGTCGACAACGACAAGGCCGTCAAGTGGCTGAGTCAGGGGGCGCAGCCCACGGAGCGGGTGGCCAAGCTGCTCGAGGTCTCCGGGGCCATGGAGCAGTTCAGGGGCAGCAAGTGAACGAGCAGTCCGCGCCCACCGCGGTCGCCGTGCTCACGCACATCGTCAAGTCGATCGTCGACCAGCCCGACGAGGTCACCGTCGACGAGGTGACCGACGACGGCAAGCACCGCCTCGACGTGCGCGTCGGCGACGGCGACCTGGGTCGCGTCATCGGCCGGCGCGGTCGCACGGCAGCGAGCATCCGCACGGTCACGCGAGCCGCGGCGTCCAAGGACGGCGTCGAGCTCGACATCGAATTCCTCGACTGAGGCCAGCTCTCCCCCTGCCGGCGTTGCATCTCGCTGCTCGTTGCCCGAGGGCAACTCGGGGCTCATTGCGCCTTGGCAGACCGAGACCTGATCCTCAGTCGAGTTACCTGTTCGCGACCCACGTTGAACACCTCTGAGGGGCGGGTACGTTGGCGGGCGTGAGTGCGGAGGAGGCTTCGGGGGTTCCCGAGGGGTTGCTCGAGGTGGGGCGCGTGGGGCGGGCGCATGGGGTGCGGGGGGATCTCTTCGTCGACCTCACGACCGATCGCTCCGAACGCGCCGCGGTCGGGAGCCGGCTCTGGGTGCGCGGCCGCTGGATGACCATCTCGGCGTCCAGCCGCTCCAACGAACGATGGCGGGTGCACTTCGACGGCGTCGACACGCGTGAGGTGGCGCAGGCGCTGACCGGTGGGCTGCTGTACGCACCTCCGATCGACGACGCGGACGCGCTCTGGGTGCATCAGGTGATCGGCGCCCACGTGATCGAGGTCAACGGCATCGAGCGCGGGCGCTGCACGGCCGTGATCGAGAACCCGGCCTCGGACCTGCTCGAGCTCGACACCGGGTCACTGGTCCCAGCCGTGTTCGTCACCGCCGTCGACGTCGGTGAACACGGCACGCTGGTGACGATCGATCCGCCCGACGGCCTCTTCGACCTGGGAGAGTGACCCGAGCCGCGATGCGCATCGACGTCTTCACGCTGTTCCCCGACGTGGTGGACCACTTCTGCTCGGAGAGCCTGCTCGGCAAGGCGCGGGCCGTCGGCCGCGTCGACGTTCGTCTGCACGACCCCCGGACCCACACGAGCGATGTCCACCGCACGGTCGACGACGCGCCGTTCGGAGGCGGTGCCGGCATGTTGATGATGGCGCAGCCGCTGTTCGACGCGGTCGAGGCCGCCGACCCGCCGAGGCCGTTGTACCTGCTCGGGCCGGGCGGCCGCCGCTTCGATCAGCCGATGGCGTGCGAGCTCGCCGAGGGCGCCGGCTTCAGCCTGCTGTGCGGGCGCTACGAGGGCGTCGACCACCGGGTCCGTGAACACCTCGTCGACGGCGAGCTGAGCGTCGGCGACGTCGTGTTGAGCGGTGGGGAGGTCGCAGCATGCCTGGTGATCGAGGCGGTCACCCGACTGCTGCCGGGCGTGATGGGCAACATCGACAGCCCGGTCACCGAGAGCTTCGGATCGGGTGGCCTGCTCGAGGAACCGCACTACACCCGGCCGGCGACGTTCCGTGGATGGGAGGTGCCCGACGTGCTGCGGAGCGGCGACCACGCTCGTGTCGCCCGGTGGCGCCACGCCCAGGCGCTGCACCGCACGATCGCCGCACGACCCGACCTGATCGAGGCCCGCGGCGGGGTCACAGATGATGAGCGCGCGCTGTTGGAAGAGTTCCCGCCGGTCCCGTATCCTTGAGCGGCCCGTTGCAGTGGCCCGGGCCCGACGATCTGAGAGACACGCCATGAAGACGACCGACCTCATCGACAACGATTCGCTTCGCGACGACATCCCCGAGTTCTTCCCCGGGGACGAGCTGAAGGTGCACGTGCGCGTCGTCGAGGGCGGCAAAGAGCGTGTGCAGGTCTTCCAGGGCAACGTGATCCGTCGCCAGGGCAGCGGTCTGCAAGAGACGTACACGGTGCGCAAGCTGAGCTACGGCGTCGGCGTCGAGCGCACGTTCCCGGTGCACGCCCCGACCGTGCAGAAGATCGAGGTCGTCAAGCGCGGCGACGTCCGCCGCGCCAAGCTGTACTACCTGCGCGATCGCGTCGGCAAGGCCGCCAAGGTCCGCGAGAAGCGCGAGTTCTGATTCGCGGCGCCTGAGCGCCGCCCCTCGGGTCAGCACCCCGACACCACCCAGGTCGAGGAGCGCGCCCATGAACGATCGATCCAGGCAGGCCCGGGGACGATGGGGTGAGGACCGAGCCGTTCGCATGCTCGAGCGAGCCGGCCATCGCGTGCTCGACCGCAACTGGCGCTCGCCCGAGCGCGAGGTCGGCGGCGAGCTCGACATCGTCTCGGTCGACGGCGCTGTCGTCGTGTTCTGCGAGGTGAAGGCTCGACGGCGCGCCGGCCACGGCGGCGCACTCGCCGCCGTCGACGACGGCAAGCAGGATCGCATCCGACGCCTCGCCGAATCGTGGCTCCGCCTCCACCGCCGGCACGACGTCGACGTCCGCTTCGACGTCGTCACGGTCGTCGGGGTCACCCTCGAGCACCACCGCTCGGTGTTCTGACGCCCGTGATCGCCGTGCCGGCTCGTCGGGCTCGTCAGCCGAGCAGTGCCCAGGCGACCATCGCCAGCGCGGCCACGAAGACCACGGCGATCGTGACGTAGTCGGCCGGCTTGGCCTTGAACTTGCGATACGGGCTGTATCCCACGGTGCCCAGTATCGCCCGCAGTGCCCCGGTTAGCCTCACATCCGTGCGGCGCATGCTCGTCTCGGTCCTCGTCGCGCTCGTCGCCGGTGCAGCCGTGGCGGGCGCCGGCGACGTCGCCGCGCAGGACGGTCCGGTCGACGACGGGCCGCTGCCGCTGATCCCCGTCCCGGTCGGCTGCGAGGCGCCACGGTCGCCGCACGTCGTCTTCGTCGGCGAGGTGGTCGACCGCGACTTCCGCACGATCCGCTTCGAGATCGAACGGGTGCGCTCGGGCCGGACCGACCCGTTCGCTGCCGGCGACCGGATCGACGTCCGATATGGCCTCGACGCCCAGTACCTGGGCGACGGTGACCGGTACCTCGTGTCGGCCGTGGTCGACCCCGATCTCGGCATCCTCGTGTCGCGGGTGACCGAACCGATCGAGAACTTCGGTGGCGACGACGTGATCGGCGTCTCGGAGAGCGACGTCGACTGTCCCGACTACGAGGACCCGATGCGCACCCTCCACCTCGACGGCACCCCCGTCGACGGCGGTGTGCTCGACCCGTTCTTCGGCGCGAGGCTGCAGATCGTCGGCGCGTTCCTGATCCCGCTCGCACTGGCGCTCGGTGTGATCTTCCTGCTGGCGACGTTTCGTCTGAGCCTCGCCGGCGTGTACCACAGCATCGTCGACCGGGGTTCACGCCGCACGTGAACCGTCAGCCCGCCGCTGCGAGCCGACGGGCTGCCTCGACCGCCTCGGACCACCCGTCGATGACGATCTCCTCGGCGGGCCCGTCGGGGCGGCACCGAACGAGCATGCCGCCGGCCACGGGCGTGCCGAGCACACGCTCGAGCGCGACGCCGTAGGCAGCGAGCTGCCGCCGGTACCGGGCGATGCGGTCGGTGCGCTCGTCGTCGTCGGGCCATTGGTCGGTCTTGTAGTCGACGATGAGGCCGCCGTCGGGCGTCTCGACGAACAGGTCGATGTAGCCCTCGAGCACCCGTCCGCCGACCTCGGCGGCGACGAACAACTCGCGATGGTGCGGGAGTCCGACGGCTCGTCGGACGACGGGCGCCGCCAGGGCCGAACGGGCCAGCGCGGCGACCGTGTCGTCCATGCCGAGGACGCCCTCGGCCGCGCACTGTGCCGCAGCGTGCTCGGCGATGTCGGCACCGGTGCCGAGGTCGGCGAACTGCAGCACGGCGTGGACCGCCCGGCCGACCGCGGTGCCGTACCGACCCCGTTGCCACGGCGGGAGATCGAGATCGACGGGCTCTTTCTGGATGCCGGGGTCCTCGCTGCCGGGGTCGCCGGCGCCGAGGTCGCTGTCCCAGGTGGCGGACGCGAACTCGGTGGCGCTGATGGAGTGCGTGAGTGACGCCTGGCGGATCGCTCGGTCGCGTTCGGCGCCGTACTCGTCGGCGTCGGCCCACGGCAGCTCGTGGCGAGGTGTGGCGGGTGGCATCCACACCGCGAGCTGCTGGGTCGACAGCTCGAGATGCGGCGCAGCGAGGGCGCGACCGTCGGTCAGCAGTTCGGCGCTGGTCATCCTGCTCCGGTCGGTCACGTTGCGGGCGAGCCGGTGGACCGACACGACGAGGTGGTCGACGGCCCGGGTGCAGGCGACGTAGAGCAGCCGCCGTCGCTCGGCGTCGCTCATCTGCTCGTCGACGGGCTGGTAGTCGTCGAAGACCTCGTCGTGCTGCTGGGCGATGCCCCAGTCGTCGCCGGGCCACACGACGCCGTGTCCACCCGTGCGCCGCGGGCGGGTGGTCGTCCCCGAGCACGATCACGACGCGGTGCGCATCATGACCGTCCATGCCGCCAAGGGCCTCGAGTTCCCGGTCACCATCGTGTCGGGGACGACCACCCGCCCGCGGCGCACGGGTGGACACGGCGTCGTGTGGCCCGGCGACGACTGGGGCATCGCCCAGCAGCACGACGAGGTCTTCGACGACTACC
>JAAUYD010086057.1_pt1 | contig 14301 bp, 12 predicted proteins | sample 7278101 | NCBI WGS metagenome assembly JAAUYD01 (sample SAMN14350128, study PRJNA611818) | marine sediment metagenome | isolation source: surface marine sediment (0.6m) | place: French Polynesia: Moorea | collected 2018-08
CTCCGTGCCCATCCGCGTTGCGGGCAGCGACCGCTAGGGCTGCGGCACTGATATCCGTTGCCACGCCCCGGGACGCGGGCCACTCCGCCAGAAGGGTCGCCGCCAGACAGCCGGAGCCCGTGCCAAGGTCGAGGAGGCGGTTCGGGCGCGGCCCTTCGAGTGCCAGCGAGATCAGCGTCTCTGTCTCGGGCCGCGGGTCCAAGACATCCGGGGTCACCAGAAACGCCCGCCCCCAGAAAAGCCGCGTGCCTGTGATCTGGGCCACGGGCTGGTGGGTGCGCCTGCGGGCCAGTGCGTCCGCCAGCCGCTCTGCGACGCCTGGCGCCACCGGATCGCCGATATGGAGGCTCAGCCGTTCAGGCGGCAGCCCGGCGGCGTGAGCGAGAAGGCGTCGGGCGTCGCCTGCGGCCCCGTCGAAGCCTGCCGTCGCCAGATCGCGGGTCGCATGTTGCAGTAAATCGCGCAGGATCAAAGGGCGAGCTCAGCCAGTTTGTCCGCCTGATCGGCCGCCATCAGCGCATCGATCAACTCGCCCAGATCGCCCTCCATCACCTGATCGAGCTTGTAGAGCGTGAGGTTAATCCGGTGATCGGTAACGCGACCTTGCGGGAAGTTGTAGGTGCGGATCCGCTCCGACCGGTCGCCGGAGCCGACCTGGCCCTTGCGTTCGGCCGCGCGCGCCTCGTCCTGCTTCTGCCGTTCAAGGTCGTAGAGGCGCGTGCGCAAGACCTGCATTGCCTGGGCGCGGTTCTGGTGCTGCGACTTCTCCGAGCTGGTGACGACGATGCCAGTGGGCAGGTGTGTGATGCGCACGGCACTGTCGGTGGTGTTGACGTGCTGACCGCCTGCCCCACTGGCCCGCATGGTGTCGATGCGGATGTCGCTTGTCGGGATGTCGATATCGACGTCCTGTGCCTCCGGCAGCACGGCGACCGTGGCGGCGGAGGTATGGATGCGGCCACCGGACTCGGTTGTCGGCACGCGCTGGACGCGGTGAACACCGGATTCGAACTTGAGCTGCGCGAAGACGCCCTCGCCCCGGATGACGGCGACAAGCTCGCGCAGGCCGCCAAGTTCCGTCGCGACCTCGGAGAGGACTTCGAACTTCCAGCCCCGCGCCTCGGCCAGTTTCTGATACATGCGCCGAAGATCAGCTGCGAAGAGCGCGGCCTCGTCCCCGCCGGTGCCGGCCCGGATCTCCATCACGGCCGGACGGCTGTCAGCAGCGTCCTTGGGCAGAAGCGCTATGCGCAGCGCCTGCTCTCGTTCCGGCAGAGCGGTCTTCAGGGTCGGAAGTTCCTCCTCGGCCAGCGCCTTCATATCGGGGTCCGAAAGCATCTCCTCGGCATCGGCGATCTGGGTGACGAGATCCCGGTAGGCGGAGATCTCCTCCACCACAGGTCGGAGATCCGAATACTCCTTCGACACCTCCGCCAAAACGTCCGGCTCAAGGGGGCTGGCCAGTTGCGCCTCAAGATAGGCGAACCGCTCCTGGATCTGCGTCAGGGTTTCCTCGGGGATCATGGCCGACACCGATGCCGTGCCGGGCGAAGCGGGTCAAGCGAAAGACTCCACAATGGGCTGGTTTTTTGATAGATTGTTCTCATGGAGATATTGCTTACTGCCGCCACATTGCTTCTTGCAGACGCATCGACCATCGCCCCGAAGGCCACTGGACAGCTTGCTGCACCACCGCTTCCCAAAATCGAATGCTATTGCACCGACAAGATCGGCGAGCGTCGCGAGATGGGAGAGCTTGTCTGTCTGGATGTCGGCGGGCGATTGTTCACGGCGCGATGCGAAATGTCGCTCAACAACCCGATGTGGCGTGAAGTGTCCGAGGGCTGTCTCAGTGCGTCACTGGGCGAAGGACTCAATTGATTTCAGCCACGCCTTGGCCCGGGCCTCGTTCACGCCCATGTCGGAATGCCCGAAACGCGACCGCGTATAGAGGACGAGCGTGGAGGTCGATGTCTCGCCAAGATCGAAGAACTGCACCGTGATGTAGTCGGGGAACTGGAACGACTCCGTTCGCTGGACATACGTAACCCAGCCCGCTTCGACCGATCCGGCGATCCGCTCCACCCGCGGCTGGCCCATGACGAAGTCGTCGAAGGCCTGCGCAAGGCTCGATGCCGGCACCGAGTAGATCGGCGCTTCGAGGTCGATCGGCATCTCCGTGATGCCCGGCAACGCCACGCGATAGGAATTCGGCGTGTCGGATGGCGGAACCGTGCGTGGATCGACATGCCAGACATTGGGGTCGTGGTCGATCGTGCGAATGTAGAAGACACCCCAGCCCGTGATCGCCAGGATTCCGATCACGATGATTACCGCCATCACTTTCATATTACTCTGCAGCCTCCGGCGCAGCCTTGCGGGCCGCCTCAATCTCTTCCGCCTTTTGTTCCACCAATTCGACGATGTGGTCAACGAGCTTGTCGTTCTCGAGCTTGTGGTGTTGCAGACCGGCCAGATAAACCATGCCCGATCCGGCGCCGCCGCCGGTGAACCCGACATCGGTCATCAGCGCCTCGCCCGGGCCGTTCACGACGCAGCCGATAATGCTGAGGCTCATCGGCGTTTTGATGTGTTCGAGCTTTTCTTCAAGGATTTCGACGGTCTTGATGACGTCGAAACCCTGCCGCGCGCAGGAGGGGCAGGAGATGATGTTGACCCCCCTGTGGCGGAGGCCAAGGGCCTTCAGAATCTCGAAGCCCGCACGCACTTCCTCAACCGGATCGGCCGAGAGGCTGACGCGCAAAGTATCGCCGATGCCCATCCAGAGGAGGTTGCCGAGACCGATCGCCGACTTGATCGTGCCCGATTTCAGCCCGCCCGCTTCGGTGATGCCAAGGTGGATTGGCGCATCCGTTGCCTCGGCCAGGCCCTGATAGGCCGCAGCGGCCATAAAGACGTCGGATGCTTTGCAGGAGATCTTGAACTCGTGGAAGTCATTGTCCTGCAGGATCTTGATATGGTCGAGACCGCTTTCGATCATCGCGTCGGGACAGGGCTCTCCATATTTGTCGAGGAGGTGTTTCTCGAGGGAACCGGCATTGACACCAATGCGGATCGAACAGTTGTTGTCCCGTGCCGCCCTGATCACTTCCTTGACCCGGTCCGCCGAGCCGATATTGCCGGGGTTGATCCTGAGGCAGGCCGCACCCGCCTCGGCCGCCTCGATCCCGCGCTTGTAGTGAAAGTGGATATCGGCCACCAGCGGAACGGGGCTTTCGCGCACGATCTCAGGCATGGCTGCGGTGGAGGCCTCATCCGGGCAGGAGACGCGGACGATGTCGGCCCCGGCATCGGCGCATTCGATGATCTGCCTGATCGTGGCCTTCGCATCATGCGTCAGCGTGTTGGTCATGGTCTGGACCGAGATCGGCGCATCGCCCCCGACGGCCACCGGACCGACATGGATCTGGCGGCTTTTCCGGCGGTAGATATTGCGCCATGGCCGAATGGAATTGAGCGACATCGTCATCCCCTGGAGGGCGGATCCGGTCTAACCCGGATCGCGATCTAGAAAAGGCTGCACCCTCGGTCGGGCACATTAAGTTTCTGATATCGTGGGGAAGCGGGTTTGTCACCCGCAGAAGGCATCACTCGACAGGCGCGCCTGTCGCAGCCTCAAGGCTCGCCTGCAGACCGGCCTGCATGACATCCGGAACCTCTTCGAGCCCGGCAAATGCGGTTGTGACATTTCCTGGCAGAAGCGAGATGTCCTTGGCGACACCCGTTCCATCGCCTATGGGGCCATAAAGCTGGTCATCGACGGCAACAAAGACCGAGCCCGCATTGCCAGCACGCAGAAGCGGGCCGTTCGCATCCACGGGAACCGTATAGACCTCACCCTGATCGAGGATCTTTTCAAACAGGATCGTGCCATCGGCCTCGTAGATGCGGATCCAGGCCGGCCGCTGCGCGACGACATTGATCGTGGTCACGCTCGGCTCTTCCCGGACGACGGGCGCGCCGAATGCTGCGCCGGCACTGCTGAGCCCTGCCTCCAGCGCATCGGCGGGTTCCTCATCGGCGGTTGGATCGGACGGGCGATCCGGATTGATCGAAAGGATCGGCCCGTCGCGCGGGACAACGACCGGATTTTCGAGAGCACGCGGCAGGTAGAGGCGCGCCAGTTCCTGATCGTCGATTGCAGGCTCCCGTCGGTCGGTCTCGGGCAGAACCGTCTCGGTGTCGAGACCGGGCGCGACGATATCCGAGATCTCGGCCAAAGGTGCGGGCCGCTGGCCCACGGGCTCAATCTCGACCCGCTGGATGTCGCGCAGCACGTGCAGGCCACCAAAGACCAGCCCCGAGATCAGGCCGATCAGCACCAGAAGCGAGCCGAGGGCTGAGAAGGAGAAGTCCTGAAGCCAGCCGGAGTTCACGGCCGGCGCGCCACCGAACGAGCGGAAGAGCGGATCGTCGCGATCAACACGCACCGGCCCACTCAGGACCGTCTGACCGGAGGATTTCTTCGCATGGCCCGTCAGATCGGCGTTCACGCCATCGAACTTCGCCTCCTGGCAGAAGCGGGCAAACACCTCTTCCGGGTCAAGCTCAAGATAGCGCGCATAGGAGCGGACATAGCCTGCAACAAAGCCCTTGTTCGGGAAAACCTCCGGGTCGCAATTCTCGATTGCGGCAATGTAGGCGGCCTTGATCCGGAGATCGCGCTGCACGTCCAGAAGCGACTTGCCCAATGTGGCACGTTCGCCGCGCAACTCGTCCCCAAGGCGAACCTCAAAGGAGTCGTAGCCACGTATAGACGGAGAGGACGTTTGAGTGTCCATGGACCTGATCAGATCCCTTCTGCCCGCTGGTTGTGCCTGTGGGACCCCGAATCGCGGCCCCGTGCCTCATTTATTATTTCAATTAGATTAGCATGAAAACCTTGGGCTTTTGAACCGGTGTTTTATGGCATGCAACTGTGTTCCGTCTGCCATTACTGTCCTGCGGCCAAAAGGATCGGCCGCCAGTGAAATCCGTTTACCGAAACCGCGCGTATAGGGACCGAGCAGCAAATTTCGGAGCTTAGAGTGGCGGACTTTCTGAGTGTCTGGTGGATCAGCCTTGCAGGCTTTCTGGCCCTTTGGCCAATCAGCCTCTGGCGCAAGGATGCCAGCATCGTTGACTTCTGGTGGGGGCCCGGTGTCGGGGCCATGATGCTGGTCCAGTGGGCCCAGCTTGGCTTTCCGATGTCGGAAGGCACATTGATGCTCGTCAGCCTGACAGTGCTGTGGTCGGCCCGCCTTGGTATTCATCTTGGCATTCGCCGGATCCGCGAAGGCACGGAAGACGCGCGCTATGTCGAGATGCGCGAGGCGCGCAATCCGGGTTGGTGGTTGAAGAGCCTTTTCATGGTCTTTATCCTGCAATCGGTCATCCAGGGCGCTATCGCCGCTCCGCTGGTGCTGGCCCTGCCGCTCGCCGGTGATCTGGGCCTGTCGCCCCTCAGCCTCCTCGCCATTGCGGCAATTCTGTTCGGTCTTTGGTTGCAGACCGTTGCGGATCTGGAGCTTGATCGGCACCGGGCGCTACAGGGACATGGCAAGGTTCTGACGACGGGTCTGCGGGCTGTTGTCAGGCATCCCAACTATCTCGGCGAGATCATCATCTGGATCGCGCTCAGCCTCTTGGCAATGCTTGGCGGTATCTGGTGGGCACCGGTCTCGGCCCTGATCGTGACGCTGCTTCTGCGCTATGTCTCCGGTGTGACGATCATAGAGGATCGCATGATGCGCACCCGGCCAGAAGAGTTTCCCGCCTACAGGGATCGGGTGCCTGCCCTGATCCCGCGTTTTCAGGACATCCGCACGGCGCTGCAACAGCGTGGCACCGCGCGGATCCGCTAATCCCCCCCCTGCCCCAGTGCCTGAATTGCGTTGGGGAGCGCCTCCCTCGGGAGGACTATCAGCGCACCGGGACGGTCAAACCCAACCTCGACCGTCCCGGAACTGACACGGTTGGACGTGCCGATCCTGCCGCCCGGCGACAAGTCGAGCCCGGAAACCGACCAGAGCAGTCCGTGGCTTCTAACACCCCGCACCTCGCCCATCGGAAAAATCGAAAAGCGGGACCCGGTTGGCAATTCTATGCTCAAGCGCAATGGGCTGTGAAAGATGATATCCTCATCGGCCAGAAGCATGATCGCCCGGTCCCTATAGCGCACAAGATCGGACAAGACGGCCAGTTGGTGATCCAGTCGGCCGCCCGTGAACCCCACGCCCAGCGTCAGGGGCGCGTCCGTGCTGTAGAGACACTTCTCGAAATCGGTGCTCGTCTGCTCGGAAACGCGATGCACGGACGCGCCCGAATTATGCCAATTTTCACGGCTACTTAATGAATCCAAGTCACCGATTATCGCCGTGGGGGCGTGGCCAAGGGCCAGAGATGTGTCCGCACCACCGTCCGCGGCGACGAGATTTGGTGCGTAAGACAGGGCCGCATCCAATGTGGCCGGGACGACCGGGCCCGCCCCGATGATCGTCATGCCCCCCTCGAACACAAAGGTGGGTGCTGGCATCAAAGGACGGGTTCGGGCTGTGTGCCGGGCAGGACTTTTCCCGGGTACGACAGCGTGATAGCAGTGGAGAGGCGGCCGTGACCGTGACAGGCACGCGCGAACTGATTTAGGGGAGCTCCGGCGGACATGGGCAAATCCAAAGTCTTGAAAGTGTCCTATGACACATTCACCTGCGAGTTGGAAGGTTTCGACGATCCCTTCGCGATCATGGAGAAGATCGTCACTTACTTTGGCGATCGCGCGGGCCAGGATCCCGACTTTGCGGCGGCCAACCGCGATCAGGACATCGACGCGCTGGTTCACAAGCTGATGGAACTGTCCGGGGCCGATGCCGTTGACGCCGAGGCCATCCCGGGCGGGATCTACTTGCGGAACGCGGATGCAGATGTGCCGCTGGCGGAAGCTGAACCTGAGCAGACGTCTGAGCCGGACCTGCAGGAGCTGCCGCAAGTCGCGATGGAGCCCGCAGAAGAGCCCATGATCATGGACGCCCCCGCACCGGCGCCCGAGCCGCAAGTACTGGACGAGCCTCTGCCGGAGACGGCATTCGATGCCGGGACCGAGGCTGAGCCCGAGCCGATGACCCTTCAACAGCCAGAGCAAGAACCGATCCCGCCGGTCGAAGAGCCGCTTGGCTCTGAAATCGAAGAGCCAGTCGCGCCGTCTGTGCCGGAGACCACCGAAGAGCCCATGGCGCTCGGCATGCCCGCGTTCGGCACGGAACCCACTGACGAGCCGGAGGAGGAGCAGGTCGCGTTTGCCGCTCAGCCCGAGGACGAGGCGGCGACACTCACGACCGGCGGACCCGAAATGGCCGATGCAACTCCAGAGCCAGAGGCGGCAGAGGCTGCTCCCGCTCCCGAACTGGCAGAAGAGCCGGGCCTCTATGCTGAGGCTGCTGCCGAGCCTGAGGTCACAGAAGAAGATGTGCCGTCACCGCAACTGGAGGTGACCCCAGAGCCGGAGATCATCTTTGGGAGAGGCGAACCGGCCACCGTGACAGAGGCGCCCGAGCCCCAAATGGATGGGCCGGCCGCTTATGTCGCGGACGAAGAACCGATTGAAGAGCCGGCGCCTGAGGCCACCGAGCAGACGCCCGAAATACCGGCAGCGGCAGCACCGCTTGATCTCGGCCAAATGCGCACGCCAGCACCTGAGCCGGAAGAGCCTGCAGAACCCACGCCCCTTGTCCTCGATGTCGAAGACGACGAACCCGATATCAGCATCCCTGCCCTCGAAGATGAGGATGAGCCCGCGCTCGCGATTGCAGACGAGGAACCGCTCGATCGGACACCTCCGGAGCCTGAGGAGCCCGCACGGCCTGCAGCGGCGTTCATGCCACGCCCCGAGCCTGAGGTTGAGCCGCTGTCCGAGCCAATGGTGGCGGCCACGCCAGATATGCCCGAAGCCCAGCCTGAGACTGAGGCGCAGCCTGCCGCTGCCGACAAGCCGGAGGGGATGCCCCTGATCCTGACGTCCCCGGTCGAGGCCGCGGCCGAGGAAGATGAAGTCACGGATGTGGCCGAAGAACGCAAGGTCGAGAGCTTCATCGACCGGATCACCCGGACATCTCAGAAGGAAGAGGCGCCGGACGGGCCATTCAAGCATCTGCAGAGCGATCCAGCACCGGCCGCCGCCGAGGAGGAGCCGACGTCACCGCCGAAGAAGGGCCTTGGCTTCAAGGTCCCCTCGCTCGGTGGTCGCTGGGGCAAGGACAAGGACGCAAAGCCCGCCGCCGAGACCCCGGCCGAACCCGCTCCGGTCAAGCCGCTCAGCGTGGTTGAGCCTGCAAGTCCTGCGCCCGCGGAGGCTGCCGCTCAGGCACCGACCGCGGAGGACAATGTCCGCGACCGCCTGCGCCTGGTCGGCGGTGCCGCGGAGAAGCCGGCAGCGGAGCCCGCGCCCGCCGAGGTTGCCAAGGCTCCGGAACCTGCGGTCGAGCCACCGGCGGCCAAACCCGCCGCCGAAGCTCCGAAGAAGCCCGCGGCCAGTGGCGACAACGAGATTGCCGCCAAACTTCAGGCCTCCTTCCGCGACGGCCCCGATCCTGCGATGCAGACCTCCGTCTCACTTGATGAGGTGGTGGAAGATCAGGACGATGGCGAGATGACGCCACGCCGCTTCGCCCGTCAGATGGGGGCATCTTCGCTGGCAGACCTGATGGACTCAGCCGCAGCCTATCTGACCCTGATCGAAGGGAAGGAGGCCTTCAGCCGGGCTGAGATCCTGACCATGGCCAGCGACATTGGCGACGGCCAGAACTTCAGCGCCGAGGCCAAGATCAAGTCCTTTGGGAAGCTCATGCGTGGCAACCGACTGATCCGCGTAGAGGACGGCCGCTTTGTGATGTCCGATGCAGCCCGGAGCGCGTTTATCGAGAAGATGGACGCCCATGACGCGGCGATTGGCGCCGAGTAAGGTCACCCCGGAGCGCCCGCGATGGGCGCTCCGCCCCGATCAGGAAGCGTCCTCGCCCCAGGGTCGCACAACGACAGCCGAGATGGAGTTCTTCGGCGAGCCCTCGATCAGCTTGTCTGAATAGGTCAGATAAACGAGCGTGTTGCGCGTCTCGTCATAGAACCGCACGACCTGGATCCGCTTGAAGAGGATCGAGGCCCGACGCCCGAAGACTTCCTCCCCGTCTTCGATGTCGGGCGCCATCTCGATCGGCCCTGTCTGCCGGCAGGCGATGGAGGCGTCGGATGTGTCCTCGGCAAGCCCGAGCGAGCCGGAGATCCCGCCGGTCTTGGCGCGGGAGACAAAGCAGCTCACTCCATTAACCTTGGGATCGTCGAACGCCTCGATGACGATCTTGTGGTTGGCGCCCAGCAGGCGGAAGGCCGTGTCGACAGAGCCAATCTCCTCCGCATGCGCAGCGCCCGACAGCAGAAGTGCCGCAACCAATCCGGCCAGTCTCATCGTATTCTCCTTTGACCTCTTTCTTGTCCCTCAGATAACCATTGAAAGGCCGCCCGAACAGGGTTTCGGCCGATATTGCCAGGGATGGTTCAAAAAGAGGGGGTATCGCATTGCTGCCGCTTGCACCTCCGGGGCGAAAGTGCAGTCCCCGTTTTACTAAGGACGCACCGAGTGAAGCGGGCTTACTCTTCGGCCTTAGGCGGCTATCGCTGGCAATGGTCGACGGCGACGCGGTCTCTTCCGCAGTGCTTTCGGCGCCCAAGATCAAGAGGTCCGGCTGCGACGCAGTTCGCGAGGCCTGGCAGTTTGCCTGACCTGGGAGAGCCAGGGCACAAGGGCTCACGCGCCCCTGTTGGGGGTGCCGGCCCAGGTCCCTTTATTGGCGGGCGCTTTCAGGGGAGGCTCTCATCACAACCTTTGAAGCTGATCTACCGAACCTCGCGTCGCCCATAGTCTGTCCAAAGGCACTTTCTCGTTTGTGAAGCTTCCGCTCCGCTGGCAGGCTCTGCGCCCGCGTATGATGTTATGAACCGAAGTCCCGAGCTATCGCTACGCCAGTCGGAGCGCCGGACCGCAGCCGCGATCTGCATATGCGTCGCCCAAACAGACGAACCTGCGGTCTCTGAGACCACCGTCCGTGTTGAAGTGTCGGCCAGCATCCAGCATGGCGCGAAGAGCCGATGTTTGGCGGATAACCGTCTTCAGTGCGGAGGATTGGTCTTGTCCGGATCCTCGCGCCCCACCCCCTTGAAGATGAATTTGAACGGTAAGGCCCAGACGACACCGAGACCGACAAAGATCGCCAACTCGATCAGGATCGGAGGCCGGTCAAAAAGCTCCACCAGATTGACTGCAACCACGATATAGACCGGTAAACCGATCACCAAGAGGAGCAGTGAAAGCCTGCGACGGGTCTTGTAGGAAAGGGCCATAAACTACCTCCTTGGTAGGACTTAGTGTTGCGCCGCTTTCCGCCAAGCGCGGCAGTTCGGCGCTCCCTGCCGTCTCAAACCACTTGCGCCGCCTCACACGGCCGGGCGCCCCCCCCAGGTGTGGCGCCGTGCGCTCCGCAAGGCCCGCCAGCTTTAATCAGCAAAGGGATCGCGTACCAGGATTGTGTCGTCCCGCTCGGGCGAGGTCGAAAGGAGTGCCACCGGGCACTCGATCAGCTCTTCCACCCGGCGCACATATTTGATCGCCTCGGCCGGCAAATCGGCCCAGCGGCGGGCGCCGGCCGTTGTCTCAGACCAGCCGGGCAGCTCCTCGTAGATCGGCTCGACCCTTGCCTGCTGAGCCGCAGCAATCGGCAGATGGTCGATCACCTCACCGTCCAGCCGGTAGCCTGTGCAGATCTTCAGCGTCTCGAACCCGTCCAAAACATCCAGCTTTGTCAGCGCAATCCCATCGACGCCCGAGGTCTTGCAGGTCTGGCGCACAAGCACAGCGTCGAACCATCCGCATCGGCGCTTGCGTCCGGTCACGGTACCGAACTCATGCCCTCGCTCACCGAGGCGCTGGCCGTCGGCATCGTCCAACTCCGCCGGAAAGGGACCTTCACCGACACGTGTTGTGTAAGCCTTGACGATGCCAAGGGTGAAATCCACGGCGCCCGGCCCCATGCCCGTTCCGGTCGCCGCCATGCCCGCCATCGTGTTGGAAGACGTGACAAAGGGATAGGTGCCGAAATCGACATCCAGCAGCGCCCCCTGTGCCCCCTCGAAGAGGATCCGCTCGCCCGCCTGACGCCGCTCGGCCAACACTTTCCAGACGGGTGCGGCAAACTCCAGAATGGCCGGTGCGATCTCCTCCAGCGAGGCCTTCAGCGCCGCCCTGTCGACCTCCGGCAGGCCCAACCCGCGGCGAAGCGCGTCATGGTGCAGCAACAGCCGGTCGAGCCGCGTCTCCAGCGTCGCACTGTCGCCGAGATCAGCCACCCGCACGACGCGCCGACCAACCTTGTCCTCATAGGCCGGGCCGATCCCCCGCCCCGTCGTGCCGATCCTTGCGACGGCATTCACCTGCTCGCGCGCCCGGTCCAGCTCGCCATGGACGGGCAGGATCAGCGGTGTATTCTCGGCCACCATCAGACTGTCCGGTGTGATCTCGACACCCTGCGCCCGCAGCGCCTTCACCTCGTCGACAAAAGCCCAGGGGTCGAGCACAACACCATTGCCAATGACCGACAGCTTGCCCTTCCGCACAATACCCGACGGCAAAAGCGACAGTTTGAACACCTCGCCATCGATGACCAGCGTGTGCCCCGCATTGTGTCCGCCCTGAAAACGCGCAATGACATCGGCACGCTCGGACAGCCAGTCGACGATCTTACCCTTGCCCTCGTCGCCCCACTGAGCACCGATCACAACAACATTGGCCACAGAAACCTCCCTTGATCCCGAACGGGGCTTACGCCATCAAAGCTGCGAGCGAAACCGAAAACTCAGCGATCGCCGCCCGCCCAGCGCACCAACCGCAGGCCCCGCCACGGGGCCTGCTCATAGACATGCGCCGCAGGCGCTCATTTGGGTCAGAAGACCAGAGCCTTGGCCTGACGAACCTGCGGCAACTCACCGATCTCGGCCAGCATCTCCGTTGTCACATTCTCATCGACCCCAAGGAGGGCTATCGCCTCGTCCCCCTTGCCCGCACGTCCAAGTGCGAACGTTGCAATGTTGATACCCAACCGGCCAAGGGTCGTTCCAAGGGCCCCGATATACCCGGGCTCGTCCGAGTTGGTCGTGTAGATCATGTGCTGCGCCGGTTCCGCTTCAAGGTTGATCCCCTTGATCTGGATAAAGCGCGGTTTGCCGTCGGAATAGATCGTGCCGGCGACCGAGCGTGTCTGCGTCTCCGTCGTCACGATCAGCCGCACATACGAGCCAAAAGCACCTTGCGCATCCTTCCGCGTCTCGGCGATGTGGATCCCGCGCTCGCGTGCAACGATCGGGGCCGAGACCATGTTGACCCCGCCTTCGCCCACCAGCGGGCGCAGCAGCGCCGCTGTCAGGGCCGAGGTCAGAGGTGTCCGGTTCAGATCGCCGACACGGCCCACATATTCGATCTCGATCTCCTTGATCGGGCTCTCGGTCACCTGGCCCGCAAAACTGCCGAGCTTGTCGCAAAGGTCAATCCATGGCTTCAGGATCGGCGCCTCCTCGGCCGTCACGGACGGCGCGTTCAGCGCGTTCGAAATTGCCCCGCTGATCAGATAATCAGCCATCTGTTCAGCCACCTGAAGCGCCACATTCTCCTGCGCTTCGCTGGTCGAGGCGCCGAGATGCGGCGTGCAAACGACATTCGGCAGGCCAAAAAGCGGGTTCTCCGACGCGGGCTCAACCGCGAACACATCAAAAGCGGCACCGGCTAGCTGCCCGGATTTCAGCGCTTCTGCCACCGCCGCCTCATCGACCAACCCGCCGCGCGCGCAGTTGATCAGGCGCGCGCCCGGCTTGATCCCGGCAATGCGCTCCGCCGACAACAGGTTCGCCGTTTTGTCGGTCTTGGGCAGGTGCAGCGTGATGAAATCGGCCCGCCCGAGCAGTTCGTCCAGATCCTCGACCTTCTCCACTCCCAACTCCTGGGCACGCTCATGGCTGAGGAACGGATCATAGGCCACGACCTTCATCTTCAACCCGATGGCGCGGGAAGCCACGACCGAGCCGATGTTCCCGGCCCCGATCAGTCCCAGCGTCTTGCCGGTGATCTCGACGCCCATGAACTTGGATTTCTCCCACTTGCCCGATTGCGTCGAGGCATCGGCAGCCGGGATCTGACGCGCCACGGCAAACAGCATCGCAATCGCATGCTCGGCCGTGGTGATCGAATTGCCGAAGGGCGTGTTCATCACCACGACACCTCTTTGGCTGGCGGCCGGTATATCGACATTGTCGACCCCGATGCCCGCGCGGCCGACGACCTTCAGCCTGTCCGCCTTGGCGATCAGATCTGCCGTGACCTTGGTCGCCGAACGGATTGCGAGGCCATCGTAATCGCCAATCACTTCCGCCAGCTTCTCCGGGTCCTTGCCGAGATCCGGTTCGAACGTCACTTCGACCCCACGGTCGCGGAAGATTTGCACCGCCGCGTCGGAAAGTTTGTCAGAAATCAGAACTTTAGCCATGGTCTTTCAACCTCTGTATGTCGTACAGCGCATTCCCGGGCTTGACCCGGGACCTCCGCGCCGATGAAAGGGAGAGCCCCGTTTCCCGGAGCCCAGAACATTTCCGTAGGGTGGGTGAAACCCACCACTGCCGCCGCAGTCAGGCCGCTGCCATCTCTACCTTGGCCGCCGCAAAGGCCCAGTCGAGCCAGGGGGTCAGGGCCTCGATATCGGCCGTCTCGACCGTAGCCCCGCACCAGATCCTGAGGCCTGCCGGCGCATCGCGATAACCGCCGATATCGAATGCCGCCTCCTCGGCCTCCAGAAGCTTGACCATTCGCTTGGTGAAGTCCTTCTGCGCCCCATCGTCCAATGCCGCAATCGCCGGGTCGACAATCTTGAGACAGACGGACGTGTTGGAGCGCTGCGCGCGCTCGGCCACGAGGTTTTCGACCCAGGGTGTCCTATCGACCCAGGACTGCAGGGCAGCGAAGTTCGCGTCTGCGCGCGCATGCATCGCCGCCAGACCACCGATCTCCTCTACCCAATCCAGCGCATCGACGCAGTCTGCCACGGCCAGCATCGAGGGCGTGTTGATCGTGGCTCCGGTAAAGATCCCCTCAATCAGCTTGCCGCCCTTGGTCAGACGGAAAATCTTGGGCAGGGGGCGGTCGGGGGTGAAGCTCTCCAGCCGCTCGACCGCGCGGGGCGACAGGATCAGGACGCCATGCGCCCCCTCCCCGCCCAG
>JAAUYD010228882.1_pt1 | contig 14301 bp, 12 predicted proteins | sample 7278101 | NCBI WGS metagenome assembly JAAUYD01 (sample SAMN14350128, study PRJNA611818) | marine sediment metagenome | isolation source: surface marine sediment (0.6m) | place: French Polynesia: Moorea | collected 2018-08
CAACGACTCGACACCGCACGCACCGGCACCCACCCCGACACCGGCCAACCCGCCACCCCCGACGACATCACCCAACTCCAAGCCGAACTCGACACCGCCACCACCACCGCCGCGGTTGCGGGCGACGCCCTGAACGACGCCGCGGCGACCGTGGCCGGCGTCGATCGCTCCTCGCTCGAATCGCGGATCACCGACGCGGAGCTCGAGCTGCGGATCGCCGAGGCGGTCGAGGGTGAGACGCTCGCCGGCGAGCCGGTGACCGACCTCGAGCAGGAGCTCGCTGCGGCACGCGACGCGCTCGCCACGGCCGAACTCGAGCTCAGCTCGTCGCAGTTCGCGACGGGAGCGTGGCTGCCGATGAGCGAGGTCGCCTTCGTCCCCGAGTTGCCCGTCGTCGTGCAGCAGGTCGCCGTGACCACCGGCGCTCGGCCCGACGGCACGCTCCTGACGGTGTCGGCCAACGATCCGGTCGTGAGGACCGAGGTGTCGGCGAGCGATCGCGACCTCCTCACCGTCGGGACCGCCGCCCAGATCATCGACGAGTCGTCCGGCGCGGTGTACCCAGCACGCGTCGCAGCGATCGGGGCCGGCACCGGGCAGGTCGACACGCTGGGCGATCTCGTCGAGGTGTTGCTGGAACCCGACACCCCGTTCCCCGCCGATGCGCTCGGCCGCAACGTCCGCGTCGACGTCGAGATCGCGACCACCGGTGCATCCGTTCTCCTCGTGCCGGCCGCCGCGTTGTCGACGTCGATGACCGGCGTCACGACCGTCGAGGTCGAGCACGCCGAGGGGTCGTCACGCGTCGTCGAGGTCGACACCGGGCTGGCCGCGAACGGCCTCGTGGAGGTGGCGCCGCAACAGGCAGGTGAGTTGGCAGAGGGTGATCTGGTCATCGTCGGACGTGCGGCGTCGTTCGCACCATGAGGTGGTTGCGGACCATGAGGCGGTGGTGTCGTTGACCACCCCGACCACGGCCGTGTCACTTCGCGAGGTGAGCCGCGTGTTCCCCGGCGAGCCTCCGACGCACGCGTTGACCGACGTCGACCTGGACATCCACCACGGTGACTGGATCTCGATCGTCGGTCCGTCCGGCTCGGGCAAGTCGACGTTGCTCAACGTGCTCGGGCTGCTGGACCGCCCGACGTCGGGTTCGTACCTGCTCGGTGGCGACGAAGTCGCCTCTCTCGGCGAGGACGAGCGGGCCGCCGTCCGTGCCCACCGGGTCGGCTTCGTGTTCCAGTCCTTCCATCTGCTCCCGCGACGCAGCGCCATCGAGAACGTGATGTTGGCCGACACGTATCGGGGGGTGTCCCGCGCGCAGCGCCGCCGCCGCGCCCGCGAGGTGCTCGAGGCCGTCTCGCTCGGCGACCGGATCCACGCACGGCCCGGCACGCTGTCGGGGGGCGAGCGGCAGCGCGTCGCAATCGCTCGCGCCATCGTCGGCCGGCCCGACGTCCTCCTGGCCGACGAGCCGACCGGCAACCTCGATTCCCACACGACGCAGTCGATCCTCGACCTGCTGGGCGAGCTCAACGCCGGTGGGCTGACGCTCGCCGTCGTGACCCACGACATCGGCGTCGCCGAGCGCGCGACGCGCGTCGTCGAGGTGCTCGACGGCGTGCTCACCGAACGACCTCGGGCGGCCTCGCCCAGCGAGGGCGCCGAGCTGCTGCACACCGGGGCGTCGACATGAGTCGGCGCGGTCAGGCACGGGGCCGATTCGGGCCCACGGACGTGGTCGCCGAGATCACGATGTCGATCCTCGAGCGGCCGACGCGCACGGTGTTGACCACGCTCGGCACCGTGCTCGGCGTCGCCGCACTCGTCGCGACGTTGGGACTCGCCCAGACGGCCGGCGGACAGATCATCTCCCGCTTCGACGAGCTCGAGGCGACTCAGGTTCGGCTGGTACCGGCCGACGAGGGCGTCCGCGGTCCGAACGGTGAGTCGACGCCGATCCCGGTCGGCGCGCCCCGACGGCTCGAGCGCCTGAACGGCGTGCGCGCCGCTGGCACCCTCTCGACCCTCGACGTCGGCGATGTCGGGGTGCGGGCGACGAACGTGCGCGATCCGCTGGCGTCCACGATCGTCGACGTGCCGATCATGGCGGCCTCGCCCGGCGCGTTCCCGGCGGCGCGCGCCTCGGTCGTCGCGGGGAGGAGCTTCGACGTGGGCCATGTCGAGCGCCTCGACCGCGTGGCGGTGGTGGGCGTCGGCGCCGCCGAACGCCTGGGCATCCACGGCGTCGACCGTTCACCCGCCGTCTTCGTCGGCGAGGACCCGTTCGTCGTGATCGGGATCATCGACGGCTCGGTCCGCGTCCCGAGCCTCTCCAACTCGATCGTCATCACCGAATCGGTGGCGAGCCGGTTGCTCCTGCTCGACTCGGCGCAAGAAGTCGTGATCGACGTCGAGGTCGGGGCCGCCGCCCTGATCGGGCAGCAGGGCCCGATCGCCGTGGCCCCCAACGATCCGCAACTCGTCCGCGCGCTCGTGCCGCCCGCACCGGAGGACGTCCGCGCCCGTGTGGCCGAGGACGTCCGCTCACTCTTCCTCGTTCTCGGCGCGGTCTCTGTGCTGGTGGGCGCGATCGGGATCGCCAACGTCACGCTCGCCTCGGTCATCGAGCGCACCGGCGAGATCGGCGTCCGTCGGGCGCTCGGTGCGACGCGCGGACACATCCGCATCCAGTTCATGGGCGAGGCGGCGATGCTGGGGGCGATCGGGGGCGTGGTCGGGACCGCGGTCGGGGTCATGACGATCGTTGCGACGTCCGCCGCTCGCGGTTGGACGCCGATGCTCGACGTACGCATCCCGCTCACCGCCCCACTGATCGGGCTGGTCGTGGGCCTCGTGGCCGGCACGTACCCGGCGAGCAAGGCAGCCAGGCTCGAGCCCGTCGATGCGCTGCGCACCGCGCAGTAGCGGCGCGTTCGCTCAGGGAACTGCGACACCCTCCAGCGCGGCCCGTAGGCCGTCGAGGTCGTCGGAGCCGAAGACGATGCGCGATCCCGTCGCGACGTAGACGAGGTCGAGGTTGACGCCGGCCGCCGCGACCCGGCCGGCGAGCTCGGCCAGCTCACCGGGACGGTCCTGCGCCTCGACCACGACCACCTCTCGCTCACGCGTGATCGACACGCTGTGCACGACGGCGAGCGCGTGACGTACGGCCTCGGGGTGCGGCACGAGGATGTGCAGCTCGGCCTTCTGGCCCTTCCCCAGGTGCGTCGCCGCGGCGATGTTGACGCCGGCGTCGCTCAGCAGCGTGGCGACGTGGGCCAGCGCCCCCGGCTTGTTGTCGTCGAGTTCGATGACCATGTCGGTCGTCGTCATGGATTGGCACTCCCTGTTCGATCGGCGTCATTCATGGTCGCACACTCGGTGTCGCATCGATCACGTCGGGCGGCGTCCTGCCACGCCGACGTTCTCGGCGAGACGGTCGGCGAACGTCCGCAGCAGCTTCCAGCCGAGACCCGGCACCTCGTCGACCGCTTCGCGCAGGGCCTCCTGCGGCAGCACGAGGACCTCGACCGGCGTCGCCGCCGTGACCGTCGCGATGTGGTCGCGATGGAGCAGCAGGCCGAGCTCACCCACGAAGTCGCCGCGCTCCAACGTGGCGACCCTCCGGCCTCGGCGCCGCACCACCACGCTGCCGGCCACGACGACGTACGCCTCACGCGACGCCTGACCTTCGGCGAACAGGACGTCGTCGGGCTCGAGCAACTCGAGCCGCGTCGAGCGTGCCAGGTGGCGGAGCTCGCGCTTGGAGCAGTCGGCGAACAGCGGGAGCGCAGCAAGGTGCTCGACCTGGGCGGCGATCGCGAGCCGGCCGGTCGGCCGGCCCTCGTCGGGGAACGGGGGCAGCACGCGGCTCACGGCGTCGCTCCGGCCCGTACCAGCGCACCCATCAGTCGGTGCCCAGCGCTCCCCACGAGCCGGTGACGACGGGGGTCATCCGGCGGGCGATCTCGATGCCGCCGACCCGGAGCGTCAGCGTCGCGTCGAGGTGGTCGGCGAACTCGGCGATCGGCTCGGTGCCGCCCGCCATGTCGGTGTCCCACCAGTCCTGCTCGACGTCGAGATCGACGCGGTGGACCTCCTTCTCGAGCCGGCGGTCGATCGTGCCCGGCTCGGTCACGGTGACCTCGTCGACGAAGCGGAACGCCACCGGTTGCGGTCGCACCGGCGCATCGTGCTCGTCGCGGGGCTCGACCACGACCTCCTCGCGAACGACGTGGCCGATCGCCGGGTCGTCCTGGGCGATGTCCAGCTCGTACGACACGACGAGGCAACGCTCGCCGGGCCGATTCGGCACACGTTCGACCGAGAGCTCGGGTTGGAGGATCCCCACCACGACACGATCATCCCGCCCGTCACCACGCTCCGACTAGAGCCTTCGGTCCCGTGATCGCACGCGATCCCGTGACGTGTGACCGGCAGCCGTGCTCCAACCGGCCGAAGGAGCCCTATGAGCCCTCGAGGACGGGTGCGATCCGCTCGGGGGCCGGGTCGAGCCGGTAGAGCGGCGCCAGCGAGCCGTCTTCGGGCCGCAGGTACAGCGACTCCTCGAAGAGCGCCGGGATCAGCACGTCGTCGCCGGTCCAGACCGGGTCGAGCTGGCACTCGACGTCGTCGTCGAAACGAGGCGTGATGCCCTCACCGGTGGCCATCCAGTTGCCGGAGCACTCGTCGACGAGCAGCAGACCGCGCTGGCCGAACTCGACCATCGAGCCGCCCGACGACCACCGGCCCGCCAGGTCCTCGGCCTCGACCACCGGCAGCGAGTCGAACGCCAGCGAGCGGATGGTGTGATCGTCGCCCTCGAGCGTCATGGCGGCGCCGTCGATGCTGACCTTGCCGCTCTCGATCACCGTGGCCGACTCACAGCCTGCGTCGTCGGTGGCCGACCAGTCGATCGTCAACCGCTGCGACGCCGTGTCGAAGCTCCAGTCACCTCGCGCCGTGCCGCACGGCGAGCCGCTGCGCAGGCCGCCGGCACCGAACAGCACGTAGGTCGGGAGCTGTCCGACCTCGTTCGCCGGGGCCTCGCCGTCGACCTCGATGACGGCCCACGAGTGGCCGCCCAGCTCATCGCTGAGGTCGGATGGGCGCTGGAACCACCAGATGGCCACGCCCAGGAGCCCCACCAGGCCGAGGAGCAGCAACGTCCGGGCGGAGTTGCCGATCGGTGCTCGAATGGGCGCGCCGACGTGGTCGAGCGGACCGGCATCGGGCTCGAGCAACGGGTCGGTCAGCGGGCGTTCGGGCGGCAACGCCATCACGATCAGCGTGCCACCGATCGGCGACCAAGGGGCATCACCCGCCCGACACCAGGCCAGCCCGTCCGGCCTCGCGCGGCCCGACGCCGGCACCGCCCGGCAGCAGGCCCGAACGCTCGGGTCCTTGTGCTCTGCCCACCACGCTGCGCGCTTGGAACACTGGACGCGGTGAAGGCCGAGATCGATCCCGACGTGGTCGCGACCCTCCGCGGTCGCAGCCTGCTCACGACGCACGACTGGACGACCGCTGAGCTCGACGCCGCGCTGGCGGTCGCCGATCGCTTCCAGCAGCTCGATCGGTCGGGCCGGCCGGCGGCGCTGCTCCCGAACGAGCTCGCCTACGCGCTGTTCTTCGACAACTCGACACGGACGAAGTCGGCGTGGGCCGGCGCTGCAGCGCGCCTGGGTATGCAACCCGTGATCGTCGACGGCACGTCGACGCAGGTGTCGCACGGCGAGACCGCAGCCGAGACCGGGGCGATGCTGGGGATGAACGCCCATGCGCTGGGCGTTCGCCACGACCTGATCCTCGGCGAGGGCAACGTCTTCATGCGCGAGATCCAGCGCGGCATCGACGACTACCTGGCCGCCACGGACGACGAGCGGTGCGTCCCGATCGTCAACCTGCAGTGCGACGTCGACCACCCGACCCAGACCCTGGCCGACCTGCTCTGGCTGCGCGAGCACTTCGGCGGCGACATCGCCGGCAAGCGGATCGCGGTCTCGTGGGCGTACTCCCCGAGCTATGCCAAACCGCTGTCGGTGCCCCAGGGCCTCGTGTCGCTGCTGCCCCGCTTCGGTGCCCACGTGACGCTCGCCCATCCCGAGGGCTACGACCTCCTGCCCGATCCGCTCCGCTGGGCGCACGAGGGTGCGGTCGCCTCCGGCGGGACGTTCACCGTCACCGACGACATGGACGCCGCGTTCGAGGGGGCCGACGCGGTGTACCCCAAGTCGTGGGGGCCGCAGGCGCTGATGTTCGAACGGGTCGCTGCCAACCAGGCCCACGACATCGCCGCGCTGCACGACATCGAAGAGCGCGCCCTCGCGCTCAACGCCAAGCACCGCAGGTGGATCTGCGACGAGCGGCGCATGGCGCTCACCGACGACGCCCTCTACCTGCACTGCCTGCCCGCCGACATCGGCGACGAGGTCGAACCGTCCGTGATGGACCGATTCCGCACCGCGGTCGCCGAGGAGGCCAACAAGAAGCTCTACGTGATCATGGCGTTGCTCGCCGTCGCAAAGGTCGACGACCTCGCGGACCGCCTCGCCGCTGCGTAGCGCGAAAGGAGATCCCCATGTCGCTCGACGAGAAGCTCGACCACGTGCTCGACGATCGGGTGGCCGAGCTGGCCGCCCGGTACCTGCCGCTCGCGGTCGAGATCCTGCGCGAGGCCGTGCGGATCCCGGCCGACCAGGTCGACCGGCCCGAGGACGCCGGCGGCGATCCGGCCGCAGGGTTGTCGAACCACGAGCGGATGCGGCTCGAGATGCTGCGTGACCGGATCATCGAGATCGGCGCCGTGCGCGACGCGGCGGACGTCGGCTTCGACGACTTCGGCAACCTCGTCTGGGTCGTCGAGGACGACGACGGCGTGCCGTCGGCCGACAAGAAGGTCATCTACCTCGACGGTCACTCCGACACCGTGCAGGCGTTGCGCGACCAATGGCACGAGAAGCTGAACGGCGCCGTCGACCCCTACGACGGGCTCGTCGACGCGGAGCGCCTCGACCGCGATGCCGTGCGGGCCGAGCTCGGCTACCTCCCGCCCGACGACGAATGGGAGCACCTCCTGTTCGGCCGGGGCACGGCCGACCAGCTGGCCGGCGTGATCTCGCAGATCATCGCCACCAAGATCCTGCTCGAGCTGGCACCCGAGGGCGCGCTGCGCGGCACCATCGTCCGTTCGTATGCGACGGTCGCCGAGGAGGACAACGACGGTGGCGGCCCCCGCTACGTCGTGAGCAAGGTGCTGCCGGGTGCCTCGCCCGAGCTGGTGCCCGATGTCGTGATCTTCACCGAGGGCACCGGCGACAATCAGAAGGGCGCACTGGGGATCTACCGCGGGCAGCGCGGGCGGATGCAGATCGAGGTCACGGTCACCGGCCGCTCGTGCCACGGATCGATGCCCCACCTCGGCCTCAACCCGCTCGAGTTCGGCGCCCGGATCCTCGTCGAGGCCACCGAGCAGGCCGAGATCGACGGCTTCGCCGACCACGCGTTCCTCGGCGCCGGCACCCGGACGGCCTCGTGGGCCGTGCTCGACACGCCGAGCGACTGCGCCGTGCCCGATCGCTTCACGTTCCGCTTCGACCGTCGCCTCACCGTCGGCGAGACGCCCGAGCTGGCGCTCGACGAGGTGGCCCGGCTCGACGCCGTGACCGCTGCCCGAGATGCCGGCCTGACGGTCGACATCACCGTGCCCGTGTACGAGCAGCCGACGCACACCGGCTACGTGCTGGGCAACGACCAGATCTATCCCGGCTGGGAGACACCGGAGGATCACCCGGCGATCACAGCCGCCGTCGAGGCCTACCGGCGCGTCGTCAGCCCGCGGATCGACGAGCCGGCCGGTGGCGCCACCGCCGGGGCGCGACGGAGCGAGCCGCGCGTCGACCGATGGGTGTTCTCGACCGACGGCGTCGGGTTCCCCGTGCCCGCCGACGCCGACGAGATCGACGTGCCGGCATCGAAGGCGTGGGTCACGTCCGGCGACATGAAGCATCCCGCGATGTTCGGCATCGGTGCCGGCGTCGAGCAGAACACGCACCGGATCGGCGAGAACATCGACCGGCGTGAGCTCGAGCATGCGATCGCGGTGCTGGCCCGGTTCCCGAGCCTCTTCTCGGCCGCCTGAAGGACCGTCGGGATGCGGATCGTCGCTGCGCTCGGTGGGAACGCACTCCTCAAGCGCGGCGAGCGACCCGACAGCGACATCCAGGAGCACAACGTCGCCGAGGCGGTGGCCGCGCTGGCGCCGCTCGCCGGCGAGCACGAGCTGATCGTCACCCACGGCAACGGTCCGCAGATCGGTGTGCTCGCGATCGAATCGGCCGACGACCGCCAGCTCACCCACCCGTACCCGCTCGACACGCTCGGCGCCGAGACCCAGGGCCTGATCGGCTACTGGCTCTCCCAGGAGCTGCACAACCGGCTCCCGGAACGCGACGTCGCAGCCGTCGTCACCCAGACGCTGGTCGATGTGGACGATCCTGCGTTCGATCGGCCGACCAAGTTCGTCGGTCCGGTCTACGACGCAGGCACTGCGGCCGGCCTGGCCGACGAGCGTGGGTGGACGATCGCCGCCGACGGAGACCGGTGGCGGCGCGTCGTCGCCTCGCCCGAGCCGATCGAGATCGTCGAGACCGGTGTCGTGCGCGGCCTCATGGATGCCGGTGTCGTGGTCGTGTGCGCCGGGGGCGGCGGGGTGCCCGTCGTGCGGACGCCAAGCGGTACGTTGCGCGGCGTCGAGGCCGTCATCGACAAGGACCTGACGAGTGCGCTCCTCGCCATCGAGCTCGGCGCCGATGCGTTCCTCGTGCTCACCGACGTCGACGGGGTCTACCGGGACTTCGACACCCCGACGGCGTCGCTGATCGAGCGCACCACGCCGGCGGACCTGCGGGCCCTCGGTTTCCCCGACGGCTCGATGGGGCCCAAGGTGGAAGCGGTCTGCCGCTTCGTCGAACGAGCCGGTGGTGTGGCCGCGATCGGTGCGCTCACCGACGCGCCGGGCATGCTCGCCGGTGAGCGTGGCACCCGGGTGCAGCCGGACTGAGCCCGGAACCCCGCAACGACCGCCCGACAGCCGCTCGCCTCGGCGACGGGTGCGAGACTGGCGCATGGACGTGACCGCCGACGAGCTGGCTGCCTCGGTCGCCGAGCTGGTCCGCATCCCGAGCGTCAACCCGTTGCACGCCGGACCCGTCGCCCGGGCCGCCGACGCCGTCGGCGAGCGGCCACTCGCCGAGCACGTCGCCGGCGAGCTCGAGCAGCTCGGTGCGTCGGAGGTGGTGCTCGACGACGTCGTCGACGGGCGCCCCAACGTCTACGGCTTCTTCCCCGGGAGGTCCGATCGACTGGCCGTCGTCGACGTGCACCTCGACACCGTCACCGTCGAGCACATGACCGACCCGCCGTTCGACGGCCGGATCGAGGACGACCGGGTGTGGGGCCGTGGCGCCCTCGACACGAAGGCCACGATGGGGGTGCTGCTGGCACTGCTCGAATCGTGGCGACGCACCGGTGCGAGGCCCGAACCGACGCTGCTGGTCGTCGGTTCGATCGCCGAGGAGGCCGGCGGGCTGCTCGGCGCGACGCAGCTTCGACCGTGGGCCGACGCCCGCGGCCTCGAGATCGACCAGATGGTCGTGGCCGAGCCGACCCGGCTGGCGCCGATCCACGGCCACAAGGGAGGCACCTCCTTGCGGGTGACCTCGATCGGGCGAGCGGCCCACAGCGCACTCCCCCACCTCGGCGAGAACGCGATCGACGCGATGATGCCGGTGGTCGCCGCGCTGCAAGCCGAACACCGGCGGCTCCAGTCCGAGCCGCCGACGACCGAGCTCGGCACCGGCACGCTGTCGGTCACCACGATCCGGGCCGGTTCGGGCGGCAACGTGATCCCCGACCGGTGCACGATCGGCGTCGGGCGGCGAACGGTGCCGGGCGAGGACCCCCACGAGGAGTTCGAACGCATCGCCGCAATCGCCCGTGCGGCGTGCCCGCTCCCGACCGAGATCGAGTCGGTCTACCCGCCCGACGCCGACGGCCGGTACGGCGCCGCCGCCTTCTACCAACCCGCCGACACACCGCTGATACGACTGCTCGCCGGCGCCGCCGGCACCGCCCCCGCCGTTGCGCCGTTCGGCACCAACGCCCTCCGGTACGGCGGCTTCGCCCGCGAGCTGGCGGTGTTCGGCCCCGGCTCGATCGACGACGCCCACCAGGCCACCGAGTGCGTCGCGATCGCCGATCTCGTCACGACGGCCGAGGTCTACGAGGCCTGGCTCGACCCGGCCTGAACCGCGACCCCACCCGAGCGTCCGCACCGAGCCATCCACGGCGAGCTGTCCGCGCCCGAGCCATCCACGCCGAGCCATCCACGGCGAGCTGTCCGCGCCCGGCGCCGAAACCGACCCGACGCCGATCTCGCATTCTTCTTGCGAACATGTAGATATCTTTATATACTTCTGGAATGCAGCTCCCTGCGGACACCATGCTCACGGCGCTCCGTGCGGTCGGCGAAGAGACGCGCCTGCGCATCGTGTCGTTGCTCCAGCACGGCGAGCTCACCGTCTCCGACCTGACCGACATCCTCGGGCAGTCCCAGCCCCGCATCTCGCGCCACCTCAAGCTGCTCGCCGAAGCGGGCGTCGTCGACAAGCACCGCGAAGGCACGTGGGCGTTCTTCGAGCTCGCCACGCACGGCGCGATCGGCGAGCTGATCGGTGACGTGCTCGCCCACACCGACGACCACGACCCCGTCCTGGCGGCCGACCTCGACCGCCTCGCCGTGGCTCGCCAGCGCCGTGCCTCACAGGCCCAGGAGTACTTCACCGCGGTCGCCGAACGCTGGGACGAGGTCCGGTCGCTGCACGCCGCCGACGAGACCGTCGAGGCCGCGATGGACGAGATGCTCGGCGGCACCGACTACCGGACCGTGCTCGATCTCGGCACCGGTACCGGGCGGATGCTGCAGCTGTTCGGCGACGACCCCGCCGTCACACGGGCGGTCGGGCTCGACAGCAGCCATTCGATGCTCGCCGTCGCCCGCGCCAACCTCGAACGCAGCGAGGTCCGGCGCGTCGACCTCCGCCAGGGCGATGTGTACAGCCCACCGTTCGAGCCCGAATCGTTCGACCTGGTCGTCATCCATCAGGTGCTCCACTTCCTCGACGACCCGGGCCGCGCGGTGCGCGAGGCCGCCCGCCTGCTGTCACCGAACGGGAAGCTCCTCATCGTCGACTTCGCGCCGCACGCGCTCGAGTTCCTGCGAACCGATCACGCTCACCGGCGGCTCGGGTTCGCGAGCGAGGTCGTCGATGCGTGGCTCGAGCAGGCGGGCCTCGAGGTCACCGCCAGCCGCACCATCGCACCGGTCAACGGCGACTCGCCCGACGCGACGTCCGGGGAATGGCTGACCGTGTCGCTCTGGCTCGCGAGCGACCGGCGCGAGGCCGACACCGATGAGGCCGCTACGGAGACGGAGGTCGAGGCATCGTGGAACTGAACGTCAGCTTCGAGGTCTTCCCGCCGAAGACCGATGCCGGGCTGCGGACCCTGGCCGACACGTCGGCGCGGCTCGCTGTGGCACGGCCCGATTTCGTGTCGGTCACCTACGGCGCGGGTGGCTCGCAGCGCGACAGGTCGTTCGCGGCGATCGAGGCGGTCGCGTCGAGCGGCGACCACACGATCGCCGGGCACCTCACGTGCGTCGGCCAGTCGCGCGCCGACGTCGACGACGTCATCGCCCACTACGAGGGGCTCGGTGTCCGCCACGTCGTCGCGCTGCGCGGCGATCCACCGACCGGCATCGACGCCCCCTACCACCCGCATCCCGACGGCTACACCTCGACCGCCGAGCTCGTCGCGGCCATCAAGCACCGGGCCGGCTTCGAGGTCTCGGTGTCGGCCTACCCCGAGCGGCACCCGCAATCGCCGAGCGACGACCACGATCTCGACATCCTCGCCGAGAAGGTCGCAGCCGGCGCCGACCGTGCGATGACGCAGATGTTCTTCGACAACGGTTGCTTCCTCCGCCTGCGCGACCGCGTCGCCGCCCGAGGCATCGACGTGCCGCTCGTTCCGGGCATCTTCCCGATCCACTCGTATCCGACGGTCGCCCGATTCGCCCGGCGCTGCGGCGCCACGATGCCGCTCTCGATCGCCAAGCGCTTCTGCGGTCTCGACGACGACCCGACGTCCACCCACGAGGTGGCCGCCGACCTCGCCGCCGAGCAGATCGCCGACCTCGCCGCCCGCGGCGTGCGCGACGTCCACCTCTACACCCTCAACAAGGCCGACCTCGCCCTCGCCGTGTGCGAGCGCCTCGGCCTGCTCACACCCCACATCGCATGAAGAACCACCACACCCTCCACCACGCCGCCGCCGAGCGCATCCTCGTGATCGACGGTGCCGCAGGCACCGAGATCCAGGCACTCGACCTCACCGAGGACGACCTGCGCGGCGAGCGCTTCGCCGACCACCCGCAGTCGCTGGCCGGCAACAACGACCTGCTCGTCCTCACGCAGCCCGACGCGGTGCGAACACTGCATCGCCACTACCTCGACGCGGGCGCCGACATCCTGGCGACCAACACGTTCTCGTCGACGACGGTCGCCCAGCGCGAGTACGGGCTCGACGACCCGGCGCTGATCGACGAGATGAACCGCGCCGGGGCACGCCTCGCGCGCGAGCAGGCCGACGTCGCCGAGCGACGCGACGGCAGGCACCGGTTCGTCGCCGGTTCGATCGGCCCGACCAACGTCACGCTGTCGCTGTCGCCGCGCGTCGAGGACCCCGGCTACCGGGCCCTCACGTTCCGCCGGCTCGCCGAGTCGTACGGTCAGCAGATCGCCGGCCTGGTCGCCGGCGGCGCCGACCTGCTGCTCGTCGAGACCATCTTCGACACGCTCAACGCCAAGGCGGCGATCTGGGCGGCCCGGCGACACGCCGCGGCGACCGGCATCACGACACCGCTGATGATCTCGGGCACGATCACCGACCGCTCCGGCCGCACCCTCTCGGGTCAGACCGTCGACGCGTTCTGGCAGTCGGTCCGCCACGCCGACCCGGTCTCGGTCGGCCTCAACTGCGCGCTCGGTGGCGCCGAGATGCGCCCGTACATCCGCGAGCTCGCGGGCCTCGCCGACACGCTCGTGTGCGCCTACCCGAACGCCGGGCTGCCCAATGCGCTCGGCTGCTACGACGAGACACCCGAGCAGACCGCCGCGGTGCTCGGCGAGTTCGCACGCGAGGGGTACGTCAACATCGCGGGCGGCTGCTGCGGCACCACCCCGGCCCACATCGAGGCGATCGCAGCCGCGGTCGACGGCGTCGCCCCGCGCCGGCCGGCCGAGCGCCGACGCACGTTGCAGCTCTCGGGGCTCGAGAGCTTCACGCTCACCGACGACATCCCGTTCGTCAACGTCGGCGAGCGCACCAACGTCACCGGTTCCGCGAAGTTCCGCCGGCTGATCACCGACGGCGAGTTCGCCGAGGCGCTCGACGTCGCCCGCCAGCAGGTCGAGAACGGCGCGCAGGTCATCGACGTCAACATGGACGAGGGCCTGCTCGACTCGGCCGAGGCGATGACGACCTTCCTCAACCTGATCGCCGCCGAGCCCGACATCGCCCGGGTGCCGATCATGCTCGACTCGTCGAAGTTCGAGGTGATCGAGGCGGGTCTCGAGTGCGTGCAAGGCAAGGCGGTCGTGAATACGATCTCGCTCAAGGAGGGTGAAGAGGCCTTCCTCGCCCAGGCGCGGGTCTGTCGCGACCACGGCGCCGCGGTCATCATCATGGCGTTCGACGAGCAGGGCCAGGCCGACACCGCCGAGCGCAAGATCGAGATCTGCAGCCGCGCCCACGAGCTGCTGACGACCGAGCTCGACTTCCCGCCCGAGGACATCATCTTCGACCCCAACATCTTCGCGGTCGCCACCGGCATCCCCGAGCACGACCGCTACGGACTCGACTTCGTCGAGGCCGCCGCCGAGCTGCGCCGCCGCTTCCCCACCTCGAACGTCTCGGGCGGCGTGTCGAACCTGTCGTGGGCGGTACGCGGCCACGACCGCGTCCGCGAGGCGATGCACTCGGTCTTCCTGTTCCACGCCATCGAGGCGGGGATGCGCCTGGGCATCGTCAACGCCGGGCAGCTCGCCGTGTACGAGCAGATCGACCCGGCGCTGCGCGAGCTGTGCGAGGACGTGGTGCTCGCCCGCCGGCCCGACGCCGCCGAGCGCCTGCTCGAGGCGGCGACCAGCTACGTCGGCGAGCGCGATCAGGGCGACG
>JAAUYD010166190.1_pt1 | contig 14295 bp, 13 predicted proteins | sample 7278101 | NCBI WGS metagenome assembly JAAUYD01 (sample SAMN14350128, study PRJNA611818) | marine sediment metagenome | isolation source: surface marine sediment (0.6m) | place: French Polynesia: Moorea | collected 2018-08
TGTAGATATTTCCGGTATCTACAACAACTACCCAACATTTGTATGATTAGGAATCAAATACCCCATATACGCACCGATGCTTATCTTGGCTATATCCAAGAAAGCAGCACGGCTATTTACATCAATAATCGAAAATCCAATTAAACCAAGCAGGGAAACTACAACCACAACTCCTAGTATTAATTCCTTGAAACTGAGTCTGGTAGAGCGATCGCTAGATGAATTTTTGCGTTTCATTAATGACATAGTTACCTTAGTTTTAAATAGGTACACCATATAATTAAACACTATATCTTTAGTAAGATCATCCATATAAGTACTAAAGAAAACAAGCTTAACGGGTAACAATAAGGATAAAATTAGGACTGGAGTTAGGTTTTAGAGGAGTTAGGGAGAAATAAGCTCTAATTTTCCTTTAAGTGTTAGATTATATCTGACGTAAATAACATATTAAGTAAGTCAGCACAAATAAACATCACTATGCAACATAATGTCAACTAGCACAAAACCCTTGGGATTACTTCGTTTCACTCGCAATGACAAACCTTGAATTTTTGACGCTGACTTACTTGCTCAAAGGTATGACTACTTGGAGTTTATTCACAGAAGTAAATCAGTTTAAAATAATCAAGTGTCAATTAAAACCTTAAAATTCCTGACAACTAACAACTAACAACTAACAACTGATACATATCTACCATGAAGCAAACTGCAAAACCCTGGTTCTGGCAAGTAACCAAAACCATTATTGTATTTTTAGTCATTGGATTTTATCTCATTCTTGATGCCCATCCCGTAGGAGCATTCGGATTCGAGAATCGAGTTAATTATACTTTAAGTGAATTGAGGGGTCGGGATTTTTCTGGACAAGACTTATCGGGAACATCCTTTGCTGGTGCAGATATGCGGGGAGCAGATTTTCATGGAGCAAATCTAGAAGGAACAATTTTAACTAAGGGTTCTTTTTTACAAGCAGACGTAAGTGGTGTAAACTTTACCCAAGCCTTTGCCGATCGCGTTACTTTTGATGAAAGTAATCTGACTAATGCTATTTTTACGGATGCCCTCCTGAGTGGTAGTACTTTCTATCGTGCCAATATTGAGGGTGCAGACTTTTCTGATGCTTTACTAGATCGTTACCAAATAAAGTTAATGTGCGAACGGGCATCAGGGGTAAATCCTGTAACTGGAGTTTCTACCCGTGTGAGTTTGGGTTGTCCAGAAAGTAATTAATAATTCTTAATTTTTTATGCCCATCGTGTGTGATGAGACAAAAGGGTTGGCTCGAATTTTCTAGGATCGAACTTGCACACCTAAGAAAAATGAGAGTTGCCATGGAGAAACATCCAAAAGCCTGGACAGCATGGGGCAATTTATTTCGGCGGAAAGTGATTGTAGGCAGCTTAGAGCGTTTCCAAGATTTTATCGTCATCTCCCTATGTATTGGCTTATTCTGTGTTATGCTCATACGCTTGGGAGAGATGTTTTTATCTTTCCTACAACCCTTAGATTTGCGACAAATTACCTCTGACATTCTATTTATCCTCATTTTAGTAGAATTATTCCGTTTACTCATCGATTACCTACAAGAACAAAAGATTTCTGTGGGAGCTGCGGTGGAAATCACAATTGTTTCAACCTTACGGGAAATAATTTTGCGAGGTGTACTCGAAATATCACGGGATCAAATTTTTGGTGTTTCGGTGTTTCTGATAGTTTTAGGAGGACTATTATTAATTTTGCCTTGGATATCCCACATATTCGCATCAGTCAATATTGCACATATAGAAGGTAAACAAAACCCACAGGAGTGAACAAAATAGATACAAGGAAATTTAACACCTCGACTCCACTTGATGTTAAATTTCTCCGTTAATTTACGGTGTTAATTGTTAAAAAAGAAATTCAAAAGTACCTAACCCGCGCATCAAATCCTTGGGAACGAAGCATTTTTGATAACCTTTCTGCATCCGAGCGATCGCGGTAACTACCCGCATTCACATAAGCACCTAATGGAGAATCATCTTGAAAGGCTTGGGGTACTAACTGACGTATTTTGTTCAAAGTATCATTATCCCCTAGGGGTACTACTACCACATAGCGATTTTGGGAATTACGACTCAAACCCAAAGCTTGGAAAGTACGTGCATCAACAAATCCCGTGGGATTAAGCCCAGAGGAACGCTGGAATTGAGTAACTGCTGCACTAGTCACTTGACCATAATAACCAGTAGGATTACTGCTAAAAAATCCTCTTTGCTGTAAACTTTGTTGCACTGCTGTGACTCGCTGGCTATTTTCTCCGAAGCAAATATCACCTCTAGCTGGGATACAACCAGGGTAAAGCTTATCTAGGGCTTGAGATATAGCCCCTATGGTTGGGGCATCAGCAACACCATTAGGAATCAGTTGATTATCTCGTTGGAAACGTGCAACTGCATCCCTGGTCGCATTGCCAAATACACCAGTAGGATTAACATTAAAGTAACGTAATTCTCGTAAAGCCCTTTGTAATTCTACTACCCTAGTACCAACGTCACCTGGATTGAGAGTATTGGCAACAGTATCTGTTCTGCCATTTTCTATATTTCCTGGTGTGGGGAGTACAGGGGGAATGTTAGGGTTGGGGTTAAAGCCAACGCTTATTTGTCTTTGTATTGCCGTTTGAGTGCGTCTACCCACAATCCCATCAGCAACTAACCCTTGGGATTGTTGGAATTCCATTACTGCTGCTGTGGTCTCATTTTGGAAATTACCAGTAATCACCCCACGGTAAAAGCCTAAGCGTTGTAAGTTTTGCTGCAATTGAATCACACGATCTCCACTACTACCTACTTGTAGCAAATTACTGGAGTTACTTCTTCGTTGAGTTCTACGTGATACATTCCTTGGACATCTACCCTGTAGTGCCCGTTGGGTTCGCGGTCCTACCACACCGATTGCATTAATTCCCCTGGCTTGCTGAAAATTTCGCACAGAAGCTTCGGTTTTAGGACCAAAATTCCCTGTGATGTTACCCTTAAAATAACCTAATTTTCTCAAACAACTTTGAATATACTTGACTTGTGCACCTGATTGCCCCCGTCTAATCTGAGCAACGGCAGCTTGCCACGGTACGGCTGAGACTATTATAGCTATGATTACCGTTCCTAAGGGTATGACTAGTTTCGTAGTTTTCTGCCCATTGCTCATGGCATCCAACTGCAAATCACCCCCTAAAGGCATAGTTTTAATTTCGTTGAATTCAGTAGAAACAGAAGTTAGATTATGTTCTTCCATAGTTTTCATGATATCCCCATATATTCGTAACCTGACCAACGAGTAAAGGGAATCGCTATCATATCATGTTGACTTAAACACGTATTATAAAGTTTAGCTATAAATATAGTCAGATATATCCAAATATTTACATATACAAAAGGTTTTGACGAAATAAAAGGGTAGTGGTAGGATACCTTCATCAGTACTTGTGTATTATCGTCAGTTATGCATCTGGTTGAAAAGCACGTAATTAATCGAAATCATTCCTATTTCAAGGAAATAGATAATTTATGCTTTTTAGCAAAAAATCTTTATAATGCTGCCAACTATTTAGTCAGGCAAAGCTTCATTTTTGATGGTCAATGTTATATTTGACTATAAAATTTACAACTATCAATCTCTACTTACTGGTTAATAATTGGTATAATTTTTCCCAAGTAATAGCGATCACATTTGTATCTAACCTGATTGTTGACGAAAATTAGAAAACACAAACTACTTTGTATTAAGTATAGCTATAAGTTTCTGAAATAGAGAGGCTCGTAGTTAGCCCAGTAAGGTTAAAACCTTACAAAGCTTGAGTAGATTTGTCTACAAAATTAGTAACTATTAACACATACTTGCAACTATAGCCATAGCCAGGGAAGTTAGGACGTACACTTTAATATTTTCCCTTTGCTTAAATTTTAATGTCCTAATCGAAATGGCTACAGCTATAATTTATACTGGCACGAGAAAAACTAGACAAAAAATAAGATATGTCTAGTTATAGGTAGATTTTATCAAACTGTTTCAAACCCCTTACTAATCCTCCTTTTCTCCTTTGCTTTTTTGCAAAAATTAGGATGCCACTTTGACTGAGTTATTAACCAGTCTTCCATCTTCCATATGTACAATGCGATCGGCAATGTCTAAAATCCGATTATCGTGAGTGACTAATAAAATAGTGCTTCCTTGCTCTTTAGCTAATTTTTGCATCAAAGTAACTACATCTCGACCAGATTTCTTATCTAAAGCTGCTGTAGGTTCATCAGCTAAGACTATAGAAGGATTGGAGACTAAAGCACGAGCAATTGCGACCCTTTGTTTTTGACCACCAGAAAGTTTTGCAGGATAGTAATTAATGCGCTCGCCCAAACCAACTTCTTTTAAAATGGCGCTAGAGCGTTCAACCATTTCTTCTTTAGAAAATTTACCTTGTACTTCTAAACCCATCTGCACGTTTTGCAAGGCAGTTAAGCTTCTATGCAGGTTATGACCTTGAAAAATGTAACCGTTATTTCGTCTGGCTTGTACTAAATCGTCGTCCGTTGCACCATTGAGATTTTTCCCTAGTACATACATATCGCCCTCCTGAACCGAGCGCAAACCAGACACTAAAGTTAGTAGAGTCGTTTTACCCGAGCCAGAAGGACCATTCATCAGTACAATCTCACCTGGAGCAATTTCTAAATTAATATCGAATAGTACTTGTTTGCGGAGTTCCCCCTGACCGAAATAGTGGTTGAGATGGTGAATCGAAATAACTGGTTCTATACTTTGAGGATGTTGCATTTTTTCTATTCTTTCCCTAGAAAATATCTGCTGGATCCGCTGACTTAAGTTTGCGAGCGGTGATAGCACCAGAGAGAATGCACATCACCAAAGTCATTACAAACACTAGCATTCCCCGTGACAAGGTTAGATAAATAGGCAAAGCGGTACGAATCCGCAATACATGGTATAGTCCCAAAGAAACGGCTACACCGGGAATAAAGCCACATACTGCTAAGATAAGTGCTTCTTCAAAAACGATGCCTAGTAAATAAGAATGGCGATAACCCATCGCTTTAAAAGTAGCATATTCCGCCATGTGATCGTTAACGTCAGTGGAAAGAATTTGATAGACGAGGACAAGACCTACAATAAAGCCAATAACCACACCTAAACCGAAGGTAACACCTATAGGTCTGGTTTGTGCCCAAAAAGCATGTTCAAAGGCAATAAATTCTTCTTTGGTCATCGCGCGAACGTCTTCTAATTTGGCAAAATAATTATTCAGAGCGTCCCTAACTTGGATAATATCAGCATCAGGCTGTAGCCGAATTAAGCCAAGACTAACTGTCGAAGGCTCACTTCTGGGAAACAAGCGCATAAAATTATCCTGGTTAGTGATCATGGTGGCATCAGCCCCAAAAGAAGCGCCAAGTGAAAATAAGCCGCCGATAGTAATAGTGCGTCTTCTTATTTCCGTGGTTACAGTTTTTCCCTCCTCGTATGCTGCGATCGCTTTCTGGTATTCTCCTCTAGAGAAGCGATCGAATAGAACGGTATCTGCTAAATTAATCTTATCTAAATTGCGGTTAACTTCTGGTAAGTCAAAAGGGGGACGGTTAGCATTTATGCCAATTGCCATTATAGAAGTTTTTTGGCGAGTTTGAGGGTTTTTCCACCTCACTGAATTGATATAGAGAGCGTCAGCAGAAGCAACTCCGGGTACATCCATTGCCTGGTACAATCGCCGTCGGGAAAAAGTATTTATGTCTGTCCAGTTGAGTGCTTGGGGATTCATCAACACGAGGTCAGCTCGCAAACTTTTATGCAACAGGACACTACTATCGGTGAGAGCATAAAAAAACCCTAGTTGCAGAAACACAAGTATGTCAGCAAAAGCAATTCCTGATATGGCACTTATTAACCGTCCTTTATCATGCTTAAGCTGAAGCAATCCCAGAGGTGTTCGACTTCGTAGTATTTTGATTAATGACATTTCAGAAAAATTAATACAAATAAAAATTTAAGTTGCGATAGATACGCTAAAATCAAGTGGAGTGGTTTTTGGTCGTCCTGAGCTGTTTATTTTTGTAACGTTATCCGTCCTCTTCACAGAGTAATTGTCACCTTGACTAAAAGATTAGTTAACCCCTGTACTTTCTGACTGGATTCCTTATCCAAGAGCACTTTTACCTCAACTACTTTGGCATCAATATTGGATGCGGGGTCGGTATTTATTACTTCCTGTCGCTGCACCTCCAAACCAATTTTTTCTACAGTACCCTGCAATTCGCCAGAAAAACTATTACTGGTTACTTTGACCTGCTGTCCTACTTTAACTTTGCCGATATCACTTTCATAAACTTCCGCAATTGCATACATTTGGCTAGTTTGTCCAATTGTTGCCACCCCATCACTAGGTATTAACTCCCCCGGACGGGCAAAAATTTCAAATACTTTACCATCTTGGGGCGATTTCACATAAGCTTGCTGTAAGTTCGCCTCAGCACGTTTGACAGCAACTACAGACCGTTGGACTTCTGCTGACGCAGCAGCTACATCCACTGGGCGCACCTCAGCAATCCGATTTAAGTTGGCTGTACCTTCTTTGATTTGCTGCTGGCGGGAGTTTTGAATCCGTTTCAGATTCGCCTTGGCTTCGTTAATTTGCTGCTGGCGAGAGCTTTGGATCCGTTTCAGATTCGCCTTGGCTTCGTTGATTTGTTGCTGTGCAGTTTCCCAAGTCAAGCGTTTGCTATCCCGGAGTGATTCCGAAATTGCCCCTTGTTGATACAGAGTTTGGTTACGTTGATACTCTACGCGGGCATTTTTTAGCTCCGCTTCTAAGCGGGCGATGGTAGCTTTTTGTGCCGCAATTTCCGTATTTTGTTCAGTTTCGAGACGAGCGATGTTAGCCCGTTGTGCATCGATTTCTGTACTTCTTTCTGCTTTTAAGCGGGCAATAGTCGCCTTTTGCGCTTCTATTTCTCCTTGTTTTGCCCCGGCTTTTACCTGTGCCAAACTTGCCTGGGCTACCCGTACCGCTTCCTTAGCTTCTTCTAAGGAGGCTTGAAATCTGTCACGACTATCTAAAATCGCTACTACCTGCCCAGTTTTAACCTGATCTCCTTCTTTTACCAATAATTGATCAACCCGACTGCCTTCTGCTGATACTGGGGCTGAAAGTTTGATTACCTCTCCCTCGGGTTCCAGTCTCCCTAAAGCTGTTACTGTCTTTATTTCTGGTATGTTTGAGATTGCATTTGAATCCACTTGAGCTTGAGATGACTTGCGGAAATTGTAAACTGCAATGATTCCTCCAATTGCAAGTATTGCAATCAGCGCAATCAAAGGACGGGCGAAGGACTTAGAAGATTTAGCGTAATTGTCTGTTGCATCTTGCATTAGCAGATTCCTCACTGTTTAGTTTGTCTACATCTAATAATATTATCTAATAAAACTAACCGGTTTAGTATTAATTTTGTTTAGCGGAGTCACCTCTAGAATAGTCTATGAAAGTTAAAGAAGGAATGAGACAAATTAAAACCAGTAGTTCGGAACATCAAAAGTCAGTTGAGAAAACTGAAGCAATTCTAGCAGGGGCAATGCAAGAGTTTTTGGATCGTGGCTATGCTGCTACTATAGATCGAATTGCACGAGCACCTAGAATCTTCAAAGTAACCTCACGGGGTAACAAGCAGCTTGAAATGAGGACAGGGGTTGGGTGTTAGGGGTTAGAAAAAAGTGAGGAGATTTGGATCGCAAGAGAAATGGTTTGCGTTAAGTTTTAAATGGTGATGAAAAAAACACTCAGACTGTTTTCCTCATCACCTATCCTCTACAACCTAAACCCTCTCTAATTTGTAACCTGAATATCACCCCGTCAAGAAAGCAACTGTCTAGAGTCACATTCAAGACAAAGAAGGATTATTCAATGGGCTCATCCAGTAATTAGTAGAAGAAAGCTATGGAAGAAAATTAAATCCCCAGCACCCCCAATTTCTTCAAGGAGAACCGAAGAGAAGATCGTCCTAGTAACTTTAAACACAGAAATTTTGGATAATGCTGCAAAGTATCTCCATTTTCCTTATTTCATGCGAATAATTGTTGGCGCTAAACCTTATCCCCCAGCCTCATAAATTAACTAAGGCATTATATCAGGCTAACCAAATAGCTTGTCTACTCGTTGACGAATCGCTAACAAACCAGCTGGCATCTCTTGATTCAGAATGATATCAACTAGTGGTCCGGGAAAAATAGGTTTGGGCAAAATTGAAAGGTCATAAATCAGAGCAGTTCCAGTTGTTCCCTCTGAAGACTTACAAGGTTCTAAACGCCAGTAGCCAGAGAAGTCCTCCAATTCTCCCTCGACTAGCTGATAATGAATATGCTCGAGAAACTTTTCTTCCAGGTCAAACACTGAACGACCAGTCTTCTTCATACCCATAAAACTCTTGCTGCGAATTTGTTCTAGACGAATACCTCCGGTCGGATGATCTAAGCGTTGGCTCTGGGTCATACCTGGCATGAATTCAGTAAAAGATTCATAGTCTGTTATGACTTGCCAAACTTGCTCTACTGAGTAGGGAATATGGATTTTGGCAAAGAGTTGGCGCTTCCGTCCATTTGGCTTTTCAATTTTGATTTCTACAGCTTCTAAGTCTGATTTTTGATCGAGATTGTCTGTTTTGCTCATCTTTAAAATCCTGTTAAGAAAGAGGTTGCTAAGTTTAAAGTTAATATGTTAGCTTTCTTGCTGTCCTATATTTAGCACATTAGAACAACGCAAAAAAGTGAAGTGCTATAATTTGGGACTTAGATAGGTTGTTTCAGGATGCTTTCGCAATTATAATGCCTGACTTCGTTGATTCTTGAAAATAAAAGCCCTATCTTACAAAATGCCGTTGTTCCCCTGCACATGGGGAAAACTTCCCGGTCTTTTGAAGTACATGTATGGTAGAGCTTTTGGTCAATAATACTTGACTGTGGTCACTGCTCAAACACTAAGCAGCGATGCTCCTGTGTAGACGCTACGCGAATGCCAAATCATAGCTTATTGATACTATTATCAATTTATTCCACAGGGATAGGTTAACCTGTAATGGCACACTTTGTTACTAACTTATTAGCTAACTCTTGAGGCAGCTATTGGAGGGAGCATTTGCCAAATACTCCCATATCAACTTAATGTCTGAAACCCTTGTTATAACTGGGCTAAAAAAATACCAAGATTTTAATTTAACCAGTAGAATGTGGAATTATAGGAGAAATAGCACCAAGTCAGAGCTTGGGCTATTCCTCAAATTCATACTTCAATTATGCAACGCCAGAATATGCTAGTGACAAGGACGACTTTGAAGACCAACGACCAACAGCTTGACCAATAACAGCCATCTGCCGCATTAACTGGTCGTATTGTTCTGGCGTTAAAGATTGAGGACCATCTGAGAGAGCTTTTGCCGGGTTGGGGTGAACCTCAATCATCAGAGAATCTGCCCCAGCTGCGATCGCTGCCATCGCCATTGTCGGAACATACTGAGACCAACCAGTTCCATGGCTGGGATCAATCATAATCGGTAAGTGGGTTAGTGTGCGCAGTACGGGAATCGCTGCTAGATCGAGAGTATTGCGCGTATACTTCCGATCAAAGGTACGAATTCCTCGCTCGCACAAAATCACATTTGGATTGCCTGCTGCCATAATGTACTCAGCAGCCATTAGCCAATCTTCAATGGTGGCTGCCATACCCCGTTTGAGTAAAACTGGCTTATTAGTTGCTCCCACTTGCTTCAAAAGTGAAAAATTCTGCATATTACGGGCACCAACTTGGATAATGTCAGCTACCTCAGCAACTTGAGCCAGCTCCCCCGCATCCATTACTTCAGTAATAATACCCAAGCCCGTAGCTTCGCGAGCTTTTGCTAGTAAAGCTAAGGCACTCTCACCATGTCCTTGGAAAGAGTAGGGTGAGGTTCTAGGCTTGTAGGCTCCACCTCGCAGTAGTTTTGCTCCTGCAGCTTTCACCCTTCGAGCAGTCTCAACAATCATTTCTTCATTTTCTACAGAGCATGGTCCAGCTATGGAAACAATAGGATGATTTTGACCGAAAGCTACAATTCCATCAGGCGTAGAGACAAGTACTTCTGTTGGTTCTCCATGACGAAATTCTAAACTAGCTCTTTTAAAAGGTTTATCTATATTTACAACCTTCTCAATAAAAGGACTTAGTTGTTGAATTTTTTCGGGATTGAGAGTAGCAGTATCTCCTACTAATCCAATTACGACTTTGTGTTTACCTACAATTTTTTCGGGTGTAATACTCCAGCTTCCTAATTCTTGAATAGTTCTATCTACTTCTGAACTAGGAGTATCGGTTTTCATTACTACAATCATTGGTTTAAACCTCTATTTTAGTTAAGTTATCAGCAAATATTTAGTTTTAGTAAACAATGTCAAGCTCTTGAACGGATAAAACGGGAAGAGGTATAGATTTTGCTGTTATACATCCAGTAATAAATTGATGAAGAGACGACAAATACGAACAGAGAATAACAGAGGATCTTGGGATTTAAAGGAATCAGTAAAAATGAAGTAACTAACTCGATTAAGATCAGACCAATAAGTATTCTGGTAATGGTTTCTCGCTTCATCAAATTGCACAATATAGCACCTGTTGGGGCACCTACTACAACTACTGGTACTGCTGCTAGCCAATAATCAGTTATAGGTCCGACAAAGTCACCGATAAAGTAATGGAGGGTAAAACCGACCACAGCATTGATAGCCATCAAAATAACAGAGGTCGGTGTGCTTACCTTTTCGCACAATCCGAATAGTAGCACCATCATGGAAAAACCAACAATATCCATACCACTGCCTACTAAACCGCTAACAACCCCTCCCCAAAGTCCTGCTAATAGGGAAAAAGTTCGCTCTCTTTTTCCCCAAAAAGGGATACTTAAATTCCGCTTTCTTTTTTTACGATTTAAAGCTAACAAAACTATGCAAAAGCTCGATAGCATCATCGTGAAGGAAAATTTGATTAGATTTGAAGGCAGAATCGGGGCTAAAAAAACTGAGCCTAAAATGATGCCAGGAATGCCTCCAAGACTTGCCCAACGGACTAATCGCCACTCTACCCTGGTTTTCATTGCCACAATGGTCAATGAGGCTGCACTCATGCCCACACTTTGAATGGCTAGAGAAAATACTTTTGCCTCATTGGGAGGAACTTTAAGCACTTTGGTGAAAACAGGAAAAGCAACTGCCCCCCCACCCATACTTGTACCACCTGCTACCATAGAACCAAAAATCATAGTTACGGCAGCTTTCCAATTAGCAATCAGGTTAGACAGGGCATGACTAGGTCCAGCTAGAATTAACCATACAGTCCATACAGTCAGAGCAACTAGTATACTGACACCAATAGTATGGTTAGAAAACACGTTCTTGGCAGCAGAATAGAAAAATTTGGATATGAATTGGCTCTGACTGTTTAACTTATTTTTTTTCCTGCTTCGAGGCTTGAGCATCACTAACTTATCCTGTGGTTTAGGAATACGGATTAAATAAAGTGCAAAATTGATTGCCTGAAATTAATAAAACTTGAGACTTACAGCCAGGTAAGAATTGCAGATTAATAAATCCATATTCCTTCCTGATAGTTCAGTTTTTTTAACCGAGTAAATCGGTTAAAAGTTAAAAACATCTCTCAGGAAACTTTTCAGTAATAATCATGTTAATTTTTCCTTGAGAATACACAGAATAAGTACGAGAGAATAAATTGTCCTCGGGCTCAATGCAGAAATACTTCGACAATTCATTGGCTGGGTGTTTGCCAAAGTATATGATTTCTTTGAAAGTTTCAACTTTATGCTCAGACCATAGCTTGCCAATTGGTTTATCGGTTGTCAGCAATTGATCCCTAAATCGTTCTTCCAGGTTATTAATCAGAATAAACGAATCAGCATAGAGATAATTACGATGGCTAACTTTTCCCTGAAGAAGGACTTTCCTGCCGATAACTTCTTCTTCTTTATCCAATTTAATATTCGGCAATTTCAACTCTTTCTTGGCTCGTTCTTCTGAGAGTTTAATTAGTTGGATTTGCTCAGAGAAATGAGCTTCTAACATGGCTGTAACTGTACCATTGGCTGTCAGTAATACCTGCTGAAAAGCACTGATGTCAGGTGCTTCCCCAGAAACTGTTTGTGAATTTTTTGTCATGATTTGCTCTTTTGAGGATGCGATGGTTGTTTCTGCTGTATAATTTGACATTGTGTAAATCTCCTATTATGATTTAATCTTTTTAGAGTACAATTGACAGGCTCAGAGGAATAATCCATTTGAGGCTCTGTTGAGACTACAGGCTTCTTAAAGTGATTTCCGGAAATAGTTTTACCAATAACAAGGACGTAAGTTTTACATCCTTGTCATTGTCTAGTAAAATTACGATTTCCGTTTTCCTTTAAACACCATCTCGACCGCTCTAGATGGAGCTAGGCGAGCACCTCGACGTTGGGGTGACTCAGGTCTCTTATCTGCTAGTTCGAGTTCATAATTAATCAGCATTGTTGCGATCGCAAGTTTCATTTCAAACTGAGCCATAGCTTGTCCAATACAAGCACGCTGACCACCACCGAAAGTAATAAATTCATGGGGAGAGAATTCACGCTCTAAAAAGCGTTCTGGTCTAAATTTTTTGGCATCAGGATAAACATCTTCCCTTTGATGGGTCAAATAGATTGATGCTGCTACTATCTGCCCTGGTTCGATATCATACCCTAAGACTTCTGTTTTTTCCTGTGCCACTCTCGGTAAAGTTAACATTCCCACAGGATAAATACGGAGACTTTCCTTCACGACAGCACTGAGATAGGGCAATTTTATAATCTCCTCAGGATCAGGAGACTCCCCTAAAGGAGCGAGTTCTTCAAGTAATTTTCTCTTGACTTCTGGCAAATAATGAATCCAATAAAAAGCCCAAGTTAGAGAAATTGCAGTACTTTCATGTCCCCCGATGGTCAAACCCATCATCTCATCTCGTAGTTCAGGTAAAGTCAGAGAGTTTCCTTCTTCATCTTTAGAACAAATTAACAGAGAAAGGATATCTTTACGAGAGGAAACATCAGGATTAGCTTTCCTCTCGTCTATTTCTTGGTAAATTGCCTGATCAACAACTTCTCGTAGTCGGAGAAAACGACCCCAAGGGCTCCAAGGACCCAAGTCTTGTTGTAACCAATCAATTAATAGAATGGCGACATTCAGTGGGTAGTCAAAGATACCCACAATTTCAGCAACTAAGTTACGCAATTTTTTAGAACGGTTGTCTAAGCCATATATTGCTTCTAAGATGACTTGCATAGAAATGTCTGTACATGCCACTCTTCCGGAAAAAGTTTGACCAGGGGTAAATTTATCAAAAACTTCCCTCGTCAAATCGCAAATCAACTGAGTATAAGCTTTCATTCTCTCCCCGTGAAAAAGGGGTAGGTATAACTTACGACGATCTTTGTGTTTCTTGCCTTCTATACCTAAAATAGAATTATCACCTAATATGGGTCGTAGAATATGGGCTTTTCCTGTTGCAACATAACTGTTGCCTGTTAAGATCTGTTTGACACCTTCAGGATTGTGGACAAAAACGATTGGACCACCTTCACCAACCCCGTTTGCTAAGAACAGGTCTGGATACTCTTTAGCAGCTGTATCCATAAATTTTATCGGGTCAGTAATCCATGTAAATCCTTGTTGTATTGGATGTTGTTTTAATTTTGGGAGAGTTTTACCCATGATTTCCTAATTCCTTGTCAAGTGTTGATTTAGATATCCTCAAGAGAATATGCAATTTATTATGACTTGTATGTTGACAAAAGTTCAACTATGTGGATTATGCACATATATTTACTTAACGGAAGTTAAGCCTAAACAGCTAACCTGACTAAGTAGGTCGGTACAATAAAACCGATGTATGTTTAGTTTTGTAAAAACTGTGAAATCACCTATTCCTAAGCTGTCAGCTGATTTTGGTTTTTTAACGCCCACCTACTTATCTGTTTTATAGGTGCAAGGTTTCATTCACTTATGCACTGAGGGGATAGAAATAGGAAAAATAGCGGTAAAAAGACTACGGGTTTGATGGTGAGGCTTCATCACATTGTAAAGTATGTAATATCAATTTACAATGAGGTTGCATAGAATCTATCAAGGCTACAAGTAAGACTCTGGCTATCGTTATAAAATTTACGTGCCCTGATGAATAATATGCATCTTCAATGTAAA
>JAAUYD010030852.1_pt1 | contig 14283 bp, 12 predicted proteins | sample 7278101 | NCBI WGS metagenome assembly JAAUYD01 (sample SAMN14350128, study PRJNA611818) | marine sediment metagenome | isolation source: surface marine sediment (0.6m) | place: French Polynesia: Moorea | collected 2018-08
CTCACATTTTGCACCAGAGCGATCGTAACGAAAAATAAGGCTTTGAGGGCACTACAAGCAGACTTCAATAGATAAATCGGCTATAACGTTAAAAATTGAGTTCTGAATAACCAAAATTGTCCGATTTCTCGAACTGCGTTCAAATATTATTTACTAGCCTTTTAGCCTTGATGCCAACTATTTATCAAAAGGAAAGTCTCGAAGCTATTTTAGGATTACTGTTAGAAGCGACAGGTATTTCTCGTGCATCTAATTGTCCGATTAAATCTCCGAGTGCTACGTCAAGATTTCTTAATAAATATAAATGGCCAACTAGGAAGTTAATTATTATTTTTCGGAAGTGGATGTTACAGCAGATTTTATCTTATTCAAAAAAAGGTAGAAGACCTCACTTACAAGTTATTATCGACTTAACAACTTTAGAAAAGAGAGGAAAGTTTAAAAATTTTGATGGGGCTATTTGTACCTATAATAAAAGGCGAGGGTTACATTTAGTTGTTTTATATTTAGTGGTAGGAAAGGTAAGAATCCCTTGGAATTTCAGAGTCTATCGTGGAAAAGGAACTATTTCCCCTGCAGATTTGGCAAGAAGATTACTTTGTAGTTTACCAAAGATTCTTAAACGTGCTTTTAATATAATGGTTTTAGGGGACTCTGCTTTTAGCTCAATCGCCTTTTTAAAAACTGTAAAAAAACTCAAAATTAATGCGGTTGTCGGCATTAGAAATAATCGCAGTTTATCTGATGCTAGAAAGATTAAAGACCTGCATAAAGGTGGACAACAAATCTATTTAAAAGATTTACCATTTCCTGTTTCAGTAGCTCATTATTATTTTAAAAAAGATGATGGTAAATATCTGAAACGTCATGTCATCTCCACAAAACAATTAAAACCTTCAACTTTAGTATGGTGGGGCAAAAGAAGATGGCAAATCGAGGGATTTTTTAAAACCATTAAACATCGTTTTAGTTTAGATTGTTTTGGGCAAGAGACCAAACTAGGGGTGTATCGATGGTTAATTCTTTCTTTCATATCTTTTATTTTAGCTTATTGGAGTTTTGGTCTAGAACGAGCAACAGAAACTCAGTTAAATTGGACGATTGCTGCACGAAAAACCTTGGAAAGATTATTTTCTTCAGTTCTTTTAAACATACTTTTACAAGATATTGAAAGACTCGAACCTATCGCCGTTCAACATGGTATATTTGTTCAAATTAAAAGCTGTTAGCGCAGGGATTTACGTGCTGAGCTTCGCTCAGATCTCGCGAAGGCGAGATCGCAACCGGTTTTTTATAAGATCCTAGCGCAACGACCATAGCAAAGTCTTTCGGGAGTCATCAGCTTTATTTTAAATTGGCAATCTATTCTCAATTAGCTTGAATTAATGAGAATAGAATTGAGAGTAGGGCCGTGCTCGCTGTTTTGGAGAAACCAAACAACCCATTTGGGTATAGGTTAGCGGACAAAATCCGCTAACTTGTAAATATTATCAATATATTCCACGAAAAGTCAGCTCCTGAAGGGGGATGGAACTTAACGTCAAGCTACAAGCTGCAAAATGTGAGCTCCTCTTTTATCTTTAATTGCTTTTCCGATCAGTTCTTGTACAGAATAACGCTCCAATAGCTTTTTAACGAATTCTGTTTCTAAAGTCGGATAACCTCGCTGTAAAATAGCCTTAAGATTATTTCGTTTTGTAATCGGAAAATCTAACGAAATAGGATAAAATTTATTTCCTACGATATAAATTCTTTTTCTATTTTGAGGAATGCCAAAATCGACAGCATTTAAGACCTTACTTGTTACTTGATATCCTAGTTTTTGCAAATTATTGATAATTGTACTTAAAGTTCTGCCCCGATCGTGCTTGACTAAGCCTTCGACTTTTTCTAATATAAAACCAAAAGGAGATTTAGCTTGTAAAATTCTTTCTATTTCAAAAAATAATGTCCCTCGAGTATCTAAAAAACCCTCTCTTTTACCAGCAGTGCTAAAAGGTTGACAAGGAAACCCAGCTAATAAAATATCAAAATCGGGAATATCTTTAGTTGCTATTCGATTGATATCTCCTTGGATCTTATTATCTTGAAAATTCTTTTTATAAGTAGCTATTGCATGAGATTTTATTTCCGAACTTAGAACGCACTCAGATTTAATATCTAAACTTTTACAAGCTGCTTCTAATCCTATTCTCATTCCTCCCAAACCAGCAAATAAATCGATAAATTTAAGACAATTTTCCATTGACGCTTTCAATCTTTGTTAATATCAATGTACTATTTTACCCCAGTAACAAAAAATTCTTGCAGCTAAAATACCTCAATCTCTTTGAACCAGCTTGAAAAATTGTTTTAAACTATTGTTACTTACGCGATCGCTTTTGCAAGAAAGCTTATAAAAATAATCTAAAAAGAAGGCAATTTAGCCCGTTAACGAGACAAAATAATAAAACTATTAGCTTGAAAATCTGAATAAAAATGAATCGTAAATTTTATACCAGATAGAAATTAATTTAATTCTAAATCACTATGTTAGCTAAAAGAATTTTACCTTGTTTAGATGTTAATGCTGGAAGAGTTGTTAAAGGAGTAAATTTTGTTAACCTTCAAGATGCTGGCGATCCTGTAGAACTAGCTAAAGTTTATAATGATGCCGGTGCTGACGAACTCGTATTTCTCGATATTACTGCTACTCATGAAGATCGCGGCATTATTCTCGATGTTGTTTATCGCACTGCAGAGCAAGTTTTTATTCCTTTAACTGTCGGTGGCGGAATTAGTTCTTTAGAAACTATTAAAAATTTATTAAGGGCCGGAGCAGATAAAGTCAGCGTCAACTCATCGGCCGTTAGAAACCCAGACTTTATTAACCGAGCTGCCGATCGCTTTGGCAAACAGTGCATCGTCGTTGCTATCGATGCTAAAAGGCGGCAAGAGAACGGTAATAGCGGTTGGGATGTTTACGTACGTGGTGGGAGAGAAAATACCGGTAAAGATGCCGTCAGCTGGGCTGAAGAGATGGCAAACAGAGGAGCTGGAGAACTATTAGTTACTAGTATGGATGCGGATGGAACTCAAGCAGGTTACGATTTAGAATTGACTCGGGCGATCGCCGAACGGGTTGAAATTCCCGTAATTGCCTCTGGAGGTGCGGGGAACTGTCAACACATTCATGAAGCTTTAACTGATGGTGCTGAAGCTGCTTTATTGGCTTCTTTGCTTCATTACGGACAATTAAGTATTGCTGAAATTAAAAATTACTTACGCGATCGTCAAGTCCCAGTCAGACTTTAAATTGAACTTATGTCAACCAGTTACCCTCAAGTTAAGCTATTGAATTTAATTTTCTCTATTTTTGACTTTCTTTGACCGATTCTATGAGCGATCGCACTTCAGCTGTTCCCTCAGAAGGTTCAAAAGAGGTTGGAAATTTGCCTTTTGCTAGCATTCGCAAACCTAAAGGAGCAATATTCAACAAGCCTTTGAGATCGCGGAAATAATTTCCCAATACAAACAAACCAAACTTGCGTTCGTCGATCCAACCTCCTTGTTTTACCAAATCTATTAATACTTTGCGATGACGGATCGAGCGACTATCTTTTGCTTTTTTCAGGGGTAAAATTTTTTGTTTAATTTCACTAATACGATCCATCGGTTGCACTTCCATCGGACAAACTGCGTTACACAGATAACAGCGAGTACAACCCCAAGCACCTTCGGTTCCTTGGTTATATTTTTCTAATCTATTTTCTGTATTGTCGTCGCGAGAGTCTGCTAGCATTCTTTGTGCTTTAGCTAACGCGTGAGGCCCGACAAAATCAGAATTTACTTGCACCGCATTGCATTCAGAATAACAAGCACCGCATAAAATACAATTACCTGTTTGTTCTAAGCGAGATCTTTCTTGAGGCGTTTGTAAAAACTCTCTTTCTGGGATTTTTCTCGACTTGGTACTGACATATGGATCGACCGCTTCTAAGCTATCCCAGAAGTCTTTCATATCCACTACTAAATCCTTAATTACTGGCATATTGCCCATCGGTGCTACGATAATTTCTGGGATTTTCGAGCCAGATATTTCCTGTTGTTTTTTTATTTCATTGCCAACATTTTCTTTACAAGCTAGTGCCGATCTCCCGTTAATTCTCATTCCACAACTTCCGCAAATTGTATTGCGACAATTTTTGCGAAAAGCCAGACTTCCATCTAATTCCCACTTGATTCGATTTAGACATTCTAAGATTGTATTTCCCGGCTCGACATCAAGATTATACTTTTCAACTCTTGGTGTCTCGTTTGGCTTTTGTCGAATCACTTTAAAGACAACTTGCATCCTTAACAAACTCTTAATTGTTTTTCTAATTCCTTGGTAATCCAAGAATTTTACCAGTCCGTTTTAATACTTGACAGCCCGATCGAGGCAATTTTTCTTTTAATGCTCTTAGTTTAAGATATCTAACAGCATTAAGGCGAAGATGTTAATTTCCATAACTAGGTAACAATCATCTTTTCTTTGGACTAGCTTAGTTTACACTATTTTTATATCTTACTAAAAGAACTATCGTATCTTTTAGCCGGTCTAATTTTAGCCTCTTCTTTTGAATATTCCTTGGCGATCGATCCGATTGAACCTTTCTCCTACTAGCACGAATTAATCTGTCACGACCATTTTATTATCAAATTCATAATTTTTGAAAAAAAATGTCGAGCTACAACTATTTAATGTTATCTTTTTGATAAGATAAATTATTGACACGAAACTGAATTAACAGTTAGAAAAATCAAGAAACCAATTCAGAAGTTATGAGTGAAAATCAACCTACTCCTTTAACAGGAAAAGCCCTACTTCAAAAAGTAAAAGAGCTATCTCACCTACCAAGACGAGAAACAGCTAAACGCTGCGGATATTATACAGTTACCAAGAGCAATCAGACTCGAGTTAATTTAACAGATTTTTATGATGCAGTTTTAGCAGCTAAAGGTGTACCTCTTAACCCAGAAGGAACAAAAGACGGACGCGGACGAGAACCGACATATAGAGTTAGCGTTCATCAAAACGGTCAAATTGTAATTGGTTCTACGTATACCAAAGCAATGAATTTAAAACCTGGAGATGAATTTGAAATTAAATTAGGTTACAAACATATCCATTTAAAACAAGTAGATGGAGATGGAGAACCAATCATGGAAGAAGCAGAACCTATAACAGCATAAAGCTCCAAAATATCTTTGGGATCGAACTGCCACTTTTAATAACTGAGGCAGTTTTAAATAATCTCTGTTTTAACGAAGACAGTCCCACTGAAGTTATGACTTTCTTAAATCAATTGAGCGCAGAACGGACAATTTTACCGTTCAAAACCGATCGTTCGATAGAAATAATCTCATTATTGTCGATTGAGGCGATCTCTTGTTTATCTGTAATAGCAACTTTTGCCAAAAAATTTAGTACAGAGCGACTGACTTCCGCCCCAAAAAAGATATTAAAAACAACACCTACGTATTAGTGGCTTCTCCTAAACAGAGAAGCTACTATCTTTTAATGTCAATAATTTTCGTATTTTAAAATACCAATATTGTTACATAAAAATCTCTAAAAATTTACAATTGATTAAGAGAAAATACCGATCTTTTTAGCTGAATTTGAATTTAAATTTAATATAGCGAAAGTTAAAAATCATTGCGAACCAACGACTTAAGATATTTTTTACAAAAAATTAAAAAAAAATTAAAACTTATAAGATTTGAGGGCGATTTGTAGCTAATTAATAAAAAAAGAGTTAAACGACTTAGGATCGCTAGAAAAATTTACTCCCTTCGCAAATTATCAACATAAAGATCGGGGTTGTTAGCGATAAAGTTATTAATTTAAAAAAGCTAAAATATTAAAAATAATGTCTCCCGTTCTCGCAGATTGTTCGAGGGGAACTTTTAGAAATAGCCATCTAACCCAAAACAATATTCCTAAATGAATATATAAAAAAACTCTGATGAACCAAGAAATAAATAAAAATAAAAAAAATATTTTAATAGTAGACGATACACCCGCTAATCTGCGTCTTTTATCAACAATCTTGACAAAAAACGGCTATCAAGTTGAAGCACTCAAAGGAGGACAAATGGCGATCGATGCACTAAAAGCATCCCGTCCCGACTTAATTTTACTAGACATAATGATGCCAGATATTGACGGCTACGAAGTGTGTCAAAAATTAAAAGCCAATCCTCAAACTTGTGAAATTCCAGTAATATTCCTAAGTGCTTTAAACGAAACAGTAGACAAAGTGAGAGCTTTTGAAGTTGGAGGAGTGGACTATATTGGTAAACCCTTTAATCTCCAAGAAGTTTTAATCAGAGTTAAAAATCAGTTAGCATTACATTCAGCTAAAGCCGAAATTCAATTATTGAATCAAGAATTAGAAAAAAGAGTCCAAGATCGCACTTCAGAACTTGAAGCAACCAACGCAGAACTAAAAAAAGAAATAGCCAGACGAGAACAATATCAAAAACAGCTCTTAGAAAAAGCCTTTCACGACGATTTAACCAAATTACCAAATCGGGCTTTATTTAGAGAAAAACTCGCACGAGCGATGAAACTGTCTCAACAAAAAGGAAACTATAGTTTTGCCGTACTATTCTTAGACTGCGATCGCTTTAAAATTATTAACGATTCTTTGGGTCACACTATCGGAGATAAATTATTAATTGAAGTAGCCAATCGCTTAAAATCTTGTTTGCGCCCCGAAGACACTATCGCTCGATTGGGAGGAGATGAGTTTACTATCCTGATAGAAAATAGCATTGCCAGTGAAGATGCAACCAAAGTCGCTAAGAGGATAAACTCTGAATTAAGCTTGCCTTTTTACCTCGAAGAAAACGAAGTTTTTATTAATGCAAGTATTGGTATTGTTTTAAATACTCAAGATTACGACACTCCAGAAACTATCCTCAGAGATGCAGATACGGCGATGTATCGCGCCAAAGCAGAAGGTAAAGGGCGTTTTATGGTCTTCGAGCCTCACATGCACGTCAGTGCCCAAAAAACCCTAGAGATAGAAACAGATTTGAGAAGGGCGATCGCGCGCCAAGAATTTTTAGTTCACTATCAACCCTTAATTTGCTTGCATACTGGCAAATTGGAGGGATTTGAAGCTTTAGTGCGTTGGCTTCATCCGAGTAAAGGAATTATTGCTCCAGGAGATTTTATTCCAGTCGCAGAAGAGAGCGGCTCGATCGTCCCCCTTGGTATGTGGGTATTGCAACAAGCCTGCTATCAGCTTCGTACTTGGCAAAAGCAATATCTCAATTCCAATTTACATATTAGTGTCAATCTTTCAGTCAAACAATTTTCTCAACCCAATTTAATCGAACAAATCGACGAAATTCTCAGAAAAATCAATCTAGATAGTCGTTGTTTGACTTTAGAAATTACTGAAAGTGCGATCGTCGATAATGCCGAAACAGCCACCAAAATACTTGAAGCGTTAAAATCGCGTCAAATTAAATTGAGTATGGATGATTTTGGTACGGGATATTCTTCTTTGAGCTATCTGCACAATTTTCCTATCGATACTTTAAAAATAGATCGTTCTTTTATTGGTAGAGTCGACAATAAAGGTCAAAATATGGAAATCGTTCGTGCGATCGCTACTTTAGCCAATCATTTAGGAATGCGTACTGTTGCTGAGGGAGTAGAAACTGGCAAACAATTAGAACGAGTCAAAGCAATGGGATGTAATTTTGCTCAGGGTTATCTATTTTCTAAACCTTTAGAATCAAAATCTGCTGGAGTCTTTTTGGAAAAATTTACTAAGAAATCTCTATTTCTACCTCAGAAAAAGATTATCAGATCTCCTTTGCTCTACAGTTGAGAGCTAAAAAAATCCTCCCTAACGGTAAAGAGGATTTTTTGACAAAAATTTAATAATTATTTTTTAGTCAAAGATAAAGATTACTTGTTAATTTGACGAGCCATGTTGCGGAACATATCCATGCTACTATCATCGCGACGACGCTCTTCGGTAGTACGAGTGTCTGTTTTAGGGGCTTCAAAAGTTGCTTGTGGTTGAGGTGCAACGGGCTGAGTAGTTGCCTGTGGTTGAGGTGCAACGGGTTGAGTAGTTGCCTGTGGTTGAGGTGCAACGGGTTGAGCAGTTGCTTGTGGTTGAGGCGCAACGGGTTGAGCAGTTGCTTGTGGAGCGGAAGTTCCGTCAATTTTTATTGAAGCAACTTCGTTAATGTATTCTGTATTTTGATTGCTTTTAGTTTTTGGAAAAGTTCTTCTAATTTTTTTTGGCGTTCTCATGTAGTCGATGTTGCCAAAGCTTTTAGCATCGTCGGGACTGAGAAAAAAGCTTTCAGAAGACTGTTCCACTTCTTGAGTTGTACCTTCTTCATCTACGTATTTTGTTTTTGAACCAAATAAGCCAAAAAATCCTGCCATCTCAAGTTCCTCTGTTTAATCTTAATTTTTTATGTCTTAATGTTAAATGTTAGCAAAAAAACTTTTATTTATGAAAAAAAATCGAAATTTTTACGTTGTTTTTCTCAGAAATAGCACAAAAATTAATAGTAATTTAAATTCTAATTTTCCCGACAAGATTAAACTCAGCACTAAAATAAGATTGTCTTAGTTTCGAGAGCAGCTAAATCTAATTGAGACAAACGAGAATAAGCGCGATCGATAAAACCTTTACCTCGCAAAAAACCCGTATTTGCACCAGGACAAATATATTCAAGATTCTCGCAGTCGAACCGCGACAGAAGAGCCGCAACACTTTGTAATTGTTTTGACCAGTGAAAAGTTTTTGCTACGCGCAGAGGGGCAATTGCTTCAGGAGACTCGGGCAATAAATGCCTTCCAGTAAACAAAACTCCCCCCAGTTCGCCCCAGTAAAGACAAGAAGATCCCGGAGAGTGGCCCGGACTCCAAAAACCGTAACTATTATTGTTTAAGGTAAAACTATCTGAAAATGGAGTCTTATTCACTTCAGGAATCAAGTAAGCTTCTTGTTCTTGAACGATAACTTCACAGCCTAAATCGGTTTGAATTTGACTAATTTGTTTGCTAATACCACCGCGATGGGTCAGAAATAACCAGCGCGCACCTCCGACATCTTGAAGAAACTGCAATGCGATCGCATCCGTTGGCGGACAATCAACTAAAATATTTCCAGAGTTGCTCAGAATCAGATAAGATGTGCCCCCTAAAGTATCTCTATTTGGGGCAAAAGCAAAAACATTTTCTAGAATCGAACGAGGCTGTTTGGGTTTTTTTTGAGAATGAATCACCAAAGTTTCAGGCAAATTTCCTGTATATTTTAAGTCTAAATCGGGTCGCACTGTCAACTATTACTATACTATTTACCCAGGCTGAGTCGATCTCAATTGCTGTGTATTAAAAGGGAACAGGCAATAGGCAATGGAGAGGGTAGGGGATTAAACTCAAAAGCGGGTTCGCCGGATCTCAAGCCTCTTCAGATATGTTGGGCGAACCAAATAATAGCCCTTGGGCAACGCTTTTTCCAGTTACCAGCATTGTCTATGAGTATGTAAAAGCTCGTGGTGACAAAGGTTTTAGTCCAGTTATGGTTGGTCAAAAATCGATGTTAGAACAGTTATCCAAAATTGCACCTACTTATAAACTAGAGGGCTGGAAGACTTCTAACATCAGAAAATATTTAGGATTAGAGAAAAACAAAGACGACAAATCAGTTCAGGATGTATCTGCTCATGCCAATGATGGCATTAGTCTTGCTGCTAGCAGATTTATCGAATATAAATCTTTTCATACAACCAATAGTCATGGTCATCATTGGGTTGGTTTCATTAAGCTAACCGATGCACCGTTCAAAGTAATATCTCGACCACAACTCTATCGTCGTCAACTACATTTCGAGAATCCTAGTAAAGAAGGAAACAGAAAACGTAAAGGTGGAACTATTACCCCGTTTGGCTTTAGAAGTGGTGACTTTGTAGTTGCTACCAAGGGAAAGAAAACTGTCAAAGGTTACATCGGAGGCTATTCAGAAATAAACAAAGTTATCAGCGTCTATAACCATAACTGGAAAAGATACGGTCAATTTTCTGTTTCAAAGACACAATTAATTAGGAGGTCAAATGGGTTATGTGTAGCCTAAGCCCAGGGGCGCGATTCCTCTCACGCTTCACCTGTCGGTAGAAGCGGAGAATCCTCGCCGTTTTTATTGAACCAATTGAAAATATTTAATTTCCAAGAGCGGCTTAAAATGAAATAATAACCAGGCTAAATTATCTTTTAAGTTGTTAAATTAATTGAAATTCTGGCAAGGTCATCGATAGATAAAGTTCTTAAAGTCAAGAATCGGTTTGATAAAAATGGAATTCTGGTTGCTTATAATATTACTGAGTTTAACAAGCTACTTGTTTTTTTTCTTACTCAAGCGCAATCTGAGTAAAATCACTCGCACGCCAATTTGGTTGCTATGGTCGATTTTAATGCTTCCGCCAGCAATCTGGGTAACTTGGGGATTGATTTATGGCAATGATAAACCAATGCCTCCAGCCTTAGCGATCGGGCCGTTTATTATTTGTCCGATCGTCTATTGGTGGCTGATCCAATCGCAAAAAATCGAACCAGAAGTAAAAGAAAAAGAAAAAGAAAAAGAGCGCGATCGCAGCCAGCTAGACCTCAGTAAAGCCAAGCAAACACCAGAAAATAACCCCCCAATTGCCAAAGTAATTCCGATCGATACAGAAGAAGAGGCAACATTGCGAGATTGTTTTCCTTGGGGAACGTATTACTTACAGCGGATCGATTATCGACCTCAAGCGATTTTATGTTTGGGAAAACTAAGAACCGTTCCAGAAGAAGCCTATAACACGATTAAAAATAATGTCGAAAAAGCATTCGGCGATCGCTATTTAGTTCTCTTTCAAGAAAGTTTGCGCGGTCAGCCTTTCTTCGCTTTAGTCCCTAATGTTTGGGAGAAAAAGTCGCGCTCGGTTTCGGGTCGACAAGAGCCTTTGACTCGCCCGATTTTAGCCCTTAGTTTAATGCTGGTGACTCTCTTGACTACGACCAATGCAGGTTGGGAATTTGCTGGCATTACACTCAAACAATTAGAGTCCAATCCGGCATTAATGTTACAAGGACTTTACTACAGTATTCCTTTAATGTTAATCTTCGCCTGCCATGAATTCAGCCATTATCTAACAGCGATTCGCTACAAAATTCGCGCCACTTTGCCCTATTTTATTCCCGTTCCTTTATTGTTAGGAACTTTCGGAGCTTTTACCCAAATGCGATCGCCCGTACCCAATCGCAAAGCCTTATTTGATGTGGCGATCGCCGGCCCTTATGGTGGTCTGATCGTGACTATTCCGATTTTTATCTGGGGTCTTGCTCAATCTACAGTGGTGGCGATCGACCCAGATAACACCAGTATCTTAAATTTTGATGCTTTAGATCCGAGATTTTCTTTGCTCTTATCTTTGCTGGCGAAAATAGCCTTGGGATCTCAATTAGAACCGGGAATGGCGATCGACCTTCATCCTGCTGCACTCGCCGGTTATATTGGTTTAATTTTAGCCGCATTTAATTTAATGCCCGTCGGCCAACTCGATGGCGGCCATATAGTTCATGCTGTTTTCGGACAGCGTATGGCTTTAATTATCGGGCAAATAACTATTGTCTTAACCTTAATACTGGCAATAGTAAAACGAGATTTCGTTATTTGGGGTCTGTTCTTATTATTCATGCCGGCCGGACAACCAGCCTTAAACGACGTAACCGAACTGAACAATTGGCGGGATATGTTGGGCTTACTTTCTTTAGTAATTTTACTGATTATTTTGTTACCAATTCCCCCATCTCTAGCTGGGTTTCTCAATCTCTAAACTCTCAATGCGACTCGAAAACCGAAATTAACGTAACCTTCGTTAGCTAAAGCTCGAACTCGATTTGCACAACGACAAAATTTCGGTTGACTGCTCCAAGATCCGCCCCGCAAAACCCGATATTCTCCTCCTTCTAGTTCGAGGTCGCTCGACCATGCACTACCATCGTCAGGTGCACCTTGATAGTTAGGGTGCCACAAATCCTGACACCATTCATAGACTAAGCCGTGCATATCGTACAAACCAAAAGCGTTGGGGGGAAATTGACCCACAGGATTGGTTTTACCGCGATGTTTTCCTTCCGGTTCAGATGCGTAAGTAAATTTATCGTCGTAATTAGCTAAATTTCCCGTAATTGTCGGGCCGAAATAAAAAGGTGTTTGCGTTCCCGCACGAGCTGCATATTCCCACTCTGCTTCTGTAGCTAAAGTATAATTTCGTCCCGTTTCCCTTGACAATCGCTGACAAAATTCTGCAGCATCTTGCCAAGAGATTCCTTCTACGGGTAAATCTTCTCCGACAAAGAAAGCCGGATTAATTTTTAAATCCCGATTGACTCGCTCTAATCGAGCAACTTCTCGCCATTGAGCTTGAGTTATGGGATATTTACTCAGATAAAAAGGCGATATTCTGACTCGGTGTGCGGGGGTTTCATCCCGATCGCTGCCTCGTTCTCGCAAAGAGCTGCCCATGGTGAAAACTCCCCCAGGAATGGCGATCGACTCGATAACGATTCCACCTCCTAAATGTTCGCTGAAGTAATCAGCTTGTTTTTGCTCGGCTTCAATTATTTTCCCTTGTTTGTTAATGGTAACTACTTCAAAATTAAAATTTGCTAAAGTATTTTTAGTTGGCGAAGCGGGCAGGCGATCGAAAAAAATCCCTTCACTCGTACTTAAAATATTTTTTCCTACTACAGCTAAGAGAGTTCCCGTTCCGGTTAAAGCTGCTAATTTGATTGCATTTCTGCGACTGAGGGCTGTGTTTGGTGCGAGCGATAAAAATTTGTTGAATCCAGAAATATTGAAATGTTTTTTATTGTATGAGTTATCTGTAAAAATATATTGGGAACTTGCTACTCGAGTAGCTTGGGGTAAAGCTCGCAGCGTCACAGCACTATCCCACCAAGTTCTTACATTATCGGGCCGTTTGTCTTTATCTAAATTTAGTGCTTCAGTGAGTAATTTTTCCCAAGGCTGATTTAATTTAATTGGTTGCCAAGAGTTGTCCGATATTCTTTCTAATGCGTTGGGTGGTTTTTTACCCGATAGCATTTCATAAATCATGACCCCTAGTTCGTATAAGTCGCTAGCGGGGCCGACTTCTTTAGCCGAAATAACTTCTAAAGGTGCGTAGTCGAGGGTAAATGCTTGAGTAGTTTTGGTACTTATACTGTGCTTTGAAGCACCAAAATCGATTAAGACAACTCTGCCATTTGGTGCAATTAAGACATTATCTGGTTTAATATCGAGGTGATAAATTGATGCTTCATGAGCTGTAGCTAAAGCACTGACGATTGGAGCGATAATTAATTCGATTTCTTCTGGTTGTAGCGATCGAGAAGGTTCTAAATCTAGTTTTTCTCTTAAAGAAGGGCCGTTAATTAATTCCATCACGAGATAGGCTGTTTTACCCTGCTCGAAATAATCTTGCACCCTAACTATGTTGGGATGGGTTAATTTTGCTAAAGTTTTTGCCTCTCTTAAAAATCTTTGCAACCCCCTGCGATAGGCATTTTTACCTGTGGCTAATACGGTTAAATTTCCTGTAGTAGCATCTCTGATCGCATATTCGTGAGGATAAAATTCCTTAATTGCAACTTGTTGTTCGGTTTTTACGTGCATGGCTTGGTAAGTGATACCGAAACCACCCCGACCGAGAGGATAATCGATATGATACTTATTGTCAAGGATCGTACCGTTAGATAAAACATCCCGCATTAGCGAAGGGAGGTGAACCTTACATCGGGGACAAGTAACGGTTGATAGGGGTAATTTGTCTAGATAGCAATTAAGACAGCGCACGGAGCAATTCCTAAAATCTCGATTCTAAAGTCAATCTCAATATATACTAACGATCATTTTATAATTCGATTAATATTTCTGCATTTCTGGGGATCTCGATTCTTACCGATCTGTAATTATTAATTTGACGATTAAATCGGTTGAGGTAATTATCATTGTAGCGATCGCACCCGCAATCAGTCGAAATTTTTCGGTGTAGATCTTGCATTCTTCATTTAGTTTTGTTAAGATTTGCGTGTAATTACTTAAATAAGTAAAGCACCCAAGTAATATGAACGCTCAAACTCAAAATCATTTAGCTCAATCTCAACAAAATCCTCTAGCAGCAATCTTTTTTATCTGTGGTGCTTTGCACGTCTACACCGCAATTAAAACTAAGAAA
>JAAUYD010074086.1_pt1 | contig 14283 bp, 12 predicted proteins | sample 7278101 | NCBI WGS metagenome assembly JAAUYD01 (sample SAMN14350128, study PRJNA611818) | marine sediment metagenome | isolation source: surface marine sediment (0.6m) | place: French Polynesia: Moorea | collected 2018-08
ATTTAAGTGTATGGAAAATTATTAGCGATGAAGATTTTTGTATTGCGAATAATTAGTTTATTTTTAATTACTGCTGTCTCATTTAGTTGTTCGACAAACAACTCGACTCAATCTCCAAAAGAGAATTTAACCCAAACAACTCGATCGCCAGAAAAATATCGTATTGTTAAACACGCAATGGGGACAACTAAAATTATCGGCAAACCTCAAAGAATTGTTGTTTTAACTAACGAAGCAACCGATCTGGTTTTAGCATTAGGAATTAAACCTGTAGGTGCAGTTAAATCTTGGTCTGGAGATCCTTATTTTGACTATATTGCCAGCGATATGGCAGGAGTTATGGTAATAGGAGATGAATTTCAACCTAACTTAGAAAAGATCGTTATCCTCAAGCCAGATTTGATTATTGGCAGCAAAATTAGACAACAACAGATTTACCGTCGATTAGCCGCGATCGCTCCTACCGTTTTTTCAGAAACTATTGGAGTAACTTGGAAAGATAATCTCAAACTTTATGCTGAAGCCTTAGATCGGCAGCAAGAAGCAGAAAAAATTACGAACAATTGGCATCAAAGAGTTGCTAATTTCAAAGCTAAGTTAGAAAATAGAAAAGTTCCTGAAATTTCCTTAGTTCGTTTTGCTCCAGGAATGACAAGAGTTTATTATAAAAAATCTTTTCCCGGGCAAATAATTGAAGAGGTAGGTTTAAAGCGGCCTGAAACTCAAAATAAAAACAAATTTGCCGAAGAATTAGGATTAGAAAGTATTCCCGATTTAGATGCAGATATTATGTTTTATTTCACTTACGATAGTGGCAATAATAAAGGTAAAAAAGTAGAATTAAAATGGCTTCAACACCCTTTATGGAAAACCCTTAAAGTGATTCAAAACGAGCGAGCTTATCAAGTTAATGATGTCTATTGGACGACCTCTGGTGGGGTGCAATCTGCTAATAAAGTTCTTGACGATTTGTATTTATATATATTGGAGGAACAAAAATACTCGAATTAAAAGAATTTGATTAACCATGATAAAATTTTTCACGTCTCGCGCTTGCAAGTTTAATTGCGAGTGATATTGTTGTCAGGAGTTTGGCTTTGACAAAATTTAGGAAGTATATGTTGCGATCGATAATCAATTACTCAATCAATTGAAATTGATTTTTGCTGGAAAATTTTTAATAATAAATTCTCTGGCTACTTCCCTGTATAAATTTCTTTGTACTTCATACCAGAAGTGTTGACAGTCAATAATCCTTAATAAAAAATGACTCCAAAAAATGATATTTCTGGAGATAAATTGAGATATTTTTTATTAAGTTAGTATGTTATATTCTTTCCAAAAAATTGTCAAAGATATATTAAAGTATTTGCCTAAAACTGATTATCCAGTTTTGAACAGTCGTTTATTTGTTAGTTGCTGGCGACCCAGTTGATAGAAAAAGATGGAGGGCTTGGTAAACGTTCTTTAATTGAAACTGTTAATGACCAATTAAAGAATATTTCTTAAATTGAGCATTCAAGACATCGCAGTGTTTGGAACTTTTTGGTTAATCAAATCGGCTGGATTAATTGCTTATACTTATTTGCCTATTAAGCGCACCGCCCGCGCTGAGGTTTCGCGACTCGTATAGGACAGGACGGAGCAAGCAGCCACATTTAGATCTAGAACCAAAAGGTAACCCAGCAATACCCTCGGCACTTTTCTAACTTTATCTCAAGTATTAGACTAGACCATCCAGTTAGGAATGAGGGGGGAGATATACCGATGAGCCTGCGTATCGGTATATCTCCGAGTACCTTTGATTTCAAGCTTTCTAACTTCGTCGAACTCACGTTTCTTCAACGTCAAAGAGAGGGTTAGTCTACAATTAGTCTCGAAATCTAATCGATCTAATTTTGAGTTAGATCGGTTAAATTATAGGATCTTTGCTCGAACCAGAGCGACCTAATCTGGATTGTTTTAATCTATATTATTTAAATTTTTCATTCTCAAACTGAGTAATAAATGCCGTGTTTAACAAAGAATTTAAGTGAATTTAAATCCTTTTGTTCGTCGCTAGAGTCATTAATAATACTTTTTTTCTCATTATTATTGCTTAAATCTTGAAATTCTTTATTTAATTTAGCCTGAATATTAATTGAAGATATCTTAAAATTTTCCAGATTTATAAACATGTAACTGCGATTGCCAGTTATTAAATAAGACAATCGATAAGCAAATAAAAAATAAGCTCAAAAAAGTATTTAAATTCTTAATCAATCAAAAAAATAGATCGCTCTCGTACTATTCTTTAATAAGAATTTTTTGCAATAAGTTGATGGCAAAATGAGCTTGCCACTTTTGCTTAACCATTGCTGAAGTGTGAGTGACATTCATTCTGAAATTGAAGATAAATGCAGCTTAGAATCTTTGGTACTGGTTTTCAATATCTTAGGAACAAACAACTATGGTAATTCCTTTATTAAGCTATTCTTTTTCCAGTCAAAATCAGCGCGTAGTTAACTTTGAGCTTGGAGGAGACGAACAACCTAGAATTTATACAACAGCTAATGTTTGCTCCTCAGTAGAGATTGATGAATTAATTAAAGCAGCATACCGCTTAATTTTTAACGAACAGCAATTATTAGCTAGCAATCGTCAAATTTTTCTCGAGTCACAACTGAGAAACCGACAAATAACAGTTAAAGAATTTATTCGCGGGTTACTACTTTCTGAAACTTTTCGACGACGTAATTACGAAGTTAACAATAATTATCGTTTCGTACAAATGTGTCTTCAGCGTGTTTTGGGAAGAGAGGTTTACAACCAAAGAGAAAAACTAGCTTGGTCGATCGTTTTAGCCACAGAAGGTTTAGAATTTTTTATCAATCGACTGCTCAGTAGCGAAGAATATCTCAATAATTTTGGTGATGATATTCTTCCTTATCAAAGAAGCAGAATCTTACCTCAGCGCGAGCTGGGAGATTTGCCTTTAGCCAGAATGCCCCGCTATGGTGCAGATTATCGCGCTAAATTAGAGAAAATGGGCTATTTTCGTCCTTTTAGTAGTAAGATTGTTGCTGCTGGTGACGGACTTAATGGCGTTCTTTTCTTTATTATCGGGTGCGTTTTAATTACTTTAACAGCTTGGATAATTACTCACTTGTGATTCTTAACCATCTATAGAATTTCAAGATTTACAATGCAATCTCTCTTGTTTTTTCACCAAGGGATTGGTTTTGGCTGCTTTAAGGAACGACCGAGGATCTGACAAAGAAAATCGGGATTCGATCGCCTTGCAAGATACTAGAAAATTTCAATTAATTTAGTCAAAGAAATGCTCAAAAGAATTTTATACGCGGAATCTGGAACTGGAAAAACGCAAGAAATGCTAGCAGTTTTAAAAGAGCTACCTAGAATTAGCAAAACTGAGATAACTTTATTACACGTACTCAAGCCTCAAATCACTACCGAAGCAGAAATAATTCAACAGGAAGAAGCAAAATCCTTACTAGCTAGAATTACTAACAGTTTTAAATTAGACGCAATTAAAATTTCTCGTCTTTTAATTCCAGGAGAACCTAAAGATGTCGTCTGTCAAGTTGCTCGCTCTCTTGATGCGGATTTAATTATTCTCGGTTCGCGAGGACTCGGACGCTTCGTCGCGATTATTTTAAACTCACTGAGTCAGTATGTTTTCCAATTAAGCGATCGCTCGATGTTAATCGTTAAAGACGATGTTTACGTCAAAAAAATTAAACGAGTCATGGTCGCTCTCAACTCTTCACCTGCTGCCAAATACGCTTTAGAATTAACTCTCGATTTAATTCAAGACTATCAAGGTTGTGAATTGATTTTAGTTCGGATTAATTCAGATTTGAAATTAGAGCAGTTGCCAATATCTAGATCTCAAATAGAAAAAGATGAAATTTTAGCTCCAGCTCTGGCCCGAGCTAAAAGATCGAGAATCAATTGCCGTTGTCTATTAAGGGCAGGAAAACCAGCTCGGGTAATTTGTAATTTAGTCGAAGAGTTAAATATCGATTTGCTAGCGGTTGGCTCTCCCGAACGTCGTCCTCAAGTTGCTAAAACTCTACCAGATCTCGATCGATTATTCGGCTCTTCTTTATCCGATTACCTTCGAGTTAATGCTAACTGTCCGGTTTTACTAGCTCGCAAGGAATTTGCTTAACCTTCCTATCCCACTATTTATCCGCCGTAGGCTCAAAGGCAGAAGGCAGAGGGATTATGCTTAAGATTTAAGGCTTCAGCCTCTCTTAAATGTCCTAACCAAAACTTGTACTGCTATAGTAGGTTTTAGCGATCGCCGTTTTTGAATTTGTGCGTCCTCGCAAGGAGCAAGATCCCCATGGCGAATCGCTTTTTAGATGCAATTATATCCATCCTAAAATCAAAATAGGTTAGAAGGATGATAGTTCAAGGAATGAAAGCGAACATCGACAAAAGGTGAATGTCAATCAAATTCTCCAAAAAGTAAAAAAATAAACCAACCAAGTTCTGCTTTTTAAGTATTTAGCAATGGGATAGAGAGCTGCGTAGTTCAACCCGGGTCGGTCACACCGACTAAAGAAAAAATCAAAAAAAAGGCATTTCAGCTTTTTGTAGCTGTGTAATATTTGCTTAGATTTTTTTTAACATGAGAGGGAGCATCCCGAAAATACCCCCTTAATTTTGGCTCTTAGTCGGGACGATTTGATTGAGGGGCTAATTAGGATATTATGACCGCCAACGCTCAACTACTAAACGAATCGAACCATCTTGATTATTTTGTTGTTGTGCAATTTGAAATCCTTGCTTAGCACTTTCGTTAATTACTGTGTGATAAGCGTAACGCTGGGTTACTTGTCTGATAAATCCATCTACAGATAAATTTTGTTGCCAATATTGTAAGTCAGCAACTAATTCGTATTCAGACCCATTCCAACTAAAGCCAATATCATAATTGTTGTCTTGTTCGATCGCAATTTGAGCTTGACGGGTTTGACCTTGATAGCCTCTTACTTTTTTAGATCCTTTTTTCCACTCGATCCCTAGATCGTTTAAAGCTGCTTCTAAGGAGTGGAGATTACGAATTTGAGTTTTGATGTTAGTAAAATGTGACATATTTTTTGTAACTTAAAAGGTGCAAGCGCGCACCTCTATAAAATAGTTTGGTTTTTTCACACCGAACTTAATAAGAATATTTTTCATTAAGCTCTAGGATTAATATGAACCAAAATTATTGAAAATAATTCTGACTATGGTTTAATTTAAAACAATGGAACAAATTATTAAATCAATAATTATTGTCGAAAACATCTAATCAGATTGAGATTTTCAATAGATAAGTAAACTAGCAATTAATACCTCCTCTATATTAATAATAACTATCATCCTTTCCCTTATTGATATCGCTTTCTCAAAGAATTTTCCAGAAGATATTGACTAAAAAATAGTTTAAAAAGTATTATTTAGCATTTTCTCTCTTACAATTAAAACAGGAAATATTTAATTATAATTAAATCCTTTTAGTCCAGAAGTGTTGAAAGCTGAAATATAACTTTACATATTAAGTTGTATTTGTTCTAAAAACTGCGATTGTTAACAGTATTTAGTAATGAATGCCACTGACTTTAGCCGAAACACTTATCTCAAGCGGCTTTGATTTTATCCCGGAGAACTTGACGAGGTTCTTGCATTAAGGGATAAGCTTTCGGGCGACGCTTTTTAACTCTCGGTTCGACTCTTCCAATTCTCGGTTTTTGATAACTGTCTGCTACAGTCTCTAACATTATTTTGTATAGTTTTTGTCCACGAACTTTGGTGGTATGTGTCAATTCTGGAATAAAATTTCCTAAATGCTGTCTGGTCGCTTGTAGAGAAAAATGAATAAGATCTAAATTATAAATCATTCCAGATTGATATATTATTGTTCTGAGCAAATTATAAGCTAGTAAATAAGTATAAATTTCTTTTCTTACCATTTCTGGGGAAATGCCGCTTAAAATGTCCATACCTAGAGTAGTTTTTATATGTCTGAGATTAATTTCTGCCTGCCAGCGATCATCGTCAAGTTTTAAAATATCCTGACACGGATATTGAATTGCATCTAGTAAAGTAGTAACTACTATTATTTCTTTAGTACGATGACCCGGGATACAAATATAGGCATGAAGCTCTCTTAAAACTAAATTTTTAGGGACAGAATCAAAATCGAATTGTGATATACCTTTGGGTTTTAGTAATGGTTTATCCCAGAGTATTAATCGGTCATGAGGATATTTTCTAGTTTTTTTCTGACTATTTTTTTTATTTTTATTATCTTCAATTAGAGTATATTTGCGCTTTTTCTTTCCTTTGGTTACGCGACCTTGATGTAATCTAGCTACTACATCACAACCTCGATTTAGCCATAAACAAATATCTGTATAAGCACAAAAGGCTCTATCTCCTAAAAGAATATCACCTACGCTTAAATATTTAGTTAATTGACGAGCTAAATTAATAAGTACCTAAACAAAATTAATTACATATTCAGTTCCTAATCGATTGAGAACTTTTTTTAAATATTTTATTAAAGCATTTCTACTCTCGTAGGCATTGATTTCAATCCATTCATACTTAACAAATTTCCAAAGAATTTCAATAAGATTAAGTTTAGGAGAGTAAGTTGGTAGCCAAAATATTTCTAATTTTCTTTGTTTCCACTCTCCTAATTTTTCGAGAATAGATTCACTAGTGTGGGTGGATCGATATTTTAAATTTCGCTTAACTCCAAATTGGCAACAGCAAAGCTATCAATACCAAAAGCTAAAACTAAAAAGATGGGACAAAGAAAGTAGATAGTAACTATTAAGCTAACAATTGTTGTTGCGATCGCGATGGTTGACCACCATTTTTCACTGGGAGATAAACCTTTTTGACGTTTGAGCGATCGCAAAATATCGTTAGGAATTGGTTCAGGCATTACTGCACCCGGTCGAAATGCCCAATACTGATTTTCTTCTATGTATAAATCGCTCCAGCCATTTTTCAGACACCATTCTTCTATCCATCTGTCGCTGTAGTGTTTCATAGCAATGAGTATAATTACCTAAGATATTCTTACTCTAACAGGATAGGAGGTGGGAGCAAAAATAGAACATAGAACGGAGTGAATGTACACGTTAATTCACAATGTTGTCAATAAACTTTACATTGAAGCATTAAGATTAAGATTAAATAAAAAATTTTGCGAGGTAGAGAGAATTTATTTTTTTTATAAAAATGCCGATATTTTTTCTGCTGCTAGTTCCAATATTTCAGGATCTTTGACCAAAGCAAAACGAACATAACCCTCTCCTGCTTTGCCAAAACCAGCACCAGGAGAAACAGCAACCCCAGTTTTGGCAACTAATTTAGTCGAAAATTCGATCGAACTATTTTGCCAAGGAGCGGGCAATTTAGCCCAGACGTACATGGTAGCTTGAGGTGTTGGCACTTGCCAACCGATCCGAGCCAGAGCCTGAATAAAACGATCGCGGCGCAATTTAAAAGTGTTAACTGTCTTTTCTACTACTGTTTGCGAACCGGTTAGAGCCTCGATCGCACCGTTTAAAATGCCTAAATATTGATTGAAATCGATCGCCGCTTTAACTTGACGCAAAGCTTTAATTACCTCAGCATTACCGATCGCGTAGCCGATGCGAAAACCCCCCATATTGTAAGACTTAGAGAGGGTAAAAAACTCGATCGAAAGTTCTTTTTGCCGATCTGCTTGGAAAATAGAAGGAGCAGCAAAGCGATCGAACACTATATCGACATAAGGAAAATCGTGGACTAAAATTATTTCATGTTGACGGCAAAAAGCGACAACTTCTTCAAAAAAAGCTAAAGGTGCGATCGCGGTGGTTGGGTTGTGGGGATAACTCAAAACCATCATTTTTGCTTTGGCCACAACTGCAGCGGGAATGTCCGATAAGATCGGTAAAAATTGATTTTCTGCCAATAGAGGCATAGTATGAATTTGACCCGAAGCTAAATAAACCCCTCCTGAGTGGGAAGGATAGCCGGGATCTTGGAGCAAAGCAAAATCCCCCGGATTTAAAATAGCTAGAGGTAAATGGGCCGTACCTTCTTGAGAGCCAATTAATTGCAATACTTCCGTTTCAGGATCTACGGAAATGCCGAATTTTTTACTGTACCAATTTGCTGCGGCTTCACGAAAATTTCTAGTTCCGTGATATAGTAGGTAACCGTGAGTTGTCGGGTCTTCTAAAGAAGCAGCAATAACCTCGATCGCTTGTGGAGAAGCTCGTAGATCTGAAGATCCTAAAGAAAGATCGATAATTTCCATACCCGATCTTCGGGCGATCGCCTTAGCGCGATCCATATCTGCAAAAACATTACTTTGCAGGGGTTCTAATCTTCGAGCAAATTGCATTTTTTCTGGTTCGATAGTTAATTAAGGCGATCCTCAATCAGACTTTGTAATTGTTGTTTGCCGATCGCACCTTCATGTAAGTTGAGTATCTCTTTGTCTTTATACAATCTGAGAGCGGGTACGCCTTCGACTTGGCAAGTTTTTACCGACTCTGGATTTGGATCTACTTCTAATTTAACCACTTTAAGGCGATCGCCGTAAGTATTAGCTACCCAATCAATTGAAGGAGAAACTAAACGACAAGGGCCGCACCAACTAGCCCAAAAATATAGTAGCACTGGTTTTTCAGCTTCCATAACTTGGGCTTCAAAATCTGAATCGCTAATTACTATTGCTTTTGTCACTAGATCGCTCCTTAAAGCTAGATTCGATCGATAATATAACAGAGGAGACAGTCTTAGCTATATTATCTTCAATATTTGCAAATTTTTTTTTCATTATGTTTGTTAAAATCTAAATTCCCAGATTTTTAAGCATTTGTAAATGTTTCTCCACTGGCGCGATCGTATTAGCTACCGACATCCCGCTGACTGCAACTGCTGGTAAACCAATACCTGGAAATGTCGAATCTCCACAACAAAATAAACCCGGTAAGGGAGTAGTTGGGGGCGGAAAAATCCCCTTTCCTGCTTTGATAGCGGGGCCGTAAGAGCCATTATGTCGCCTTAAAAACCTTTGATGGGTTAAAGGAGTACCCACCATCGTAACCTCGCAACGAGAGCGGATATCGGGGATAATTCGCTCTAAAGCTTGCCACATCACCTGCGATCGCTCTTGTTTTAAAATTTTATATGCTTCTGATTTGCGATCTAATCCCTGCCATAATTGATATGGTTCGTTACCTGGAGTGTAAACGTGAATTGTTTGCTTTCCTGGAGGTGCAAGAGTCGGATCTAAAAGAGAAGGAATTGACACTAAAACTACATTTTGCGGCGCGTCAATACCCCTATCCCAATCTTCAACTACAATATAGTGACAAGCTAGATCTTGAGGTAAATTAGCTCCGTCAATACCTAAATGTTAATGCATAAAACTATCGCATTCTGGGGTGGCTTCTCGCTCTTGATAAAATTCTTTTGGCAGGGCATTTTTAGGTAATAATTTCAAAGTATCCCAAACCGAAGCATTAGATATTACTGCTTTGCTCGCTCTTATTTCCTTACCATCGCGTAATTTAACGCCAACAGCGCGATTTTGTTCGACAACAATCTCCGAGACGTGGGCTGAAAGTAATAATTTACCGCCATTATTTGCCAAACCCCGCACCAAAGCATCGACTAAAGCACCGCTTCCACCAACAGGATAATCTAACTTGACTCCCGGACGATACCAATCGGCAAACATAAAAGCAACTTCTGCGGCAATTGTAGCATTAGCTGGTAATCCCGAAAGCAGAAAACACAGTAAGTCGAGCCAGTTGCGGATGAAAGGATCTGTGACATTTTCCTCGAGAATATTGCTGTAAGGGCCGGTCAATTTTAATACGTCGAAAAAATAACGAGTTACGTTTGGTAAATGTCCGCCTACAGTTAAAATAGCACCCAAATCGAAACGCACCGCAGCAGGAGGAAGAGCGATCGCAGCACTGGCTAAAGGTTTCATCACTTCTTGTAAATGTTTCCACTCTGCTACCGCGCGATCGCCCCGCAGTTTTTGCAGAATTTCACAAAATTGTTCCCCACCTACTTTAGTATCAAAAGTACCTTCGGGTAAAAGACAGCCCCAAGTATCGTAATTTACCCACTCTACATCCTCTTCGATCGCATCTAATACTTGTCTTAAGGGGTTGGGGGAAGGGCTGTAAGATAAGCCAGAATATAAAGAGGGGCCCGAATCGAATTTGAAGCCGTCGCGATCGAAACTATGGGCCGCTCCTCCGGCGATCGCGTGACTTTCGCAAACCGTTACTTGAAACCCATATTTAGCCAGCAGTGCAGCGCAGCACAAACCACCCACTCCGCTCCCGATTATAATTACTTCAGTTCGATCCATATCTAAGTTATTTAAGGATTATTTTTTTAATTTACATTACTTTACAGATAATTTATTTTTCTTAGATCTTGGCAATTTTTTACTCCAGTTTTCAGAAAATTTAAAATAACGCTCGCCAAAAATCGAATCGAAGCAGATTAATTTTTAATTATTTTGGAAGCAAAAATTGCCCCAAAATCTAATTTCGATCCAAAGAATTTAAGCTAAATTAAAATATACTAAAGGCTATTTAATTTGCAGCAATTAAATCAAGAAAAATCTTTAATTTTTAAGCAAAAATTAATAAAAATTTTGCAAAAGCTATTTTTACAAAAAGAGCCAAAAGATCCTGAAACAAAATAATAATTAATTGCCAAGTAATTTACACGACTTCTGTTGCTGTTATCTGTTGCCTGTTGGCAAACTTTTCCAAAAAACTATAACAATTGCAAGATGGTAAAAAACATTAAAAAATATATAGTATTCTCAGATAGTTTAAAAGCGATCGCTTGGCAAAAAAAATAGTAACAATTTACACCTAATCGAAAGGCGATCGCCAGTATTCTCAAACCATAAAGCTACTGAATTCAGCCGAGTAAGATATGTCTGAATCAACTAAACCCCTTCATCATGTTGTAATTATTGGCGGTGGATTTGGCGGATTGTATGCCGCACAAACCTTAGCAAAATCGCAAGTAAAAGTAACATTAATCGATAAGCGCAATTTTCACGTTTTTCAACCTTTACTTTATCAAGTAGCCACTGGAGGCCTCTCCCCTGCTGATATTTCTTCTCCGATCAGAGCCTTAGTAAATCGAAATAAAAACATCGAAGTATTAATGGGAGAAGTATTAGATATCGATCCCGAAAAACAAACAGTAAAATTAACCCATAAAGAAATAGCTTACGATTCTTTAATAGTTGCCACCGGAGTAACCCATCAATATTTTGGTAACGAAGAATGGGCCGAATTTGCACCCGGGCTAAAAACAATTGAAGATGCTTTAGATATACGTCGTCGCATTTTTATTGCTTTTGAAGCAGCAGAAAAAGAAACAAATCCCGACAAACACCAAGATTGGTTGACCTTTGCTATTATTGGTGCGGGCCCTGCTGGGGTAGAATTAGCTGGGGCACTAGCAGAAGTAGCTCACGGTACGTTAAAAGATGATTTTCGGAATATAGATACTTCAAAAGCGAAAATTATTTTATTGTCGAGTCGCGATCGCATTTTACCTACCTATCCAGAAAAATTATCTCTCAAAGCACAACAATCTTTAGAGCGTTTGGGAGTTACGGTGATAAATAAAGCTCGGGCGATCGACATTCAAAAAGATAATTTAACCATTCGCATCGGCGATCGCATTGAAAAAATTACGGCCAAAACAATCGTTTGGACGGCTGGAATGAAAGCATCCGGGATGAGTAAAATTTTAGTAGAGCGTACCGGAGCAGAAATCGATCGCGCTGGAAGGGTGATAGTTTCTCAAGATTTTAAACTACCAAGATACGACAATATTTTTGCGATCGGCGATTTAGCTAACTATTCTCACCAAGACGATAAACCCTTACCAGGTATCGCTCCAGTTGCCATGCAAGAAGGTCAATATGTAGCTCGTTTAATTGCAAATAGCACTCAAGGTAAAGCGATCGCACCTTTTTACTATTTTGATTCTGGCAGTTTAGCCGTAATCGGCAAACACGAAGCAGTAGTAGACTTAGGCTTTATTAAACTAAGCGGTTTTCTCGCTTGGTGCGTCTGGATGTTCATTCACGTCTTTTACTTACTCGAATTTGACAATAAACTAATCGTCATGATTCAGTGGGCTTGGAACTATTTTACCTTCAGCAAGGGAGCGCGTTTAATTACCACTCCAGGAGAACATCCTACAATTCAACTGGAAAAATAGAACCACAAACATCGAGCTAGCTAAGATATAGATATAGCAGTTAAAGTAAAGGTTGAGAAATTTGATGGGGTTAAAAAAAATTCCCATCTTCAGGACAACTATTCTCATACCTTCTGTCTGCTTGTTTTCCCCTTACGCTATAGATAGCTATATATTGCCTTTTAATGTCAGCATCAACCTCGATCGAAAAAACTCAAACCGCACCAACCTGTCAAACTAAACACCCAGTAGAAATAGATAGGATCGGGTGTTTAGAACTAGAAAAAGCCCAACGGATGGCTGAATTTTTCAGTATGTTGGGAGATCCCAATCGCTTGCGTATAATTTCAATTTTAGCCCGTCAAGAGTTGTGCGTCTGCGATATTGCCGCAAGTTTAGAAATGAGCGAGTCAGCAGTTTCTCACCAAATGAGGATATTAAGAACTATGCGACTCGTTAAGTATCAAAAGCGCGGCAGAAAAGTATATTATCACCTGCACGATCGCCATGTCTTAGATTTGTATAGTTCGGTTGCAGAACATTTAGACGAACCGGATAATGAAGAATAGAATTAGAGATTTTGTTCCACCCAATTTATTTCGGGTGGAATTTTGCTGAGGGTCAATTTACCCGACTGCAGTAGTAGGATCGGCTATATCCCAAGCATTCGCAAGACCAACCTGAGTGAGTGTAACGCTACTACGTTTTATTTAATCCTTTATTAAGTGAATGAATTATTCTTAAGTATTGCAATGATATTTATCCTAAACCTCAATTAAATTCATATTCTTTTTTATTAATAAAATACAGTGGCGTGCAAACTCTTTAAGTATAGATTTAGATTTTTTAATTGATTGAAAATTGAATATCAGATGTACTTGATAACTCTGTAAACCGCTGTAACTTCAAGAAACAAGTAATAAAACCATACAAAAAAAGTTAATTTGCTGGTTTTTTTAAATGACTTCTCTTAAAAAAATTAATTTATATAGCAGTCGAAGGAAAGGTTATGACAATTTTATTTGCTCCCTACTACCTACTACCTACTAACTAATACCTATTCTCTGCTTTGACAATTAGTATCCTAATCTATAGTTAAGTTGCTATAATTAATGTCTGAGTTTGACGATATTATTTCGCATTTTCTGAGAAAATTAATCTAAAAAAAATAAGTCTAAATTAGAATATAGTTTAGATTTTTAGTTATGAAAGAAATTATCAACTGGAAATTTCCTCCCAGCTTAAAACCAGGTGATTTGTTAGAAATAGTTGCCCCAAGTGGAGCTTTAAAAGACCCGATCGCCCTAGAAAAAGGCATCCAAATATGGCGCGATCGCGGCTACAAAATTAAAATAAATGTTAATTACAATACTAGTTTTGGTTATCTTGCTGACACTGACGATCGCAGAAGATCGACATTAAAATTAGCTTGGGAAGATGCTGAATCTAAAGCAATTCTCTGTACTAGGGGCGGTTACGGTAGTACGAGATTGTTAGAAAATTGGCATTGGGAAGGGGATAAATCAATTAAATGGTTAATTGGATTTTCTGATATTACGGCTTTACTGTGGAGTTTGGCTCAAATTGGCATTGCGGGAATTCACGGGCCAGTTTTAACTACTTTAGCAAAAGAGCCGGATTGGTCGATCGCCCGATTGATAGATCTTCTCGAAGGTCGCAGTTTGCAACCCCTTCATGGGATTGGTTGGGGTGGTGGAAAAAGGACGGGAATTTTGTTACCAGGTAATTTTACCGTTGCAACTCACCTCTTAGGAACGTCGATTCAGCCTAACTTTAATAATGTTATCTTAGCCTTTGAAGATGTTACCGAATTGCCCTATCGGATCGATCGCATGTTAACTCAATGGCGATTGAGTGGTATCTTTAACAAAATTAACGGTTTAGCTTTAGGTCGTTTTAGTCGCCGCGATCGGCCTCAAGGGTCTCCTAGTTGGACGGTAGCAGAAGTATGGCGCGATCGCACTAAAGATCTTAAAATTCCCATCATTTGGGATTTAC
>JAAUYD010140053.1_pt1 | contig 14283 bp, 10 predicted proteins | sample 7278101 | NCBI WGS metagenome assembly JAAUYD01 (sample SAMN14350128, study PRJNA611818) | marine sediment metagenome | isolation source: surface marine sediment (0.6m) | place: French Polynesia: Moorea | collected 2018-08
CGCCGCTGTTAAGGTCGTCTTACCGTGATCAATATGGCCGATCGTTCCCACGTTGACATGCGGCTTGGTCCGCTCAAACTTTGCCTTCGACATGTTTCCGTCCTCCCCTTTAAAGAATGCATAAGGCATCCAAGTCGAAAAAATGCCCTATGATATGAGTCACAATTTTGTTGAATTAAATATTACCAGCGAAAATGCGCAAATGCTTTATTGGCTTCCGCCATTTTATGGGTATCTTCTCTCTTTTTAGCAGAAGCGCCGCGGTTGTTGGCAGCATCCATGAGTTCCGCAGCAAGCTTTCTGGCCATACCTTTTTCGGGCCGTTTACGGGCAAATCCGATAATCCATCTTATTCCCAACGCTGTCCTGCGAGATGGTCGAATCTCAGTGGGAACTTGATAGGTTGAACCACCGACCCTTCTGGATTTTACTTCGATCAACGGGCGAACATTATCCACTGCCTGTTCAAAGAGTTTGAGCGGAGATCCTTTTGTCTTTTCCTCCATGATGTCAAATGCATCGTAGAGAAGCGACTCAGCTGTGCTCTTTTTACCGTCCCGCATAACGGCATTTATGAATTTTGTGACCAGTTTACTGTCATATTTTGGATCGGCCATAACCGGTCGCTCTGGTACTTCTCTTCTTCTTGGCATTTTTAAATTCGACTCCTAAATCGGAAAATTACGCATTACTGCTTACAATAAATAATGATTATTTGGGTCTTTTGGCACCATATTTGGACCTACCCTGCTTACGGTCTTCAACACCTAAAGTGTCCAATGTGCCCCGAACGATATGATATCTTACACCAGGAAGATCTTTAACGCGGCCACCCCTTACCAGCACCACCGAATGCTCCTGGAGATTATGGCCGATACCGGGAATATAAGCGGTTACTTCCACCCCTGTTGTAAGCCGGACACGAGCAACTTTACGCAATGCCGAATTCGGTTTTTTCGGCGTAGATGTGTAAACCCGAGTGCATACCCCTCTTTTTTGAGGTGCTCCCTTCAGCGCCGGCGTGTTGGTTTTCTTTTTAATCTGCTTACGGCCTTTTCTAACTAGTTGATTTATTGTGGGCATAATCTCCTCGATGTAAGTGTTGATCTGGTTTTAAGGTTACGTTGTAGCAAAATGTCGATATGTATACATGAAACGGTTCAAAGTCAAGCATTTTATTACAGATTAGTGGCATTTTTTATTGTTGCATCGGACAATATAAAGCCTTATTTGCTGACAACTGTCATCTGCCATTATGCAACCTCGACGCCCACATCATTATATAGTCGCAGGCCTGTTCCGGCCGGAATGAGTCTGCCCATAATCACGTTTTCCTTTAGTCCCCTGAGTCCATCAACAGATCCTGAAATGCTCGCATCGGTGAGAACTTTGGTGGTTTCTTGAAAAGAGGCAGCTGAAATAAAGCTATCTGTACTCAGGGATGCCTTTGTAATCCCAAGTATGAGAGATTCGGCCACGGCCGGCTGACCTCCCTTTTCAATCACGGCGCGATTGGCCTCTTCGAATCTAATCTTGTCTACCTGTTCTTCCTGGATAAAGTCGGTATCGCCTACTTTCAAGACCTTTACCCGACGCATCATTTGACGAACAATCACCTCGATGTGTTTGTCATTGATGCGCACGCCCTGCAGCCTGTAAACTTCCTGGACCTCATCAACAAGGTATCGTGCCAGGGCCACTTCTCCTTTGATACTCAAGATGTCCTGTGGTATGGCTGAACCGCCGATAAGTGCTTCACCGGCTCTGACATAGTCGCCCTCGTAAACGTTAATGTGCTTACCGCGGGCAATCAGATATTCTTTCTTTTCGCCGACATCAACCGGCGTTACCGTCACCTTCTGCTTACCTTTTTTAGTGCTTTTGGCGATGGACACATATCCGTCGATTTGACTGAGTACAGCGATTTCCTTTGGTTTTCGCACCTCGAACAATTCTGCCACTCTTGGCAGACCGCCGGTGATATCCTTGGTCTTGGTGGTGGCCCTGGGAAGTTTGGCCACGACATCACCGGCTTTGACAGGGTCCCCTTCTTCCACTAGCATGATCGCATTGATCGGAAGAATATATCGGGCAACAGCGGAAGATCCCGGAAGCTTTGCCGTCTTTCCATCCGCATCTTTAATGGAAATTCGCGGACGCTCATCAGCGTCTTTGGATTCAATAATCGTCTGGCTGGATTTGCCGGTGACGGGGTCTACCTTTTCCTGCATGGTTTTTCCAATGACAATATCGCCAAATTTAACACTACCGTCGACTTCCGAAAGAATTGGTGTTGTAAACGGATCCCACGTAGCCAGAAGTTCACCGGCTTTCACTTTTTGGCCGTCCGTCACCTGGAGATGTGCACCATAAATGACCGGAAAACTTTCCAGTTCACGTCCACCATCGCTCAAGATTGTAAATTTTCCACCGCGACGGTTCATAACCACATAGCGCCCTTCGGAGTTTTCAGCTACACTAAGGTCGACAAATTTGACGGTGCCGTCCATCCTTGCCCGAATATCTGCCTGCTCCACTCGGCGACTGGCTGTGCCACCAATGTGAAAAGTTCTCATGGTCAGCTGGGTCCCGGGTTCGCCGATAGACTGCGCCGCCAATATTCCAACCGCCTGACCCGTTTCCACCTGTCGCCCATGGGAAAGATCCCGACCGTAGCATTTGGCACATACGCCATTTCTAGCTCTGCATGTAAGAACCGACCGGATTTTTAGGGTCGTCAATCCGGCTTCCTCGATTTTTTCCACCACGTGCTCATCGATTTCACCACCGTTGGCGCAGATAACATCTTCAGTAAACGGATCAATGATATCTTCTATGGCCACACGTCCTAAAACCCGCTCCCCCAGACGCTGAATAATTTCGCCGCCTTCCATCAGCGGTTCAACTTCAACACCGGTCATGGTGCCGCAATCTTCTTCGAGCACGACGCAATCCTGGGCGACATCGGCCAGGCGACGGGTAAGATAGCCTGAATTAGCGGTTTTCAGGGCTGTATCAGCCAGGCCTTTGCGAGCTCCGTGGGTTGAGATGAAATACTGCAGCACCGATAGCCCTTCACGGAAATTTGCAACGATGGGTGTCTCGATAATCTCACCGGAAGGTTTTGCCATCAGGCCCCGCATCCCGGCCAGCTGTCGCATCTGATCTTTGCTGCCTCTTGCACCGGAATCGGCCATCATGTAGATGGGATTGAAGCTTTCTGATATAATCGGCTTTCCTTTTTTATCCAGTACCGGTTTATCATCTTCATCGGTTATCGGGGCTTTTTTCATAGCAGCCATCATCTCGTTGGCCACATCATCGGTTGCCTTGGCCCAAATGTCCACGACCTTATTGTATTTCTCTCCCTGGGTGATAAGGCCCTCAGTATATTGCCGACCGATTTCGGCAACCTGCTTTTCGGCGCTGCTAATGATGGTCTGTTTACTTTCCGGCGTAATCATTGCATCGATTGAAATGGAAAGACCGCCTTGGGTTGAATATTTGTAACCCAGATCCTTTAATCTGTCGGACAAAATAACGGTGGCCTTGGCACCCAGATTCCGGTAAACGTAATCAACCAGTTCACGCAACATTTTCTTGTCCATGACATGATTGACAATATCAAAAGGAATTGCCGGTTTTTTCTGCACCACTTCAAATAAATGGTAGTTCTCATCAGCATAAAGCACCTTCTTGCTGTGCTCGCCAGGATTCAGGGAATAAATTGCTTCCACATCAGTGTCCGCACAACCAAATATTCCTTTGAATTCATTGAATGCCAATCGGCCGATGTTACCGTCATTGTTCTTGTCGGCTGTCTGGGAATATTTTTGAACAAGGTCTCCGAAGGATTCTCCCCCGTCAAGTAGTTCCAGTATATGGCCGGCCTCTTCATCGGTATCGACCGTGATTCGACGCAACTCCAGGACATCTACTTTCGGCATGATTTCCCAGAGAAAAACCCTGCCGACGGTGGTGTCGTAGCGTTTGCCATGTGTCCGAAGCATGATGCGGGTATGAAGACTAACTGCATGGCTGTCATAGGCGGACCGAACTTCCTCAACATTGGCAAAAATTCGTTCATTATCTTTACTTTCAGCAGCCGTCCGGGTTAGATAATAGATCCCCAGTACGATATCCTGGCTTGGCACTATAATAGGACTGCCATTAGCCGGCGACAGAATATTGTTACTGGAGAGCATCAAAACCCGGGCTTCAATTTGAGCTTCAACTGAAAGCGGAATATGCACTGCCATCTGATCACCGTCAAAATCCGCATTGAAGGCTGTACACACCAATGGATGCAGCTGCAATGCCTTGCCCTCGATGAGAATCGGCTCAAATGCCTGAATGCCCAGGCGGTGCAGAGTTGGCGCCCGGTTTAATAACACCGGATATTCCCTGACCACCTCGTCCAAGGTATCCCATACTTCAGGGATTTCTCTTTCAACCATTTTTTTAGCGCTTTTGACGGTCGAAACCAAACCTTTTTGTTCAAGACGGTAATATACAAACGGTTTGAATAGCTCTAGCGCCATTTTTTTCGGAAGCCCGCACTGGTGAAGCCTAAGATCAGGGCCGACCGTGATCACGGTACGGCCTGAATAATCGACCCGTTTGCCTAAAAGATTCTGGCGGAACCTGCCCTGCTTTCCCTTGAGCGTGTCACTAAGGGATTTCAATGGTCGTTTGTTCGATCCTGTGATCACACGACCGTGGCGGCCATTGTCAAATAGGACATCAACGGATTCCTGCAGCATTCGTTTTTCATTGCGAACGATAATATCGGGCGCTTTAAGCTCGATCAAACGCTTTAACCGATTGTTGCGGTTTATCACCCGACGATAAAGATCATTTAGATCGGAAGTAGCAAATCGTCCGCCCTCTAGCGGCACCAAAGGACGAAGATCTGGTGGCAGAACCGGAATGACGTCCATGATCATCCAGGTAGGATCGACACCGGAACGTCTGAATGCATCGACAATTTTGAGCCGTTTGGCCAGCTTCTGCCGTTTGGCCACAGACCCGGTTTCTCGGATACCGGTGCGAAGCTCCTCATATAATTCATCCAAATTTAAGCTAGCCAGCATTTCTTTAACGGCTTCGGCTCCGATTCCGGCTTCAAACTTGTCTCCATAGGCTTCCCGGGCTTCCAGATATTTTTCATCGGACAACAACTGGCCCCAGGTCAAGGGCGTGTCTTTGGGATCCAGCACGATATAGCTATCAAAATAAAGCACCTTTTCCATGTTCTTGAGCGTCAGGTCTAATAAATTGCCGATCTTGCTGGGCAAACTTTTTAAAAACCATATATGCGACACAGGCGTTGCCAGTTCGATATGGGCCATACGCTCTCTCCGCACCTTCGATTGAATGACCTCCACACCGCATTTCTCACATATGACGCCTCTGTGTTTCATGCGTTTGTACTTACCACAGTTGCACTCATAGTCTTTGGTAGGTCCAAAAATCTTCGCACAAAACAATCCGTCACGCTCCGGCTTGAATGTACGATAATTGATAGTTTCAGGCTTTTTAATCTCGCCATGAGACCATTTTCGAATCTGCTCAGGCGATGCCAATGCGATTCGTATGGCTGAATATCGTTTTGGATTTGTGGGTTTTGCAAAGAAATCGTAAAGAGTATCCATGGCATATTCCCTATAAGTTTAATTGATGTTATATGGAAAAGAATCTATCATCGAGTGCAGATCCGCACTGGCGGTGACTTGATTCTATTTTTTGGTTTCAGGTGTCAGGTTTCGGGTGTCAGGAAGTTTAGGTGCTATATCCTGAAACCTGAACACTGACACCTGTCTACGATCCCGTCTGAAGCGAAGCGTAAACAAGGAAACCTCCAGTTATTTGCAATATATTGTCGGACAAAACCCGACAAGCATCTAAGATCGCAGATCCGAGTCGGACTACTCCGCTTCCTCCAGCAGGGCAATATCAAGACCCAGCGATTGCAATTCCTTAGTCATTACCCTGAAAGACTCGGGTATGCCGGGTTCCAGCACATTTTGCCCTTTTACGATTTTTTCGTACATCCGGGTTCGGCCGGCCATGTCATCGGACTTTACGGTTAAAAATTCCTGCAGGGCATAAGCGGCACCGTAAGCTTCCATTGCCCAGACTTCCATTTCTCCGAGCCGTTGCCCGCCAAATTGGGCCTTACCGCCAAGAGGCTGCTGGGTCACCAGTGAATAAGGACCGATGGAACGTGCGTGGATTTTGTCGTCAACCAAATGATGCAGTTTCATGACATACATTGCGCCAACCGTAATTTTGTTATCGAAAGGTTCGCCGGAACGGCCGTCATAAAGCGTCGCTAGTCCGGTACTGCTAAGGCCGGCTTCGACCAGAAGTTGTTTTATTTCATCCTCTTTGGCACCGTCAAAGACCGGTGTGGCCATAAAGACGCCGTCCGTGTAGAAGGATGCGAATTCTCTCAGTTCCTCATCATCCATTTTGTTAATCGATTTTTTGAGAGAAGGTACGGAAAATATCTTTTTCATTTTATCCCGCAGTGCCTTCATTTTTTGATCTTCCAGTAAATGATTAAGCTGGTAGCCAAGCACTTTGGCTGCCTGCCCCAAATGGATTTCTAAAATTTGCCCCACATTCATACGGGAAGGCACCCCTAAGGGGTTTAAGACCATGTCAACGGTGTTGCCATCTTCAAAATAGGGCAAATCCTCGATCGGCAGGATTCTCGAGACAACCCCTTTGTTGCCATGCCGGCCTGCCATTTTATCGCCAACAGCCAATTTACGCTTCATGGCCACATAAATCTTTACCATTTTAATGACCCCTGGTGGCAGATCATCCCCTTTTTCATAGCGGCCAACCTGCTGCTCAAAGGCCAGTCGGCAAAGTTCACATTGATCTCGATAACGTTCGAGAAGTTCGTGTACTTCCTGGGTCAGCCCGGGGTCTTTTAATACGATTCCCTCAAAATGAACGAGCGGAATTTTAGCAATCGTTTTGGCATCGATTTTCGCGCCGTTTGCAATAAGAACTTTCTTGTCTTTTTTAAGAGGTGCATAAACCTTTTGCCCAACCAACAATTGCTCAAGCTGGGACCTGACAACTTCTGCTACCACTGCGAGCTCATCATCCCGATCTTTTTCCAAAGTGGCGATCTCTTCATCTTCGATCAGGCGCGTTCTATCATCTTTTTCAATTCCCCTTCTGGAGAACACCTTTGCATCGATGACAGTTCCCTGCACACCGGGCGGTACCCGCAGGGAAGTGTCCTTGACATCTCCTGCTTTCTCGCCAAATATCGCACGTAAAAGCTTTTCCTCGGGCGATAGCTGGGTTTCCCCCTTGGGTGTGATCTTACCAACCAAAACATCTCCCGGATATACTTCGGCTCCGAGCCGAATAATCCCACTTTCATCCAGGTTTTTTAAGGCTTCCTCGCCGACATTTGGAATGTCTCGCGTAATTTCCTCTTTACCAAGTTTGGTATCCCGTGCGACGACTTCAAATTCTTCGATATGAACCGAGGTGTAAACACCATCTCGAACCAGTCTTTCGCTGACCAGAATCGAATCCTCAAAATTATATCCGCCCCAGGGCATAAAGGCCACGGTAACATTTTTACCAAGAGCCAGTTCGCCTTGGTCTGTGGCGGGTCCATCTGCAATAATTTGTCGGGCATATACCCGTTGGCCTTTCTTAACAATCGGTCGGTGATTAAAGCAGGTATTTTGGTTGGATCTGATAAATTTTGAAAGATTGTAGATGGTGACATCTTTTGCGTTGGGATCATCAGAGGGATCATGTTTGAGAACAATACGGCTGGCATCGACATCCACAACCACGGCATCACGCTGAGCCACAATGGCCACACCGGAATCTCTGGCCACGACTTCCTCAATACCCGTACCGACCAGGGGTGCCTGATTCATCAACAGAGGAACCGCCTGGCGCTGCATGTTGGAACCCATCAAAGCCCGGTTGGCGTCGTCATTTTCCAGAAACGGTATCAGGGAGGCGGACACACTAACCAGCTGATTCGGGGAAATATCCATTAATTCTATGTTATCGCGTTCAACCATCATCATCTCGCCTGCCACTCTGGAGGTAACCAGGGGATTTAGATATGATCCCTTGTCATCAAGCGGTGCGTTGGCCTGGGCTATGGGTAGTTCTTTTTCTTCGAAAGCATCCAGAAATTTTACCTCGCGGGATACCTTGGCATCTTTGACAACGCTATAAGGTGTCTCGATAAAACCATAGTCATTCACCCGGGCATAAGTACTCAAGGATACAATCAGACCGATGTTCGGCCCTTCCGGCGTCTCAATCGGACAAATTCGTCCGTAGTGAGATGGATGCACATCCCGGACCTCAAAACCGGCCCGTTCGCGGGTCAGGCCGCCGGGGCCTAGCGCACTCAATCTTCTTTTGTGGGTTGTCTCCGAAAGGGGATTTGTCTGGTCCATAAATTGTGATAATTGACTGGTCCCGAAAAATTCTTTGACGACCGCTGATACCGGCTTCGGATTCACTAAATCATGGGGCATTAGTGCATCGACTTCCTGAAGGCTCATGCGCTCTTTGATGGCCCGCTCCATTCGAACCAGCCCGATGCGATACTGGTTTTCCAGCAATTCTCCCACCGCACGCACCCTTCGATTACCGAGATGATCGATATCATCTACGACCCCCTGGGTGTCCCGCAGCTCAATGAGCGCTTTGCAAGTCAAAAGTATATCCTCCTTACGAAGGATGTTTAGATTTATTTCGCTGCTGATACCCAGACGTTGATTGATTTTTAGACGCCCGACACCCGAAAGATCGTAGTAGGTTGACTTAAAAAAAAGATTATCGACAAAATCCTGAGCAACTTCCGGAGTGGCCGGGTTTCCGGGTCTTAGGCGGCGATAAATCTCAATTAACGCCTCTTCCTTGGTTTCCACCTTATCCATCAGCAATGTCTTGCGAATGGACTCGCCGGCAGTATATCCATCTATAAATAACAATTCGAATTCACGGATGCCTGCTTCACTCAATTCAGTCAGTGTTTCCTCATCGACGGATTCGACCGCTTTAGCAATGATATTACCGCTTTTCGGATGTAGTATCGCTGAAGCAAATGCACGGTCGATAACCTCATTTGCATCGATGGGGATCAGATCAGCTTTGGTCGCCTGCAGACGCTTGATGGCGCGTTGTGAGAAAACACGGCCCTTCTTAACCAGAACAGCGTCTGTTTCGGGATCTTTGACATCCTTGCTGGCCCGCTGACCTCTTAGAAAGATAGGATTGAACTTCTTGAAGTATCTTTTGCCCTTAATGACAATCTTTTCGGAATTGTAAAAATAGGACAACAAATCCTCAACCGTGTATCCGAAAGCTTTAAATAGAATGGTGGCTGGGAATTTGCGTCGTCGATCGATGCGGATATACACGATATCCTTAGGATCGATTTCCATATCGATCCAGGAACCACGTACGGGAATTATACGTGAACTGTAAATAATTTTACCACTGGAATGGCTCTTTCCTTTGTCATGATCAAAAAATACACCGGAAGACCGATGCAACTGACTGACAACGACCCGTTCGGTCCCGTTGATGATAAAGGTGCCCTTGTCCGTCATCAAGGGTATTGTCCCAAAATAAATTTCCTGTTCTTTGATGTCGCGGATATTTGAAACACCTGTTTCAGTATCGATATCATAGACCACCAACCTGGCCGTGATACGGACAGGTATCTCATAAGTCATCCCTCTGTGGATACATTCTTCGATACCGTGTTTTACATCTCCAAACCGGTAAGCGACAAACTCAAGAGATGCACTCCCGGTGAAATCTTTGATCGGAAAGACGGATTTGAAGACTGCTTGCAATCCAATATCTTTTCGTTTTTCAGGGGCAATGCCTTTTTGTAAAAACCGTTGAAAGGATTCCCTCTGCATCCCGATGAGGTCAGGGATATCGACTATTTTTTTTATCTTACCAAAATTTTTCCGTATGCGCTTGTTTGCCAAAGGCCTGTCAGACATGGCATCTCCAAAATTTTCTGGTGGTTGGTTTATTTTTTTGCATGAAACGGACCCAGGTATTATTGCAAACAAAACCCGAATCTAAAAAAATGTGGGTAATCTTTATGCCCAACATAGGTTGCAAGATATCGCCGGCGATACCAATGAGGATTCCTGCTGCCGGTGATCGGATGTCCTGCGGAGACAGCAGACCACTGACAGCAGACAGATAATTATTTCACTTCAACCTGTGCCCCTGCTTCTTCAAGCTGGGCTTTGATCTTTTCAGCCTCATCTTTAGCGATCCCTTCTTTGACGGGCTTCGGCACTTCGTCAACCAGTGCTTTAGCATCCTTGAGACCGAGTCCGGTGATCGCTCTTACTTCTTTAATGACCTGAATTTTCTTATCGCCGAATGCTGTCAGGATCACGTCAAATTCAGTCTGCTCTTGCTCAGCATCTGCTGCGCCGCCGGCATCCCCGGGACCCGCTGCCATCATCGCCACGGGTGCGGCTGCGGAAACACCGAATTTTTCTTCCATTTCTTTGACCAGCTCAGACAGCTCTAAAACTGACATATTAGCAATAAATTCAACAACATCTTCTTTCGTTACATCTGCTTTCGCCATTTTTTCCTCCAATATTACATTCAAAATATCCGTTGATAATGATTCATTCTTAATTTAATCCGGACCAGCCAGAGTCAATAATAATCTCTTCAAGCCCCTTCCTTTTGATCCCTAATTGCTGTCAGTACATTCAACAGGCTTCTCGGAATTTCAGCAATGATTCTGACAAATGATGTCGGAACCTGATTAAGTACGGATAGAAGCTGTCCCAGAAGAACCTCTCTCGAGGGCAGTTTGGCCAGGGCCTTAATCGCATCCGCATCCAGTACCTTGTCTTTGAGCACGCCGCCCTTAATCTCGAGCTTCTGATTGTCTTTTGCAAACTGGGTCAAGATTTTGGCTGGAGCAACCGGGTCGCTGTAGCTTAAGGCCACGGCGCTGGGCCCCTTGAAAAAATCTTGGATTAAAGCGACATCAGTGTCTTTGGCCGCCCTGATGAGAAGCGTGTTCTTCACTACTTGAAATTCGATATCGTCTGCTCGAAGCTTTCGTCGCAGTGCATTTATCGAGGAAACATTCAATCCCTTGTAATCAGTTACGACGACAATTGCAGATTTCGAAAATCGTTCATGCAAATCTTCGGTGATTTTTTGTTTTTCTTCTAATCTCAATTGGTAACGTCACCTCCTTCCTAGTTCTGAACAAAAACCTGAAGGATACAATTTAACGGATTTGCGATTGTGACCCTATTTGTACGGTCTATCAACAGACAATCACATATCTGTCTCGGTAGGCCGGCAATGCCGATTAAACACAATCGTTGTCAGCCTTAGAATAAGGTGAACCTACGGTCTTTGACAGAGTGATATTGGTTTGGAATCTAACACACTTGGTAAGCCATCATGGCTATCTTGAGTGAACTGACTCGTCTCCTGTGATTTTTTTTGGCAGGCGGAATCGAACGCCGAAATATAACAAAGTAAACGGGTTATTTGATCAAGTCCTTGATAAGGGCGGTATCTACCTTGATTCCGGGGCCCATCGTCGTAGATATTGCGATACTTCTCAGGTAAGTGCCTTTGCTGGCAGCCGGTTTCAGCCGTTGAACGATCTCTAAAAAAGCGGCAATGTTTTGGATGATTTTTTCGACACCAAACGAAACCTTTCCCATGGGCGCATGGACAATACCAGCTTTTTCGACTCTGAAATCTATTTTGCCGGCCTTTAGTTCATTTACAACCCTGGCGATATCAAATGTAACAGTACCGGTTTTGGCATTGGGCATGAGGCCCCTGGGCCCAAGCAGCTTGCCAATTTTCCCAACAGTCCCCATCATGTCAGGGGTGGCGACTGTTTTGTCAAAACCAAACCAACCATCCTTGATCTTCGCTACCAGGTCATCATTTCCCACAAATTCGGCGCCGGCGTCCAGTGCTTCCTTTTCTTTTTCACCTTTCGCGAAAACGAGAACTTTAACCTCTTTTCCGGTTCCGTTGGGCAGAATCACACTTCCCCGCACCATCTGGTCAGCATGCCTAGGATCCACGCCCAATCGGACAGCGACATCAACGGTTTCATCAAATTTGGCATATGAAGAATCCAGGGTCATTTTCACTGCACCTTCAAACCCATCGTAGTCCCCGGCACTTATCGTTTTTCGCGATTCAATATATTTTTTACCCCGCTTCGGCATCGTTATATTTATCTCCTTAAATCGAATTTCGGTTTACGGTCAATCTGGTTATCCAACTTCAATTCCCATACTTCTGGCCGTTCCAGCAATAATTTTACAGGCAGCATCCAAATCGTTGGCATTCAGATCAACCATTTTAAGATTAGCGATTTCTTCGAGTTGTTGCCGGTTGACTTTGCCGACGCGATCGCGTTTGGGGTCGCCTGCACCTTTGGCGATTTTAGCCGCCTTTTTTAATAGTACTGCAGCCGGCGGTGTTTTGGTGATAAACGAAAATGATCGATCTTGATAAACTGTGATCACCACGGGAATGATCATGCCCTCCTCTTGGGCAGTTCGCGAATTGAATGCCTTGCAAAAGTCCATAATATTTACCCCGTGTTGTCCGAGTGCGGGACCGATCGGGGGAGAAGGGTTGGCCTTTCCAGCTTCCACCTGCAGTTTGATAAGCGCCATTACCTTTTTCGCCATTTTGACCTATTATCTCCTAACCTATAGTTTTTGAACCTGGACAAAATCCAATTCCACCGGCGTCGATCTGCCGAAGATGCTCACGAGCACCTTGATTTTACCCTTTTCATGATTGACTTCTTCCACAGTTCCGTTGAAATTTGTAAATGGTCCATCGATGACACGAATTTCATCGCCGGATTCAAAGAAATATTTTGGCTGGGGTTTCAATTTGCCAGCCTCCATTCTATTTAAAATCCGATCTGCTTCCTCATCGGAGATGGGTGCCGGTTTGTTGCGGCCGCCCAAGAATCCGGTCACCTTAGCAGTATCATTCACCACATGCCAGGTGCCATCATCCAACTCCATCTGAACTAAGATGTAACCCGGATAAAATTTTCGGGAAGATGTCTTGCGTTTTCCTTTTACCAGTTCGACAATCTCTTCAGTGGGCACAAGAACTTCACCAAATTTCTCCTGATGAGAAGAAGAAGCAATTCGCTCCTCGAGAGCGGCCTTTACTTTATTTTCAAAGCCCGAATACACATGGACGATGTACCATTTAAACGCCACTGTTTTCTCTCCTCATGCTATTGGAGTACCATTCGAATCAAACTGGATAATCCCAAATCTACTGCCCCAAGAAATACTGATATGATCATCACCAGAGCAATGACAACCACGGTGGAACCGATAGTCTGTTTGCGTGATGGCCAGGCAACTTTTTTTAATTCAACTTTAACCTCTCTTAAAAACTGGGCGGCCTTGCCAAAAATATTATCTTTATGTTTTGTCGCTATCGGACTTGTGGGCGTGGCCTGTTTTTTTGCTGGAGACACGAATTTTTTCTTTTTGCCTTGGACCGGCATATCAGCCGTAGCGGCCTTATTCGTCAAGCTGCCGGTGGGTGCTTGGGCACTGGGGGTAGATTTTTTCACAACATTTGTTTTTTTCTTTTTTGCCGCCGCCGGCTTTTTTCGCTGTATCCGTCCCATTTTTCTCCTAGAGTTGAGGTCGAAACTCAAAGGTTATGAAAAATTTAAGGAATAGGTCGTATGTACGACTCCTCGACCTTTGAGCTATACCCAAAAGGGGTGGCAGGCCAGGAGGGATTCGAACCCCCAACACCCGGATTTGGAGTCCGATGCTCTACCGTTAGAGCTACTGGCCTGCATATTCCGATGCGAATTGTGTATATGATACTTGTCAATGATTGCTTCTTCACCTGAATTTGATACGATCAGGGCCGCACGCTACTTGAGAATGGGTGAACTTTAACACCATATTTCTATTTGGTTTCCTTATGCGGTGTGTGCTTTTGACAGAACCTGCAGTATTTGCTGAACTCCAGCTTATCCGGCGTTGTTCGCTTATTTTTTGTCGTCGTATAGTTTCTGCGTTTGCACTCACTGCATGCAAGGGTAACGATAATTCTCACCTGAAGAACTCCTCAAAATTTATTCGATAATATCACTAACGACTCCGGCACCCACCGTGCGCCCGCCTTCGCGTACCGCAAATCGAACCTCTTTTTCCATCGCAATCGGTGTGATCAGCTGCGCTTCAA
>JAAUYD010304188.1_pt1 | contig 14283 bp, 10 predicted proteins | sample 7278101 | NCBI WGS metagenome assembly JAAUYD01 (sample SAMN14350128, study PRJNA611818) | marine sediment metagenome | isolation source: surface marine sediment (0.6m) | place: French Polynesia: Moorea | collected 2018-08
CATCGATCCTGGCCCGCATGGCTGCGTCGTCGATATCGAGGCTATCCGGCTGGGGGACAGGATTGAGTGAAGCCAGAAGTTCGAGTGTGTCTGTGTTGGTCATCGCAGATTCCCTTCGAGCCGCGGTGTTCTCTGCCTGGCCAATCGGTCATACGCCTTGCGCAGTCGACGTGAGGCTCGGTGAATGCGCTGGTCGAGCGCCGGTCGCGAGACTCCCAAAATGGCCGCAATCTCGTCTCGTGGGTGCTCCTCCCAAGTGACGAGTAGAAGGACCTCTCTGTCTAGCGGGCGGAGGTCATCGAGAGCTTGCGACAGGAGGCGATACTCCTCGGCCTGGACCACCTGCTCATCGGGGGTTACTTCGTCTGGATCGCCCGCCATACCAACGCGCACAACGAGGTCGTTCTGGCGTTGTCGGGTACGGCGCTGATTGGACACGATTCGAAACGCAACTCCGTAAAGCCAGCTCAATTCTGCCGGGCCAGCAGGAAGCTGGTGGATGCGGCGCCAGGCGACTGCGAAGACTTCGGCAGTCGCATCTAGTGCATCCGCTCTGGGGAGGCGTCTCAGGCAGTATGCCGTGACTGCGTTCCGGTGCGCCGCATAGATCCGGTCGAATCTGGCTTCGTTGTCGGTGTTGCTCATCGCACCCCGATCCTTCTACCTAATAGATGTCCGGATGGCAGCGATCATGACAGCCCTTTCCTGGCCCACCACACAGCGCCAAGACGTGTTGCTGTCAGTTGTCCAAGGAGTTGAGACCGAGGATCGGGATGTCAGTCAGGGACATCTGCCTGCTTGAATCGAACGCTTGGAATCAAGATAGTGCCAGACCTGTGACACGAATGCAGTCTCGATCCACGTTGCCATCCGCGTCCCAACAGTCGCAAACCGACGCGAACGAACCCCCGCTCTTGCGGGGGTACGTTCTTGCACGCCCGGGAGAACTCGAATCCCCAACCTTCTGATCCGTAGTCAGACGCTCTATCCAATTGAGCTACGGGCGCATGGTTTCGTCAAGTATTGCAAGGGTTTCTCGAGAACCCAAGCTGACCGCCGGCATTCTAGGCGACATCAGACGCTGTATCCGCCAAGCCTCTCCGATCGCCCGATTCGTCAACAAGCTAGGCGATTCTATGACATCGGTAGAACACCGAACCCAGGTTGGAGTCGAGACGCGGATTCAAAGCTAGGCGCCAAGCAGGTGGCTGTCCGACCTGTTCGGGATGCAAGCCATCTGCTGCGTCGGGGATTGCCTGAGTCAAGGCGTCGATGAGTTCCCGGTACTCAGGATCGGGTCCGACAGGTGCCCCCTGCAACTGGAGGATGCCCGGTGTGCCCGGTATCAGAGTGATCTCAGGGTCCTCGAAGAACTAGCCGATCATCGGAAGCCCCGCTACGTAGTCGCGTAGTTCGGCACATTCGCAGGTTGCAGGATCGGGCGGGTCAACGTCTCCGGTGAACACACCGCAACCGGCAAGAGCGACAACCACCACCACGATGATCGGGATCAGCGCAGTCCACATCTTGAGCTGCACGATGTTCTCCCGTGTTGGCTGCCATCTATTGGGAAGATCGTATCACTCTCCCGGCGTTCAGCTGGACCGGCATTGACTTGCGTTGCTTATCGGATATGATAAGACGCATGGTTGATGTGAGTCCGGTCTTGCAGCGGGTTCTTGCCTCCGCGGCGCGGTTGCAGGAGGTAGTGCCCGACGCCGTGCTCGTTGGTGGCTCGGCTGCTGCGTTTCACGCCGGTCACAGAGACTCCTTTGACCATGATCACGTGCTTTCCGATTTGGTGGACCGCTACGAGGTGATATTGGAAGCGGTCGAGGCCACGGAGGGCTGGGCAACCTCAGTTCGAGCCTCAAAGCCGCCGTTCACGATCATGGGTCGCCTTGGTGGTGTCGAGGCCGGCTTGCGGCAAATGCGTCGGACCCGCCCGTTGGAAACCCTCGAGATCGATGTGGGCGAGGGAGCAAAGGTGGTTGCACCGACCGCGGCGGAGGCGCTTCGCGTCAAGGCATTTCTGGTGGTACAAAGAAACGTGGTTCGTGACTACCTCGATGTTGTCGCCTTGGCCGACCATCTCGGACACGACACGGCAGTCACAATTCTGTCCGACATCGACTCGTACTACGACGACCGATCCGGCGAGTGGGGATCGGTACTCACGTCACTCGTTCTCGGACTAGCCGACCCTGCGCCACGCGACACCGACGTCATCGGCGAGTTACCTCGCTACAAGGGGTTGGACAAGCGCTATCACCGCTGGGATGACGTTGTCGATGTCTGCCATTTGCTTGCGCTTCAGCTCGGGGGCGCTGCCTGATGCCCGTCGCTTTCCGCAACGTCGATGCCTCGCCAGCCGACGATGTCCGTACCTGGCCGTACGAGGCATTGGTCGCGGTGATCGACCGAGGTCTCGTTCCGGATTGGCAGCCCATCTTCACCGAGCTAAGACGCTCACCGTGGGGCCGGGTAGCGCGGCGCGTCGAGCGCTACCTGTCATACCGGGAGAGTGGTGCAACCAGCACTCTGTTCGGACTCGCTGTGGAACACGCCCGAACCCAAGCGGATCGAGCTGACCGAGCCGAGGTGGCGGCCCGGGTACGCAAGGCGGTCGACCGTTCCGGGCTCACCAACGCCGAGTTCGCCCAGTTGGTAGGGACCAGCGCGTCACGACTGAGCACCTACCTGAATGACAAGGTCACACCATCGGCCGCGATGCTCATCAGAATCGAACGCACCGCAGCAACCGCACGCAGGCCGAACTGCTAAACCAACCCCAGCCCGTACCTGTCGACGGGTCCCCATGCTGGTGGGTGCCGGCCCGGTGTTTCAGCGTCTGATTCGCTCGTTACGCTTCCCGCTGACCTGCCGGGAGTGCGGTCCGGCTTGGTGCTCCCGCTACCGACGTCCAGCTGTTGATGCGTTTGAGTTGCTGCGCATCGGTGATGGTGCCGTGCCGTTGATGAGCTGTTGAAGGGGTAGGAGCGCAGCGCCGAGGGCTACGGCATCGCGACCGAGTTGACTGATCTTCAGCTGGACTTGGTGTCCGGGACGGGCAAGCGCCTGGGCGCGCGTCTGTTGGGTGAGTTGCGCTAATCGTGCGTTGGCTAGCGCCAACCCGGCCCAGCCGCCGATGATGATGGTCTCTGGGTTGAAGAGATTGACGAGGTTGGCGAGCCCGGTTCCAAGGATGTCGACTGTTTCGTCGAGCACCTGCTGTGCATCGTGGTTACCCGAGTCGGCTGCGTCGACCAGCTGGGCAAGCGCTTCTTCCTCCGTTCCGTGGGGTGCTGCTCCAGTCTCTTGCCAGCGCTGCACGATGGCTCCTCCGCCAACATATGCCTCGAGGCATCCTCGCCCGCCACAGGCACACTTGCGCCCGTTCAGCGAGATCTTGGTGTGTCCCCACTCACCAGCACTGCTGGATAGGCCGCGCAGAAGCTTCCCGTCGACCATGAACCCGGCGCCAAGGCCCCTTCCGACCAGAGCGACGACGCAGTGTTGAACATCCTTGGCATTGCCTCGCCAGGCCTCGGCCACAGCCATCGTTTTTGCGCCGTTGTCGGCGTAGACCGCGGTCGTCGCGTCGCTGTATAGGTTGTCCAAATTGACCGGCTCCCACCCGAGGCTTTGGGCGTGGATGGTTGTGACGTGGTCGGTCGTTGTGTCGACAATCCCGGGCAGACCTAAGCCCACACCGACGAGGCGTTCAGCGATGTCTTGGTTCTCGGTTCTGATAGCGGCTACGGCACTGCCGAGCGTCTTGGCGATCGTCTCGGGCGGAGCGGTGCGGTTCGGTATGTTGTGGAAAACCCGATCGACGCGTCGGAGTGCGAGGTCGAATAGCTCGACGGTGATTCCGTGTTCACCAACGTCTGCTCCTATGACGTATGCGGAGTCGCGGCGTGGAGAGAGGCGTGCGATCGGTCTGCCCCCGTTTGATGGGAGGGTCCCGGCCTCCTCGATCAGACCTTCGCTGATGAGGTCGGAGACAACATTGGTAACCGTGGCGGTAGACAGCCCGGTCTCGGCGGCAAGTGTCGCTCGCGTACTCTCCCCAGCGAGGAGGAGGTTGCGCAGGACGCTGCCTCGGTTGCGCCTGCGGATGTCGAGCACGGTCGTGCTGGGAGCCATGAGCCTTCCCTTAGTTCAGGCCTTAGTCTAGGTTCGAGTGTTGTCGGCCGCGAGTCCGAGCTTTCCCGTCGAGACCATGCGACCCAAGTCGAGGTGGGCTCTTGATCGTGCGTCTCGGTCGATTCATTCCGCTGTTGCATCGGTGGGATGGGCCTGGGTCGAAGTGGAAAATCGACGCCTCAGCGTCGGTCTTGGTGCACCTGCAGCCGATCGAGGTAGATGGTGTCGGTGCCGGCTTCGATACGGATCTCGTGTGGACCTGCAGACGTGTTTGGGGAAGTGGTTGATTGCCAATGCCCATCGCCGGCGTGGACGGTGGCGAGGGGGATACTGTCGAGGGTTACCTGTGGGGGGACTGCGGCAGCGGCGTCGGTGACGACGGTGATCACCCAGGTGTCGGCGCGTGGGGTCTCGAGGTCGAAACTGACCCATTCGCCGGGTTGGAGCAGGACTGTGAGTTTCTCCTCGTCGGTTCTGGCACGTCCGTCGTTGTGGTCGAAGGTTGGTGCCTCTTGGTTCGCTTGTCCGGCATGGACGATGGTCACTGCGTCGTTCTCTCTGAACCCCGATAGTGGTTTGCCTTGCTGGGTTTGGTACGAGATAGAGGGTCCTCGGAATCCGAAGCTCGTGGCTGGAAGCGTCAGCGGTGCGCGGTGGAAGAGGGCGTTGATAACTTCCGAGTTGTAGCGGCACCGATCTAGGGCCATATTGCTAAGGAGTTCGTCGAGGACATTCCACGTGTTCGTGGGGGAGGGTGCCGGTCCTTGACCGTTGCCGTAGGCGGCGATCTCCTCCCACCCAGGGGGCGCGACCACCGAGCACGGCGACGTGATGGTGTCGATCTTCTTCCAGGGCCAGAAGTTCCAGCCGATGCCGATGTCCTCGAACAGCTGGAACGCGGTCGCAAGCCAGTCCAGATTGTTCTCGCCGCCTTCGCCCATAAACACCGGCAGGCCCAGTTCGGCGCCGATGTCGAGGAATCGCTGGATACTGGGCAGATCAGGCGGAGACCAGTACTTGTGAAACTGCAGCACCGAGTTCGCGTCCCAGACTTCCGTAAAGATGTCCCAGTTGTTGGCCCAGTGGGTTCCCTCGTACATGATGATGTGATTGCTATCCACCTCGCGGATTGCTTCGGTGAGTCTCCTGTACAGGTCGACTAGCTGCTCGGGGTAGACGTGCTGCCATTCGTTCGGGAGCGGCTCGTTGAGCAGGTCATACCCAAGGACTGTCGTGTTGTCTCGGTACCGAATGGCAAGCTCCCGCCAAAGAGTGATGGTGAGTTCCTCGTTGGATCCGTCCATGAACAGCTCGGGGCGCCCGTTCGAGTCGTCGATGTTTGTCCCGGTTTGCCCCCCTGGGGCGCCATGGAGGTCGAGCAGGACCCACATGCCTTGATCGGCGCACCACTCAACGACCCGGTCGATGAGTCCAAGTCCATCCGGACGCATGGATCCGTCGCGATCGATGATGTGACGCCAGTTGATTGGCAACCTGACGTGGTTGAAGCCCTCAGCGGCGATCCGTGCGATATCGGCCTGCGTGATGAAGTTGTCGAGGAACCGCCTCCAGAACACCTCCGCGCGATCCTCACCGACCAGCTCGGTGATCAGCGCCTCGATCTGACGTGGCGACTCCCTGCCCGGTGACAGCCGCCACATGTATCCCTCTGGCAGCAGCCAGTTGCCCAGGCCGACGCCGCGAAGCTGGATCCGTCGTCCCCTGCCATCCACGATGCGACCGTCGCTCACCGTGACGAACTCGTTCGAGCGTGCCATTACTTGATTCCCGACATTGTGAAGCCCTGCACGACGTAGCGCTGCAGCAAGATGAAAAGAAGGATGGTCGGGACCACCATGAGCGAAGCTCCGGCCATTTGCAGAGACGGGTTCACGCTGACTTGTTCGTTGAGGAGAGCGAGCCCCACCGACAGCGTGTAGTTCTCCTGCTGACCCGCAATGACCAGTGGCCAGATGAAACTATTCCATCCGGCGATGAATGTGAGGACGGTCATCACCGCCAGGATGGGTGTCGACATGGGCAGAACCACGGACCGGAAGATCCGGAACTCCCCGGCGCCGTCAAGGCGTGCCGCTTCGAGCAGTTCGGTAGGGAGAGTCTCCATGAACTGGCGGAACAGAAAGATGCCAAAGGCGCTGACGAGCGTCGGCATGGCGATCCCGACGACGGTGTTGGTCAACCCCACCGAGTTGAGGATCAGATACGTCGGGATCAAGGTGACCTGGACGGGAATCATCAGTGTCGTCAGGACGAGCAGGAACATCGCGTTGCGACCTCTGAACTCGAACTTGGCAAATCCGTAGCCGGCCATTGCCATGAAGAACATCCCCACAAACCCGATAACGACGACGACGATCGTGTTGATCGTGTATCGCCCGAAGTCGAGCTCCCGGAAGAGTGTCGCATAGCTGTCCCACTCCACCGTCGAGGGCAGAATCTTCGGGGGATAGGTGCGAGACTCGTTGAGCGGCTTGAGAGAAGTGGACACCATCCAGATGAACGGGAAGGCAGTGAGCAGCGCACCTACCGCCAGACCGGCGCCGATGAGTCGGACCTGTGCTCTACGCATCATTGGCCCTGTAGAGACGTAGCTGGAACGCTGTCACCGTGACGATGATGAGAAAGAGCACGACCGTCCCTGCACTGGCATAGCCGAACTGGTTGAGGCTGAATCCCTCCTTGTAGATGAACAGCGAGATCGACGTCGTGGCCCCGACGGGTCCGCCATCGGTGAGAACGAAAGGCTCGTCGAAGAACTGGAGCCAGGCAATGAGCGTCGTGACGGTGACAAACAAGAGTGCGAATCGGAGCAGGGGGAAGGTGATCCACCGGAACCTTGCCCACCCATCGGCACCGTCGATGGCAGCCGCCTCGTAGTAGTCGCTGGGAATGCTTTGCAGGGCGGCTAGGAAGATGATCGTGTTGAGACCGGTGGCTCTCCAGATCGCCACGATCGCAACCGAGAGCTTGGCGATATCCGGGTCGCTCAACCAATTCACAGGTGACAGCCCTACCGAGGTCAGGATGTAATTGAGAAGCCCGAACTGGGTGTTGTACATGAATCCCCAGATGAGCGAAATCGCAACGATGGCTGTGATCGCAGGCAGGAAGTAGAAGGTGCGTAGCGCGCGGAAGAAACGCGAATCGCTTGCGTTGAGACCGAGCGCGATTGTGAGCGAGATCACGATGATCGATGGGACGCCGAAGGCAATGAAAATGCCCGTCGTCTGCAGTGATCTCCAGAAGTCGGAATCGTCGATGAGCTGCCGGTAGTTGTCGAGACCGATGAACGAGATGTTGTCGGTGTTGGCAAGCCCGGTGATATCGAGGTCGGTGAGGCTGACGACGCCAGCTACGACGATGGGGAGTATCCCAAAAGCCAGCAGGAGAAGGAACGATGGTGCAACGAACCCATACGGAACCAGGCTTCGGGTGGTAACGGACATTCGTTGCTTACGGCGGCGGGCGCTCGTCGAGTTGGTTGGGCGTGCTGGGACGGCAGTGGTGGTTGCCGCCTGCCGTCCCAGTCTTCCCATGAGCTAGCTTCCGACGATTCCGGCAACGCTGTCGAAGAGATCAGCGAGCGCCTGATCCTTGTCCGCTCCGGTCAGGGCGACGCTGTTGAGCATGCCCAAGATCTCCTGGCCTACGGCATCCCACTCCGGGTTTAGCGGCAGCAACCGGGAGTTGGCCAGCTGGGCGGCGTAGACAGCAACGGTGGCGTCGTCTCCCGCTTTCAGCTCCTCGAGCGCCGCCGAGACGGCTGGGAGCTCGTTGACGGCTTCGTACCAGGCCAACTGGGTTTCGGGTCGCGCAAGGTAGTCGACAAGGGCGAGCGCCGCTTCCGGGTTCTCGCTACCGGACCAGACGCCGACGTTCGATCCGGCGAACAGAGAAGTGTCGTTGTCTCCGGCCGGCACCGTGGTCACGCCCCATTTGCCGTCGAGTTCAGGCGCCTGATCATTGATGGCCCCAGCCAGGTACGGACCCGAGACGAGCATCGGAGCGTCACCGGTGATGAAGCCGAGGGCCTGATCCCAATCACCAGCCGTCGGCACAACGCCCGCCTCGTAGAAGGCGAGGTAGTGGTCAACAGCCTCCCGGAACTCGGGTGTGTCGAGAGTGATCGACCCGTCTGCTGCAAGCACGTCTCCGCCTGCCTGCCAGGTGTATGCGATCGGCAGAGGTGCATCCCACTGCGGGATGTAGTAGCCGTACTGCGTCGAACCCCTGTCGGCCAAAACGGTCGCCATGCTCATGAGTTCGTCCCACGTTGCCGGTGGCGCATCGAACCCAGCCTCACCGAGAATGTCACTTCGATAGAAGAGGACTCTGGTGTCGCTCACCCACGGGAAGCTATACACCGCATCACCCGGGTTGAGAGCGGCCATCACGTCTGAGGGGAAGCTCTCATTGGCGAGATTCGGATAGCCATCAACCATGGCACTCACATCCATCAACGCCTCACCGGCAATGAACGTTGGCAGCAGTGACAGGCCGATTTGAGTGACATCGGGACCGTCGCCGCTTGCCACAGCTGTAGTAAGACGGTCGTTGACGGCATCCCAGGGGATAGCGTCAACCTCGACGTTGATACCCGTCTCGGCGGTGAAGGGCGCAACCAACTCCTCGAAAGCGGTGGCTGTATCGCCCATGATCCAGAAACGAACGGTACTTCCGGCCAACCCGTCGTCAGCTTGTGTGGTCTCGGTGGTGGCCGGTTCGGTGGTCTCCGTTGCCTGAGGCGCCGTGGTCTCTGTTGCCGCCGGCTGGGTCGTCTCCGCCGAGGAATCGTCGTCAGAATCCCCACCGCAGGCGGTCAGGACCAGCACCATTGCAAGCACGATGGCCAATGGTCGCCAGTAAGTCAGCTTCATTGTCTTTCTCCTCACTATGGAACTATGCCACTGTTTCTCTCTGTGTTGGACGCCGGCTCTCCGGAATGACGAGCAATCTGAAGCCGATACCACTCCGCGCTCGCCTTCGGGATCCGGGTCTGGGTCTCGTAGTCGACGTAGGTCAATCCGAATCGTTTGCTGTAACCCTCACCCCATTCGAAATTGTCGAGAAGCGACCAAACGAAATAGCCCCGCAGGTCGACGCCAGCAGCGATGGCGTCGGCGGCGGCGCCGAAGTAGCCGTGCAGATAGCGAATCCGGTCGAGGTCGAGAACGCTCCCGCCCGGGTCGACTTCGTCGTCGAATGAGGCACCGCTCTCGGTCACATAGAGCGGCAGATCGGTGAACTCTTCAGAGACACGGCGCAGCACGTTGCGCAGCGACTCGGGCTTCACCGACCATCCCAGTGATGTGGCCGTCGGCTCCGCATGGGTGAATGTCGCACCGAGATGCGGCTCCGAACCGTCCGCACTCACCACCATCTGGTGGTAGTGGTTGACACCGGCGAAATCGGTTGGAATCGAGATCAGGTCTAGATCTCCCGGCTTGATCAGCGAATCCAGCCCATGGTGGCCGTAGAGGTCATGGACCATCGCCGGGTACCGGCCCAAATAGGTCGGTGCGAGGAACATCAGGTTGTTGTTTGTATCGGTGCGCTTCGCAGCAGCGAGGTCGTCACTCGTGTTGGTCGCTGGCACTACATCGGTGATGAGGTTGGTGATACCGAGACGCACATTCGGGTATGCGCCCTCACGGATCGACCGCACTGCCAATCCGTGGGCGACGTTGAGGTGGTGCGCCGCGGCGACCGCGGCTCCGAGATCGGTTCGCCCGGGGGCATGGGCCCCGGTGTGGTAGCCGTTGAACGACGAGCACCACGGCTCGTTCAACGTGATCCAATCCTCAGCCAGGTCACCCAACGCATCGACAGCCAGGCGGGCATACTCGGCAAACCGTTCCGCAGTGCGCCGAGCCGGCCAGCCGCCGGCCGTCTCGAGAGCTTGGGGCAGATCCCAGTGATAAAGGGTCACGAACGGGCGGATTCCGAGCTCTTGGAGTCGCCCCAACAGCTGTCGGTAGAAGCCAAGAGCCTCCGGGTTGAGCGGTCCCTCTCCGTGCGGCTGGAGCCGCGCCCACGAAACCTCCATTCTGTAGGCCTGAAGACCAATGCCGTGGGCGATGTCAAAGTCTGTGCCCCATCGGTGGTAGTGGTCGCAGGCAACATCACCGTTGTCGCCGTTGCGAGTCTTGCCCGGTGTGTGTGAGAACGTGTCCCAGATCGATGGGGCCCGCCCCCCTTCGTCAACAGCGCCTTCGATCTGGTAGGCAGCCGTAGCGGCACCCCAAAGGAAACTGTTGGGAAAGCGAGTGGTGTCGAGCTGGGGTATGTCAAGGGTTCTTGGTGTCATGCGACCTTCGCCACCTCTATGTGTCCCTCGATGACTTGCTCGAGAGGTAGTAGGGCTGCGCCGAGGGCGACGGCGTCTTGTCCGAAGCGCGATGCTTCGAGTGAGAACTGGGATCCGGGTCGTTGCAGCGACGCGGCTTGGGTGCTGCGGCGGATCTGGCCATGGCGGGCTTGGATCAACTGGAGGCCGGCCCAGCCGCCAACGATGATCTTTGAGGGGTTGAACAAGTTGACGAGGTTGGCCAGCCCGATCCCGAGAATTTCAACCGTTTCGTCCAGGACCGCCGTTGCGGCCGGATCGGCCTCGTCGGCCGCCGCGATGAGTTCGGTAAGGACTTCCTCCTCGGTGTTTGTCGTTGGGCTGCCGCCGGCTTCGCGCCAACGATCGATGATGGCTCCGCCACCTACATGGGCTTCGAGGCAACCGATGGAGCCACAGGCACACCTGGGTCCACCCACGGAGATCTTGGTGTGACCCCACTCACCAGCGCCGCTCATCGATCCACCCAGGAGCTTGCCGCCGATGAGGACTCCTGCGCCGATCCCATGCCCGAGCAAGGCCACGATGCTGTGGCCGGTCCCCTTGGCAGCTCCGAACAGTGACTCGGCCGTCGCCAGCGTCCTTGCCCCGTTATCCGCAAACACTGGGAGATCGACACCACCCGAGAGACGCCTCAGGTCGGTTGGCTCCCACCCCAGGCTGTCGGCGAAGATGGTCGTGGTTTCGCCATCCGTCTCGACGGTGCCGGGAACCCCTAGGCCGAGCCCGAGAATCGGCATGTCAACGGCTCGGTTGCGGTCTCGCACAGTTCGAATCGCCTGAATGAGCGCCGCACCTATCGCTTCTGGTTCGGCGACCCGAGGAACGATGGCCACGTGTTCGCTGTCGAGCTTGTGGAGAGCAAGATCGAACAGCTCGACTGTCACTGTTTGCTCGCCCACGTCAGCGCCAATGAGGAGTCCACCCTCCGCTCTCACTGCAAGTCGGGCGATTGGCCGACCTCCGCGTGATGGAAGAAGGCCCGCCTCCTCGACAGCGCCTTCGGCTATCAGGTCCGAGACGACGTTCCCAACCGTTGCCGTCGACAACCCGCAAGCAGCTGCGATGGCAGCCCGTGTTGTCTCGGTCGAGACAACGATGTGGCGCAGGACCCGGGCGCGGTTGCCTTGGCGGAGGTCTTGACTGGTGGTTCGTGTCGCAGTTGTCATTATTCCTTGTCTTAATTTAATACATAGTATTAGATCTGGCAAGAGTCGGGTCTCAAGACATGGGCCAGCGGTCGTGGCTCGTACGGCCGAGCCCACGGACCATTGACTTTGGGTTAGCCGTGACTTAAGTTGAGGTGTAAAACAAGTTCAGAGTCGGGAGGGGACGATGCGACGATTTATCAATCTGGTTCTGGTCCTTGGCATGGTTACGGCGCTGGTGGGGCCGCTCGCCAACGAGACCGCTCTAGCGGCGGCATTGACCACAGATGACTTTCTCAAGGCCGACGGTGAGGTGCTCCGCAACAAAAGCGGAACCGGTGACATTGTCAGCCTCCGGGGCACCAACTTCGGCGGATGGCTCACATTCGAGGACTGGATGTCGCCGCTTGGCGAGTTCGCACTCGACCGGTCCGACTGGACAGCCACCAGTAGCGCAGGAACGGCCAGCAACATGCTCGACGGGGACCTAACTACGCGGATGTCCAGCGGGGCATCGCAATCGGGAACCGAGTGGGTGCAGCTAGACCTCGGAGCAATGACGGTGTTCAATCGGATTCTGCTCGACGCAGGATCTTGGACCAGCGACTGGCCGGACGAGTATGAAGTGCTCGTCTCGGACAATGGTTCCACCTGGCGCAGCGTGGCACGCTCCGACGGTACCCCGACCGCGGACGTCACCGACGAAATCACGACCACCCGGTTCGCTCCGCAGGTCGCCCGCTACGTGAAGGTCGAGCAGCTGGGCTCCAAGACCCAGTACTGGTCGATAGCAGAGATCAACCTGTTCTCCGATCCGGTCATGCACAACGGATCCAGTAGCGCATCTGCAAGTACGACAGCTTGGTACACCACCGCCGGAGCCGGCATCGACGGAGATATCACGAGTGCATGGGCAACAGGAACGAATCAAGTGCCCGGCCAGACCTACACCCTCGACTTCGGAGAGAACCGGGATGTCACCAAGGTCCTGTTTGACTCCGGGGCCTCATATCCCAACGACTACCCAGCATCGTTTGAGATATCCGCATCGACAGACGGATCGTCGTGGACCAAGGTCGGCAGCGGCTATGGAACCAACCGCATAACCACCTATGACCTGTGGACCGCAACAACGATGCGCTATCTCCGCATCACCCAGACCGGGTACAAGTCGAACTGGTGGGCGATATCGGAGATCGCCGTCACCACCAACAACAACTTCGATCGAGCAGGATGGACCCTGAGCAGCTCGCCCAGCGGTACGACTGCCAACATGGTTGACGGTGACCTTTCGACAAGATGGACCACCGGAACAGCGCAGACAAACGGACAATACGTCCAGGTCGACTTCGGAGCCCAGGTGACGTTCAACAACGTCCAAATGGACACCCAGAAGAACACCACCTCTGAGAATGATTATCCCCGCAACTACACCATCGGCGTCTCAGACAACGGGACGAGCTGGACGACCGTGGCTACCGGAACCGGGACTTTCAAGGCCACGACAGTCAACTTCCCAGCCGTCAGTGGCCGCTACCTCAGAATCACCCAAACCGGAAACTCGTCTTCATGGTGGTCTATCGGTGAACTCAACGTTGCCCTCAACAACGACGACTACTCGTTGAGACTCGAACTCGATGACAGATTCGGTGCCACCACCGCCCAGAGCATCATCGACACCCATCGCAACACCTGGATCGTCGAGGACGACATCGACAACATCGCCGACATGGGACTCAACGTGATCCGTCTCCCCATCGGCTGGAACGAGCTGCTCAACCTAGACGGCACGTGGAAGACCAACCCGTGGACCAAGATCGACTGGTTGATCGACGAAGCCGGTCAACGCGGCATCTACGTCATTCTCGATCTTCACACCCTCCCCGGAGGAGGTTGCCCGTGGGGCAGCTGCGGGCGGGTCGGACCCAACCCGAACGGGTTCTGGGGTAGCAGCACGTACCAGGACTGGGTGATCGACATCTGGGAGGAGATTGCCACCAGGTACGAGGATGAACCCGTCGTCGCCGGCTACGACCTCATCAACGAGCCTCTCATTGACTACGGCGAGGACTCGGCCGACGTGACCCAGAAGAGCGACTATTACGACGAGCTCTACGACGCGGTCCGCGCCATCGACGCCGACCACACCATCTTCATCGCAGCGTTCTTCGGCTGGGACAAGATCGCAGACCCATCCACATATAGTTGGACCAACGTCGTGTACGAACTCCACCCCTACGACATGCCCAACGGGCAGGACTGGAACGCACAGAACACAGTCGTCACCAACCAACTCAACGACCTTGACGACAAGCTCGACGATCCAGGCGTCCCCGTGCTTTACGGCGAATACTCGTTCTACTACTTCGACGACGTCTGGGCCAGGTTCATGGCCGGCCTCAACGCAGTCGACGTGTCCTGGACCAACTGGACCTACAAAGTCCGCGGCACACCCGAGGAGGGCTTTGACTACTGGGGCTTCTACAACACCAACCTAAACCAAGTACCAATCATCAACAGCGACGACGCGGCCGCCTTTGAGTCCCGACTCGAAAACTTCGGGACAACGGACTTCTCCGCCAACGAACCGTTCATCGACACCGTGGCCCGCTACGCCGA
>JAAUYD010233256.1_pt1 | contig 14270 bp, 11 predicted proteins | sample 7278101 | NCBI WGS metagenome assembly JAAUYD01 (sample SAMN14350128, study PRJNA611818) | marine sediment metagenome | isolation source: surface marine sediment (0.6m) | place: French Polynesia: Moorea | collected 2018-08
CAGGCTAATTTTGGCAAGGACTTATTTAGATTGAAATGAAATTTATATCCCAATACAGCAACTCCTAACTGCTTAGTTTAACATCATGTATTTTCAAATTTTTATCGTCTATATTTATTAATGGATGTTTATATCCAATACAATACGACACTTGCAAATATAAATGTTATTTTTATCAAGGCTTGGAAAAAAATTGTATAATTTAATTTTTCATTCTAACTTGATGATGGCAAATTGAAATAGTTACGTATCAATTTTTTGCAATACTTTATCGATTTTATATAGAATATAATCAAGGTCATCTTTGGTATGGGCACAGGATAATAATGCTGGGTGTGCGTGTGGGAGATAAATACCTTCCAATAAAAGCCTCAATGAAAATTCCATGCTTTTTTTAACATCTGCGGATAGCGAGTCTCGTTTATTTTTTATTGTTTTATTTGAAAAATATATGCTGAACATAGACCCGCAACCCGTTACTTGAACAGGGATTTTATTTTTTTCTGCTATTTTATTGATATTACTCCGCATGTAATCTCCAATGGAATTGATATAAGGTATGATCTCTCCTTTCTCCAATTCTTTCAAGACTGCTAAACTAGCCATGCAAGATATTGGGTGTCCCGTAAATGTTCCGGATTGAAATATTTTTTCATCCAGATCAGAAGGCTCCTTGGTTGGAGTGACAACGCTTTCCATTATTCTTCTTTTCCCACCGAAACTACATATCGGGTATCCACCACTAATGGCTTTTCCTATGGCGTGCATATCTGGTTGTATTTTAAAATATTCAGCGGCTCCCCCCATTGCTAATCTAAAACCTGTAACAATTTCATCAAATATCAAAACGATATCTGCTTCAACAGTTACCTCTCTGATTGATTTTAAAAATTCATATTCACACGGTACACAGCCTAACATAAATCCGGTTACAGGCTCCAATACAACTGCGGCAATATCCTTTGCGTGATCTTTTAATAAAGCAATTGATTTTTCAGTATCATTGAAAGGCAAAATCAAAACATTCTCAAGATTGCTTTGTGGTACACCTGCCCAATGCAGTGACGGAATTGGGTTGTCTGCTGTACCGTCAATTTTAGCAGTACTTGTAAGCAACAAATCTTGCGATCCATTGAAATGACCCTCAAATTTAGCGATTTTCTTGCGTTTGGTATACGCCAATGCTGCTCGCAGGCACATATGGACTGCTTCAGAACCGGAGTTTGCGAATCGCACCATTTCCATAGTTGGAATATGTTTGCTTATTTTATCAGCTAATAAAAACTCTCTTTCCTGTGATAGAAAAGTAAAAGGAGGATTATCAATCGCACCTAATACCGCATCTCTGATGAGTCTGTTACCATGACCTAAAATGTTGACACCATTACCCATTAACAAATCCACGTAGGTGTTTCCATCTAAGTCTGTGAATCTACAACCCGAGGCTGATTTCACATAAATAGGATAAGGTTTTTGGAATTTTCCAGAACCGCTAACGCCTCCAGGTAAAACTTTCCTGGATCTTTCGTAATGAAGGGCTCCATTCGGAGTTTTTTGAATGTATTCATTTAAAAGATCATCAATATCCATGAGTATATCTTTCTCGGCCTAAAGAGGTTAAGTGAATCTTTTAATGATTTAAAATCAAAGCACTTATAAAATCAGACAATGGTTGCCGATTATGGTGTAACAATAAATATGCCAAACTTTTAATCGTCACTATAAATAACTACAAATTATAGATTTAATTATAAATAATAAAAAAACGCATTGACATACAGAAGGAGTATATAAATAGATTTGTGGAATTTTTTTCTTACTAAGCGGTTTCCATTATTAGATGATTGCCTTACTGATAAATCAGCTGAAATAAATCATTTTGTCATTTATTTCTCATCTATTGACTTCACATCTTGGAATAGCATGATTGATTTACTAAATATTGACCTGTATGTCTTATCGGCAACCTTAGATGGTGATCTTTCTCCGACAAGGTCATTTCGGCAGGTAGCGGATCGAACTTGAATCGATGGGGATGACACGATGAATGCGTTTCTGTGATACGGAGCACCATGAATCGCCCGATGGCTATACGGGTTGTCATCCGGGCGGTACGCATCGGCTACGCTGAAAACAACCAACGGCTACTTCAAACCGATATTCCAGTTCCATAACCCTGGCCGCTGCTTTATGCTCACCCCCGGCGGCACCGGTTCGTCCAGGTGGGCGAACATCTGGATGCCGGCCCGCTCCAGCTGCTGGCGTTTGTCGGTGATGTCCAGCCGCCAATTGGGGAATATCCAATAATCCGGGCCGTGCCGGTCCGCCCAGGCCTGTTCGCCCCGCGGGCTGTCAAAAGGCACACGCAGTTTGGTATCGGATGCCATGGTTCGTGAAATGCACAGGGGCCAGTGTCCGGAGAGCACCATGCCCAACGGTAGCGGACGCTGGCGGCACAGGGTGAGGATATCTTCCTTGCCCAGTTCCGGACTGAGGAAGGCGCCGGCAAAGCCCATGTTGCGGAAGATTTGCAGACTGAGTGCATTGGCCCCATTGCAAAAAGGACCGGCCCACAGGGTCAGGCCCTCAGGGCGGTTGAACAGGGCTATCTGCCAGGGCATGTTGAGAACGAATTGGCGCGCCCCCTTCTTCAGGCACCCACTGACCAAGCCGGCCACTCGGGCTTCGTCGTCCGGCCAGACCACCGGCGGCAGCCAGATCCACAGGCGGTCGGCAGCAGATCGACCGATGTTGGCCGCGGTGGCGTCGGAGAGCCAGAGGCCGGCGTTGATGCGGTGGGACGACCGCAACAGATGCCGGCCCACCCGCATCTCGATGCAGCGGCGAGGCCGGTTGACCGGCCTGGGGAGCACCGCCTGAAATCGGGAAGCTGACATCGGCCCCGGCGGCTTCACGGCCGCTTCCAGATCGGTGATCATCTTTTGCAAGGCCTTTTCGCGGCGGTCGGTGAGAAACACCGGGGCACCGGATCGGAACGCCTTGCGGCCGCCCAGCTTGAGCGGAAAGCGCCCTTTTTTGGGCACGTGGCGGGTCACCCGACAGACGGCGTGTCCGCTTTCATCCTCGTAGCCCACCCGCAGCACGTCTCCGGGCAGCAGCGCCTGACGCACCACCACCCAGGGATTGTTGCCCGGACCCTGCACCTTGCCCATGAACAGGCCCGAGGCGGTTTGACGGCGGGTATCGATGGGCGTTTGCGGCCGCTGGGGCAAAAAATTATAGTGGCTGGCCTCCCGCCCCAAACTCAGAGCCAGTAAATCCATGGCATCGCGCTTGGCCTGGTTGTCATCTCCCCGGTCCCTCAACAGACGGTAGGCCGATACGGTGTAGTAGACGTAGTGCGGCCCTTTCTTGCGGCCTTCGATCTTCCAGGCCCGCACCGGCTTGACCGACCCCAGAATCTTGACCAGTACATCCACCGCATAGTCCTGGCATGAGAAGCTGCGCGACGTCCGGCCCTCCTGGCGGTAATAACGGCGGCAGGGCTGCACACAGCGGCCGCGCAGGCTACTGCGGCCACCCATATAGCTGCTCCAATAGCAGCGCCCCGACACCCCGTAACACAGGGCACCGTGAATGAACGTCTCCAGCCCGACTGACTTCGGACAGGCCCTGGCCATGGTCTTGATCTCGTCGATGGACAGTTCCCTGGGAACCACCACCCGGTCGACCGACAGTTCCCGGGCAACCAGCCCCAAGGCCTTGGGAAAAGTGACGTTGGCCAGGGTGGACAGATGAATCTCACCATTGAACCCGGCCTGGTGGGCCAGGGCCACCACGCCCAGGTCCTGGACAATCAGGGCATCTGGCTGCACATGCCTGGCAAGGCTGTCGATCAGCTGGCCGGCCCGATCCAGTTCCCCTGGCTTGAGCAAGGCATTGACAGTGACGTAGACTTTGACGCCCCGATCGTTTGCCAGCCGCACCAATGGCGCCAGTTCCTCCAGGGAGAAATTCTTGGCCTCCATGCGCGCCGACAAGCTTTTGAGACCGCAGTAGATGGCGTCGGCACCGGCCGCCAGGGCGGCCAGAAATGCCGCCCGGTTGCCCGCCGGGGCCAAAATGGCAGGTTGGTGGAGGTCAGGTTGATTCATTGCACGAATGAAAGTACATCCATCCGCGCAACGGGTCAAGGCGACGGCTCCTGATTCGGAGTTGGTGACGGCCATTCATCGTTCAGGGGATGCTCGACATTCGCCCAACGCAGGTTATATTACCCGCAGGATTGATTGATCGCGGATATACATATAAAGAGGATGGTGAAAGGAAAAATCCATGAAACTGGCAGTCAGCGGTAAAGGCGGCGTTGGCAAAACGACATTCTCATCTCTTCTGGCGCGAACCTTGAGCGATCGTGGCAGGACGGTCCTGGCCATCGATGCCGACCCGGACGCCAACCTGGCGGCGGCGCTGGGCGTCGCCGATGCCGACAAGGTGACCCCCATCGCCGAGATGAAAGAGCTTATATTCGAGCGCACCGGCGCCCAACCCGGAACCATTGGCGGATTCTTTAAACTCAACCCAAAGGTGGATGACATTCCGGACACCCTGTCGGTCAAACTGGACAATATCAAGCTTATGCGCCTGGGCAGTGTGAAGAAGGGCGGCGCCGGCTGCCTGTGCCCCGAATCGACCCTGCTCAAGGCCCTGGTGACCCATGTGGTGCTGGGCCGCGACGAAGTTGTAATCATGGATATGGAGGCCGGCATCGAACACCTGGGGCGGGCGACGGCCCAGGCTGTGGATAAGCTGATCGTGGTGGTGGAGCCGGGCCGCCGCAGCATCGACACGGCCGAGCACATTCGACGGCTGGCCGCTGAAATTCACCTCAAGCAGATCGCCATCGTGGGCAACAAGATCCGCAGCCCCAAAGACGAAGAATTTCTGCGCACCCATCTCTCCGATTTCGAGTTCCTGGGTTTTTTGCCCTATGACGACGCCTTGATCGAAGCCGACCTCTCCGGCGCATCGCCCTACGACTCGCCCTCCAACGCCAAGCAGGTCGTGGCCGGCATTATCGACCGGTTGTAACCCGACGCAATGAACCGACACCCCAAAGGCGGTCCCCGAGGCCGCCGCCGCTATCCGTCGCGACGACCGAATAAGGGCAAACGGAACCGGGAGCGTGTGCGGATGACGCCCAACGCCGATCCCCGGCTTAAATCGGTTTTCTCCGGCATCGGGGTTCCCAAAAACAAGCCCTTCACTCCGGACCGCTTCCAGACCGAAGCTGTGGCGGCCATGACGATCTCAGACTGCCTGGTCACCGCCCCCACCGGCGCCGGCAAGACCTGGATCGCCGTGCAGGCGATCAAAAACACCTTCGAAGGGGGCGGCCGGGCCTGGTATGCCTCGCCCCTCAAAGCATTGACCAATGCCAAACTGATCGAGTTTTCCGAGATCTTCGGTACCGGCAATGTGGGCATACTCACCGGCGACCGTAAGGAGAGCCCTGATGCGCCCATCATCGTCGGTACCACCGAAATTCTGCGCAATCAACTCTACGATGCCATGCATCAGGGCATATCGTTGAACACTGATCTGGTGGTCCTGGATGAAGCCCACTTTTTAGGCGATGAGGAGCGCGGCGTGGTCTGGGAAGAGACCATGATCTACCTGCCGCCGCGCATCCCGCTGCTCATGCTCTCGGCCACGGTGGGCAACGCCGGCGCCATCGCCAACTGGCTATCCACCATCCGCGGCCGTCACTGCCAGGTGGTGGCTGAAACGCGCCGCCCGGTTCCGCTCTACCCCTTAGCCCTGCACCCTTCCGGCACCCTGTTGCCCCTGACCGTCAAGGGTGAGCGCGGCAGCAAAAAGCTTTACCGTAAAGTCGCCGCCCTGATCGACAACAAAAAGCGGAACCAGCCGGTGGGCCGCCGGGGCCTGCCGCCTTTCGGCGATATTCTCAGGGTGTTGAAGAAGTTTGACTTGCTGCCGGCGATCTTTTTTCTCAAATCCCGCAGCGACTGCGACGCCGCCCTGAGCCTGTGCCACGGGGCCGTGCCCTTGCCCGACAACCGCAAGGCCGCCATTTTCGACCGCATCCGGACACTCACCGAGCATTCGCCCCACCTGGCCCGCCACCGCCAGCGCATTCACCTGGAGCAGGCCGGTGTGGCCGCTCACCACAGCGGCCACCTGCCCGGCTGGAAGCTGGTGGTGGAGAACCTGATGAGCGAGGGCCTGCTCACCGCCGTATTCGCCACCTCCACCGTGGCTGCCGGTGTCAATTTTCCGGCCCGCACGGTGGTGTTCTTCAATTCGGATCGTTTCAACGGCACGGAATTCATGCCCCTGGACGCCACCCAATTGCACCAGATGACCGGTCGGGCCGGCCGGCGGGGCATGGACAAGATCGGCTTCGCCCTGGCCGTACCCGGACGCTACATGGACCTGCGCCTGGTGACCCGGCTGCTGGCATCCCGGCCGGGCAAGGTGCACAGCCGCATTCGTATCAACTTCTCCATGGTCCTCAACCTGCTGTTGTCTCACACCCCGGCGCAGGTAGAAGCGTTGCTTAAACGCTCGTTCGCCACCTGGCTGCTGGTCACCAAAGCCGAAGACAGCCGTCAGAAAAGCCGCATGGCCGATGTTCACGAGGTGCTGTGGGAGAACTTTCTGCGCCATCTTGAATTTCTCAAAGAGACCGGATTCGTCGACGCGGCGGATCGGCTCACCGAAGATGGTGTCTGGGCCTCTCAGCTGCGGGTCGACCAGCCCCTGCTGGTGGCCGAATGCCTGCGCCAGGGCCTGTTGCCCGCCAGCGACGCCGCCCGGATGGCCGGCGTGTTTGCCTGCTTCGTCAATGAAAAGGAGACCGACGACCGCCTGGAGGGTCGCCTGGTGCCCAACCGGCTGAAGAAGACGATTGGCGGCATTCACCAAAAACTGACCGGTTTTGCCAGGCACATGAAATCACGCGGGTTCGAGGTGCGTGACCTCTACCTGCGCCCGGCCGCCATGACCCATGCCTGGGCCGCCGGCTACCCGTGGGAGCATGTGGCCAAGGATTATGGCATGGCCGAGGGCAATCTGGCCATGCTGATGATGCGCACCGCCGACAATCTGCGCCACACCGCCAACCTGGTGGATGTCTTCCCCGAGGCTGCCGCCACGGCCCGTGAAGCCATCGGATTGATCATGAAACCCCCGGTGGTGGAAACAGAAGATGAAGCCGTTGAACGATAATACGTAGCCACCTATCGGGTTGATGCGTGAAATGGTGAAACAGGTTCAATGGTGAAAGAATAAGATATCGTTGGACTGCGGCTGGAAGCTAATCAGGCAAATTGAAGGCCCGCTAACACCCACCCAGACCCTTCTCAACCTCGGATTGATTTGACAATAAGAACCGACAGGCGGTACTTTTAAATGAGATTGTAATCTGACAGACCCGGGTGTTGCAAAGCACATGAAACATCTGATTCGATTGCTGTTTATTTACATGATCTTCGGTCTGGTTTCCAACGCCTGGGCTGGAGAAACCATCCGCTTGGCCAGTGGAGAATGGCCCCCCTACCAATCGAAAAGCCTGGCCCATCACGGTGTTGCCTCCCAGATCATCAAAGAATCATTCGCCCTGGAGGGAATCAGGGTAACATTCGGCTATTTCCCATGGAAAAGATCGTATTATCTTGCCCAACATGATATCTGGGATGGCACATTTTTATGGTTTGATTTACCCGAGCGAAGAGAATTCTTTTATGTCAGCGATGCCGTGGTGACGATTAAATATGTCTTTTTCCATCTCAAAAGCTATCCCTTCGAATGGGATCATATCGACGATTTAAAAGGACTCAGGATCGGCGGCGTCCTGGCCTATGATTATGGCAGGGCTTTTCAGAAGGCCGAAAAATCAGGCCGGATTCAGGTTGTCCGCAAATCCTCGGACAGCGACAATCTGTTGCGGTTGTCCAACAAATTGATTCACATCTTTCCCTGTGACATGTACGCAGGATATGCACTGATACACAAGCATTTCAAACCAGAAAAAGCCTCCCTGTTCACTCATCATTCAAAGCCGGTGAAAGAAGCTCCCCACCATCTTCTGTTGTCGAAAAAAAATAAAGGCAACCCACAGATGCTAACGCGGTTCAATGCCGGGCTCAAACACCTGAAGGATTCTGGCAGATACGATGAACTGCTCACCGGATCCCAAGGTGGAGCAACACCTATCATTTTCGACTGATTGCCCGGTGCTCCCCGATACCGCTTTTGACATGCGGGAGGCTTGCATTATTTTTTACCGAAAACGGATCCACCGCAGATTCATTAACATCAAGTGAAGGAGTCCCCTCATGCTGAGCACCGATAAGATTACCAATGCCTTTAAAGCGATCTGCGAAGAAGCCGAGAAAATGAAAGGCCAGGATGTTTCCGAAACGGTTCAATCCGGATTGTCCACCATCATCTCAATTGCCAAACACCAGAATGATATTCGCGGTGCCGCCAAAGGCAGCTGCGCCGCCCACGCCAAGAAATGAGCCTTTAGGCATCTGAGCCCCCGGCAGCGTCGTCATGTTTGAGCTGTGCAAGAACCAATTTGATCTCGGCATAGGTGACATCGTCGCCCAGGGCCTGCTTGACGGCAGCGAACGGTTTACCCGGCATGCGCGACAAGGCATCTTTAATGGTGTCGATCTTTTGCGTGGGCAGCAGGTCATCGATGGTCACCTTGCCCGCGGCCACCCAATGCGCCATGTGGCCTTCGATGGTTGATCGCACCAGGCCCCGCTCCCTGGCAATTTGCGACAGTTTGAGCCCTTTGCGGAACAGATCGAGGGTGGCCCGTTTGGTATCGATTTTCCGAGGCTCGGGCATATCGGTCGGCGTCCGGGCGTGTTCAGGACCGGGCAGGGTCACCGTGTCGATGCCATGCTCCCGTCGGTAGCCGGAAATCAAGGCAACCAGCTCTTCACCGTAGCGTTCCGCCAAACGGTCACCGATGCCCCGGATCGCTTTCAGGGCTGATGGTGTATCGGGTAGGTTGACGGCAAGCTGGATCAGGGTCTTCTGGTGCATCACCCGATAATGGGGCACACGTTCCGCCTCTGCTTTGCGGCTGCGCCACGCTTTCAGTATCTGAAACAGTCCAGGATGGGCAATATCGCTTTCGGTGTACACGGCTGCGCTGACAGGCGCTTTTGTTTTGATACCTGCGGTGGCCGCCGCAGACACGGCACGAAGGTAGGTCGCGGGTGAGAACCCGTCCCTACAGGACTGCGCAGCGGCCAGTTTGACCGCGACCGCCTCGCGCACCAGTTTCAGATTCCTGTTGATTTTTTGCTTCACAGACTGATTGTCAGATTCCACCTGCAGCGCTTCGACGCGCTTTTCAAGCCCAGCCAATTTCTCGTGGAAATAGGACGAGGCCTTGGTAATCCGATCGATGACTGCCGCATCCTTGGACGGCGGGGCGTCTGCCGGGAATAGCCCCTGCAGCTGACGCTGGAATCGATCCCCGACGGTGCAGATGTCATCTTCGATCTCAGCCTGCAGTTCCCGCACATCGGCCACGCCAAAGATACGGACCACCTGGTCGTTCCCCATTGCCAGACCGACCATACGGCGCAGCACTGCCCGCAACCGTTGGAAATCGAAACATTCCAGCAACAGGCGCTGCTGGTAGGCAATCTTGGCCGCCGCGAGGTGGTCCTTCGTGGGTGGGTGGTGCCCGGCCTGTTCGCTGAACCGTTGTATGGCCGGGTCGGTTTTGATGGCCGTCGATGGCAGCGGGCTGGAGAGCACCATGCCCTCGAGGGTGCGGCAGCGACTCAGGGCGACATACACCTGCCCGTAGGCAAAGGCGGCCTGGGCGTCGATGATGGCTTTGTCGAAGGTGAGCCCCTGGCTCTTGTGAATGGTGATGGCCCAGGCCAGTCGCAGGGGCAACTGCTTGAAGGTGCCGATGGTGTTTTCCGAGATTTCCATCGTCTTCGGGTCGAGGGTGTATTCGATGTTCTCCCAGGTCACCGGTTCGACCACGATCTCGTCGGATTCACCCGTGCAACGGATGCGGATGTCATCGCCGCTGATGTGCACGATCGTGCCGATCTTGCCGTTGAAATAGCGCTTCTCGGGCGACAGGTCGTTGCGCACGAACATCACCTGAGCACCCTGCTTCAACTGGAGGGTAGCGGCAGTCGGATAAGCCTGATCGGGAAATTCGCCTTCGATCTCGGCATCGTATTGATGGGTCGGCCGTTCCAACACTTTCAGCCGGGCGGCGTTGATCTGGTCCGCTTTGCGGTTGTGGGTCGTAAGGGTGATGGTCCCGCTGTTCTCATTGGCCGAAAAGCCGGGTTCATGTCGGGCAGTGAGGTCACGAAGCAGGTCGGTGTCGGCCTGATCGCTGCGCACCCGGTTAAGCAGCCGGATGAAGCGGCTGTCGGCCTGACGGTAAATGCGTTGGAGTTCGATGGTCACCATTTCGGCGCGGTCCAAGGCAGCACTGCTGAAAAAATAAGGCGAGGCGTAATGCGGTGCGAGCAGCCGCCAATCGTCTTCCTTGACCACCGGCGGCAGTTGGAACAGGTCCCCAATCATCAGCAGTTGCACGCCCCCGAAGGATTGCTCGTTGCGGCGCAGGCGGCGCAGAACACTGTCTACGCCATCCAGCAGGTCAGCCCGCACCATGCTGATCTCGTCGATGATCAGCAGATCGAGGCTCTTGATGATGCCGATTTTCTCATTGCTGAAACGATACTGTGACCGGTTGGTGGGACTACCTGGCACAAATGGACCGAAGGGGAGTTGGAAAAACGAATGCAGCGTAACACCGCCGGCGTTGATGGCGGCCACACCGGTGGGCGCGGTGACCACCAGGCGCTTGGGGCGAGCATTGGCCAAATTACGCAGAAAGGTGGTTTTGCCCGTCCCGGCCTTGCCGGTCAGGAAGAGATGGCAGCCGGTGTCGCGAACATACGCTGTGGCCAACTGCAATTGCGCATTGGTCTTGTCCATTGATCTGCCTGCCGATTGGTTGCAGTACGATGAGGGGATGCCCCCATCCATGTCGGTCCTAAGCCAATGCCATCTGCAGGAGCGTCAAGACGCCCGACATCAGAAATAGACTTTCCACCAGAAACTCCAGGCGCATACCGGGCAGCATCCGTCCTTGTTCGTGGGCCCCGATCAGCACAAGCATGCCAGCTGGGCAGAGGGTCAGCAAGAAGCCCAGTCCGGACACCAGGCCGATGGCAGCCGCAGCAGCCGGCAAGACCATGCATCCGGCCAGGATACCCTTCAACAGGACATAGGTTTTGCGATCGCCCATCAAAATGGGCAGGGTTTCCTTGCCCATGATTCGGTCGCCCTGTACATCCAACAGGTCGAAAAAGGCGGTACGGGCGAATACCAGGGCCGTCGCCCAGACAAACACCACCAGTACGCCGACGCTCAGATGACCTTGGGCGGTCATGCCGGGCAGCAGCGCCGCCACGACCCCCCAGGCGACGGCAATCAGAATCGTTTTAGAGCCGGGGATGTCCTTCAACCGCCTGAATCGGAGATTGAAGCGTGCGGGCACCAGATAGAGGTTGTAGGACAGGCCCAGCAGGCTCATCACCAGCAGCATGGCAAAAGCGGCCCCCCCCATGGCCGATGCGGAGATGATGCCGAAACCGCCGGCGGCGATGGCCAGCAGGGATAACAAAAACCGACGATCCTGATAGAAGCGGGCCCGCTCGGGATCGTTGTATTCGTCTTCAGCCGTGCCGGTAAGATGATTGAGCAGGTGCATGGAGAGCACATAGAGCATGGCCACGGCCACCGGCGCGGCGTCAGGCGCAATTCCCAGCATGCGGGTGCAGGCCAGGCACAGGCATCCGGCGCCCAGTGCCACGTATACATTAGTCAGCAGCAGGGCTTGAATCAGGCCGTAATACAGGCTGGCTATGCCGGCCCGCTTTTTGGCCGGCAGTCGTTCGAGTTCCCGGTAGACCCGCTTGATGATCCAATTGGGGGTGGATGCCCCGGCGGTGATGCCCACCTGGCCATGACCGTCCAGGCAGCAACCCTCCAGTTCGGTTTCGGTTTCCACATGATAGGCCGGCTTTCCGCTTTCGGCGGCAATCTCGGCCAGCCGTTGGGTATTGCCGCTCTGCCGGCCTCCGACGACGATCACCGCATCGACGCGGTCGGCGAGACGCTTGACCTCCGCCTGACGTTTCTCAGTTGAATCACAGATCGTATCGAAGGTCTTGTAATGCGGATGGTTCTCTGCGGTCCAGGCTTTGACCTGATTGTAAAGCTGAATGTTCTGGGTGGTCTGGGCGACAACAATAGCCTGATCGAAAGCCGGCAGGGCCTCAAGTTCAGCCATGCTGCTCACCACGTGGCCAGCGCTGCCGGCATAACCGACCAGCCCCACGACTTCGGGATGATCGCGATCGCCGACGATGATGGTGGCAAACCCTTTACGGGCATGAACGCGGATGATGGTCTGCACCCGGATGACCCGCGGACAGGTGGCATCCACCACCCGGAAGCCGGCATCTTTGAGCCGCTGTTTATCTTCGGGGGGCACCCCGTGGGCACGCACGATTACCGTGCCGCTGCCCCGCTCGGGAATGTCGGTGAGCACCACGATGCCCTTTTCCGCGAAAAGGGAGAGCACTTGGGGATTGTGAATCAGGGGGCCGTAGGTGAAGATAGGCGCATCATGCTTGCCCGGTGCGTCCAGGGCCAACTCCACGGCACGCCGCACACCCATGCAGAATCCGGCAGTCTTGGCAATCTCGATCCTCATCAGCACCCCGATGCCACCGTCAGCGCTCCAGTTCTTTGAGGAACACCTTGTGTTCAACCAGGGATAGCGAATGGATGGTGGCGTGCAGAAATTTTTGCTCGCCAAAAATGTTAACCAGCTTCAGGCCGTCTCCTTCCGGCAAGACACCGTCTACCGATTCCATGACCAAGGTTTCACCTGCATCTGTCAGCAGGTAAGCATTGGCTTCACACATGGTCGACTTCCTTTCCGATTCATGGTTCGACAGATAAACATGGTCACTGAATAGACCCTTGTCATTGATGAGCAGATGCCGAAGAAATGGCCTCGGATGTTACGACGACAGACGGCAGCCAGGGCCGCCGGTTTGCACCCGTCCGTCTACAGATGCGCAGGTCGACGTTTTCGGTCGCCATCATCTATATATCTGCGTCGAGCAGTGGCTTCAAGTGATCGGCGACAAGGCACTCCACCAAGTGGGGCAACGGGTCACCCGACACACCGATGAGATCGACATTCTCCTGGGATATGGGCAAAATTAGCTTGACGGCCGAACAGCCCGAAACGGCTTCGGCCATCCTGGGTGTCACCTCGCCCATCATCGCGTGAGCCAGTAGAATGCCCAGGGTGCCGATCACCACGTCCACCCGGTTCACCGTGTGCACGATGGCGTTTTCTCCAGAGGCTCCCCGATTGGCCCGTGCCTTGATCATCTGGGCGGTGGCAATGGCGTTGGTGCCCAGTGCGACAATCTCCACCGTTTCGCCGACATGAGCCTTGATCGCTCTGATGATGGTACTGCCGATACCACCGCCCTGGCCGTCAATCACCCCAACTGTTTTTCGCACAGGCGGCTGCGCCATACTCGCTCCCCAACCTCGTCATCGATTCTGCACCCGAAGTGATGCGGCTGCCGTATCCAAGCGGCCGTTATAATTTCTGGATGCGGGTTTTGGACCTGCGCTTGCGTTTGGGCAGGCGTCGGCTGGGCCCCTTCTTGCGTGTAGTGGGCACCCATCCCACCGATTCGGCGCCGTCATCGCCGCCCTTGAGTGCAACGTAGCGGGCCATGACCACCTTCTCCTCGAAGGCCGCCGATGAGATCACCGTGGCCCCGGCCGATTCGGCGGCCGCCATGACTTCCCGGTCGCTGCTGACCACCAGCGCCTTGGCGCGCTCATGTCGGGCCATTCGTCGAATCAGGTCGTCGGCACACTCGCCTCCCTGCGAGTATCGGATGGCGACCCCCTTGAAACGATCCCGTGATCCGTATAGAGACGGCTGGGCATCACCGTCGAAAACCACCGTGATTTGATGTCGCTTGAGTTTTTTGTAGGCCGCCAGCATCTCCACCAGAGCATCACGGCCCAATTGCAAATCCTGCCTATCCAACCCGGCCAATTCCGGGGATTGGCGAATTAGGTTGTAGCCGTCGACGATGATGTGTATGGCCATGCTAAATCTGAGGTCGGATGTCTGAAGCCGGAGATTTTAAGAACGGGGGGATAGATGTCGGAAC
>JAAUYD010060475.1_pt1 | contig 14268 bp, 13 predicted proteins | sample 7278101 | NCBI WGS metagenome assembly JAAUYD01 (sample SAMN14350128, study PRJNA611818) | marine sediment metagenome | isolation source: surface marine sediment (0.6m) | place: French Polynesia: Moorea | collected 2018-08
AGACTCTCAAGCATTGGTATCGATTCTCGTGCTCTGGAGAGTGCAATGTTTGAGAAGTCCAGAATACTCGTGGTTGTATTCGCCGCGTTCTTCCTGTCTGCCTGCGGCAGCACCGCGCGATTTGTCGAGAAGCCAACTCTTCAGATTCAAGGCGGTTCGGTTTCCGCGCTTGACGCCGTTCAACAGTTCTTCGGTGGTCGATCGACGCCTTATGAGATTTCTTTCTGTGAGGCGGATTCAGGGACCGGCGAATGTATTGATGCAAATGCTGCTCCCAGTGCCACTGGACTGGGTGGCTTCTTTTTGCCCCTGGAACTGGAACTGAAGTCCGTAACTGTTGAACAGTCGTCAGCCAAGGGCGATCTGATTGTTCTGAGCACCAAACTGAATGCTCCAGTCAACGATCGACAGTCGTCTTGCGGCGAAGTACCGGCAACCGTAGAAGCTTCAGCAACAGCGGCGACTCTCCGTATTCCCAGCAACTACTGCAATTGGTTGGTTATAGGCAACGTGCTCCAAACCGCAACCTTGTCAATCGACAGTATTGACCTTGAAAACGGGATCTTCACCGGCTACTACAAGATCGCATTTTACGGCACGGGAAATGCGAGGGGGTCCGGATACTACCAAGCCAGATATTTGATATCGCAACCCGACGCCAGACCCTAGCTGTGAGTGTGGGTAACACCATCAAGACCTGCGCCCACCTCGCCTCTGATCTCCGACCGGTCCGATCGAAACTGCCCCAGCATCAGGTATCGCGAGGCATCGACAACCCGGTTCGTCGGAGTTCAGTCGCTCTCGATAACGTTCAGCGTCAGGTCGGTCAACATGTCTGCAACCTGATCCAATGGCATCGGAAGAGACGACGCAGTGATCGAATACCCTTCAACGTACGGCAACAAGAGGCTGCCGACCTTGTGCTCCAGTTCCGCTGAGCCCTCACCGCCCAGAACCGACCTCGCGATCATTGAGCAGAGCATTTCGTAATAGTTCGTCATCTCCGCACGAATAACATCGTTCCGAGTGGAGATTGCCCATAGCTCTCGAAAGACACGGCACATGTCGGACAACTCTATCCCGTGGTGCAACACCTCGGAGATCAATCGGTGGGCACGTTCGCGCCGGCCAAGCGTTTCACCGAATTTTGCGGCTTTCCTGAGCTCCGACTCGCACTCTGCGAAGTACGATGTAACCATCGCGGCGAGCACATCATCCTTCGATTTGAAGTAGTACTGAAGGTTGCTCAAGCGCATACCGGCGCAGTCGGCGATCTTACGCATCGTCAAACCGGCGTCACCGTTTTCTTTGATGATCCTCAATGCGCAATCCAGGATCTTTTTCTGCTTCGACGCTCTGTTGTCAGACACTGCCGCAGTTTCCCCTTAATCATTTGTCCAATCAGCGCCTCATTACGACGCGTCGATTGACTACGCCGACAAGACTAGCAAGCTCTTGACTGTTTAGGTCACTTGACCTAGTATTTTAGGTCATATGACCTAATGGCTGCAAGAGATTCACCGTGATCAACAAATTACGAACGCCGGATTCGAACTTCAAAGACCTCCCCGACTACTCATTTGAGCCTAACTACGTCGAAAACCTGAAAGGTTTTGACGGACTTCGGGGACACTACCTGGACGAAGGGGATCCCGATTCCGACGAAGTTTTCCTGTGCCTGCACGGGGAACCGACCTGGAGCTACCTATACCGAAAGATGATCCCGGTATTCACCAGCCACGGGGCGCGGGTCGTCGCCCCCGACCTGATCGGGTTCGGGAAGTCCGACAAGCCGACTGATGAATCGGTGTTCACGTTCAAGTTCCATCGCGGCTACCTGCTGGCCCTTATCGAGCATCTGGATCTGCGTAATGTCACCCTCGTATGCCAGGACTGGGGCGGCCTGCTCGGCCTGACTTTGCCAATGGAGTCCCCATCGCGGTTCAGGCGTCTGCTGATAATGAACACTGCACTAATGATGGGGCCCGTCGACAGTCCGGCATTTGACGCATGGAAAGCGGATGTAACAGGCCCGGAGGACCTCGATTTGGCGGAATTCATGCGCAAGTACGAGCCTGTCATCAACGAGCGGGAAGCTGCCGCCTACGCCGCGCCGTTTCCGTCTCGGGAGTACAAAGCAGGCGTCTACAAGTTCCCGAAGCTCGTTGGTACTGACGAATACGGCATCCAGATTTCGAGGAAGGCGGCAGAGTTCTGGTCCACGGAATGGAGTGGCGAGACGTTTATGGCGGTTGGCATGAAGGACGAAATGTTGGGCCCGCCCGTTATGGCCCACATGCGGCAGTTGATTAAGGGATGCCCACCGCCGCTTGAAATCGACGATGCCGGCCATTTCGTCCAGGAGCACGGGAAACGTATTGCGAAGCAGGCGGTTGCCGCTTTCGGGCTGACGGTCGACTAGCGCTACCGCGGAACAAATCTACTTGATCGGGTTCTTTCCGCGGAAGAATACGCTGGATCCGAATCAATCGGTGCGGGGACCTTGGCGCTTACCCAGACCAGAGGCCGAGTATCCCGATCGTGTTGTTGCCGCCGTGGGCGAGTGCAGCTGGCCAAATGCTTCCTCGTGCAGCCAATACGAGTAAGCCGAAAACGAGGCCGCTAGTGAAGCTGCCGGCGATTCCGGCAGGTCCCTGGTAGGCGTGAACGAGTCCGAATACCGCAGCCTGTACGATCAATGCGATACCGAAAGCCTTGCGACTGTCACCCAGCAGAAATCCAACACTTCGCATCAGCAGAATACGAAATGCAAGCTCCTCGCCGAAAGCAGCGACGGTCCAGTTCTGTATCATCAATGGCAGTATGGCGGTTGCAGAATTGCCGGCTTCATTGAATCGAGTGAGATCCCGTCCGGCCCCGAATAGTGATTCCCAGACCGGGCCTAGCAACCACCCTGACACCTGAAGAACCCCAATGCCGGCAAGAGCCAGAATCAGAACACGCGCAGGTGCGATTGGGACACCGAAACCAAGCCTTTTAAACGGGACGCCCATGCGAACCAACAAAACCGCAGCCACGATCGTAATGCCAGCATAGAGCACGGAGGCATAGGCCGAGAAAGCGGGAGGATCTGCAAGTTTGAACTGCCAGAAGCGCAGCAGGCCCGCAATTAAAAGCCCAGCAACGAAGACTGTAACTGCAATTGCAACCCGGAGTGTGCCAGCGGATATCCGGTTGTTCATCGGTCCGCTACCCCGTGGCCTCACCGCGAAGATGTGCCAGTTGGTCGTTCCAGCGACCGTGACCTTCGAGCACACTCCGAAGAGCATTGAGCAGGTCACGCAACTGCTTGTCACTAAGATGATCGCTGAGATTTGCCTTGACCCATGCGCCGAGTAGTTGTTGTGACTCCTTGAGGACTTCCCGGCCCGCTTCCCCTAGCTCAGCGTAGATAACGCGGCGATCGGACTTGGAACGCTGCCGCACAACGAGCCCATTGGTCTCAAGTCGGTCGATCATCTTTGTCACGCCCGCTTTCGACAAGAATATTCGGCGTGACAGTTCAACAAGCTTGAGACGTCCGCCGGCCACGCTGAGTTGCTTCAACAAATCCTGCTCGGCCAGCGAAATACCCAGTTCATCATGGAGATACTGGCTCAATGCCGACGGCAGGAAGGTCCCCACATGCACGAGGGTCGCCCACGCTAGCATGTAATCGTGTTTTGTTCTTGCCATGGAGGACACTTAGTTGACTGGTTAATGATTAAATAGTAAACAATTATTAGTTTACCAGTCAACTATTCCTGCAGTACCTCAGCATTCGAGACGTAGCGGTATGATCGGGCTGTTACTTTTGCAAAACCGTCCCGGTAGATTGGTCTAATCCACCATCGCCCCTAGCTTTTCCAGCCCCGCCTGGGTTTCCCGATCGCCGGGGAAAGTCTGGTTCAGCAGGAAATACACAAAGTAACCGGGCCGCACGAAACCGTCTTTGGCCAGCGTGTCGGCCATCAATCTCAGTTCGCTCACTACACGCTCATGATCGGTCTGCGACCCATCACTCATGAAGCGCGTAAACAGCAAAAGCGCATTCTGGTTCGCACCCAGCCGAAACTGCTGATCAATCTGCCCGGCAAGTGATGGCGGAGCCTTGTATCTGATAGCGGCAGATAGCACGGGGTCCTCACCTTGAAAGTAGTCTTCAGCTTCCAGCGCCACCGGTAAGTGCGGATTTATGGCGTCTCGAAAGTCATTTGCCAGCCAACTGTGCCAGTAGATTGTTGAAACACGAATCGTGATGCCACTGTTTGTCAATACGACGCGCCTCCCGTCACCGTAGTGGCTAGGCTTTGCGCCGCTCGGTTCTCCCACAAAAGCCGCGTAAGTCATCTCTTCAAACCTGTGCAGGCAATGCTGTGCAGCCGAGAATGTCGTTCGACCCATCAATACAAAGAGACGACCATACTCATTGAATTCGCTCCTGCTAAGGCCGGTAACGAACGGCGTTACCCATGCACCCATGCCGCCCGAGTTGTGGCGCAGGTCGATAATGTATCGGGACACACCCGCCTCTCGCGCGGCAGCAACCGTCTCGGCAACAAACTCGCCATAAGGTCGAACAGGCTGTTCCTCGAACTGATTGACTTGAACGTATATCGCATCGTCGTCAGGTCGCACCTCGTACCATCGATATTTGTCGCGATGCTTTTGCCAACTAGGCAGTGACTCCGGTAGTCCGTCAACGAAACCAAGCCCGGGTTCGGTCAGTGCGCGCAACTCGGTCGACACTGGTTCGCCATCAGCGCCGTGTGTCGTGAGCGAAAGTGATTCGGGTGCACTGATGATACCCAGAAACGCAAGCACATCCGGTAGACCGAGCCTGTCCGGCGCCATCAGTTTTGCCCGACTATCGTTCTCGACAAAACTCACTGACCGGACTGCGGAAATCGCGGCCTCAACAGGCGTCTCGTCGAACTTGGCGACGCGATGACCAATCAATTCTGAAAACTCCGGACGAGCCGCGATAATGAAGAGCCCGTCGTCAAAGAGTTCGAACCGTACCGGCAATTGCGCGAACTTTAGCGATTCGACTTTGGGCGGCGGCGTACCACTGTGTCCAAGCTCTGCCTCTAATGCGAATTCTGGATATAAGCGTGGAATGTGAACGCGGGTATGTCCGTCCCGAAGCTGCGCAACGATCTTTGCCATCGCAACAACGATTTCTTTGTCTGACTTTTCAGAAAGGCCGTAAAGCAGCTTATCAATACTTGTGTCGAATTCCGTTTCTGTCAGGTTATGAAACGGTTTGAAGTGGATGCTCTTAATGGCTTCAGACAACTGCTCGATGTCGGCTTGCCACTGTTCGTCTGTCAGGGCACGAACGTCTGCGTTCACCGCCGTCGCTATCAAGAAGCCCGCTAGTAGGCAGGCCGCGATGATTCGTCGCACAATCATTTTGTTGTGGTTGCTCCAAACACGCACTTGGTGGTGTTTGGACGCTGCGAAATGCGAAAGCGTTTAACGAGCAGAAATGATCGACTATTTAGTCAACGTCCCGGACACACTCGAACCCATCCATCAGCAGCCGGTAGATATTCGATGCGCCAGATCGGTCTGAGTTGAAATAGATGAATGCGCCGTCTCGGGTCCAGAATGCGTAGCTATCCTTCCAATCTCCCTCGGTTATTCGGGAGACGCCCTTGCCACCCGGCTTCAGGATGTAGAGGTTGGGCTTTCCGGGCTGATCGTCGATATCCGAGCTATAAACGATGTGGCGTCCGTCCGGCCCCCAGGCTGGATAGCCTTCCTCATATTCGCCGTCCGTCAGCCGAGTCTCCTGGCCCGTCTTCACGTCAATGACGATCAGATCGAAAACATACCCTCCGTCTTCTCGCGTACCTTGCTGACGATTGAAGACGATGCGCTCACCGTCCGGCGAGTACTGTGCGTGAGCGTCGTAACCGGGGTACTCGGTTAGGCGGCGTAAGGTCCGCGTAGATTTTTCGAATACGTGAATATCGGACTGCCCATCCACACGGTATGAGTTAAACAGAATGAACCGTCCGTCCGGTGAATAACTAGGAAGCCAGTCCCAGTCTTCGTGGGGTGCCACTGGCTGCAGTTCACCGGTTGCTCTCTCATATTCGTAGATGTCGGTCTTTCCGTTGACACTCTCTTGTGCCACGACGATGAACTGACCGTCTGGTGAGTACGTGCCGGAATTGGTAAATATGGCGGACAGATCTGTCTTCTCTCCGGTTGCGAGGTCCATCTCATAGCCCCGGGAATCAAGATTGGGCGCGCCTTTCTCTCTGACGGCCATGAGAAGCGACTTCCCATCCGTGGACACGCCCTGAACCTGATATTGATCGCTATCGCCTGCTGTGACCTGCTCAATGACGCAGCCGCTGGGGTCCACCAGCCTGGTAAAGAGACTCGCCGATTGCGGTGCATCGGCTGGCTGCACGCCATCGGGTATCGGACGCGATGAACAGGCGGTTGTTAGCGATAAGAGGACCACTATAGCTACCTTAATGAAGGTAAAATCAAAGTAGTGGTTCAACGACGGTCTCCTTGCGGCATTTGTCATTTGAGCTCGTTGGCGTGGAGTATGGGCAGCTCCCCTTCAGGCAAGGATGACATAGGTGACTCCAAGTTTTATTGAATGACTTAAACCACGCCTTGAACATATTCAACGTTTTGGTGAAGACAGTCCATGAGCGATGCGAAATCGATACTAGAAAAACATCAGTACGATCACCACGTTGTTCTTAAGCGTCGTACGAGGTCCGCAGTCTTTACGGAAGAACACTACGAACGCGCGTTCGAATACTCCATGCACGAACATTTGCAGGCCTGTTTCCTGCTAACCGACAACTGTGTCTATCGGGAACAGCTTGGAAGCAAGATGTTTAGCCATTCGGTGAATACGATTGTCTGGCGACCTGGAGAGTTTTCTCACGCGGACGGCCTGGCGCGCGACAACGGGCGGATCTTCTGTGTCTATGTCAAAGATGAACTCATGAGGCAGTTCGCCGACTACGCGAGAACTCCTGCTGAGTTCTCGCAAAACAACTCCTATCTTGTTTTCCTGGCCCGACGACTACGCAACGAATTCAGAAACTGGTCGCAGGGCTCCGAACTGATTGCGGACGGGCTGGTCCTCGAAATGCTGGGCCACGCGGCCAAGGCGGATACGCGCATCCGGACGGACGCGCCGCTTTGGCTGGACAGGATTGTCGAAAAACTGGAGTGCGAGTTTCTGCAAGACCACACCAATGAGAGACTCGCACGCGAGGCTGGCGTACATCCGGTACATCTTAGCCGGACATTCCGGAAGCACTACGGCAAGTCGATCGGCAGGTTCATCAAAGAAAAACGTGTTCAACACGCAATGTTGCTCATTGAGCAAGGTCGCATGACGTTGGCTGAGATCGCGAGCGCATCAGGATTTTCAGATCAGAGTCATCTATCGAGAGGATTCAAGGAAATCGTCGGGATCACGCCTGGCGCCTTTCGGCGCGACGTGAGGCCGCCACGAAGGATGTAGTGAATCGCGCTATGGCATCGGACGATCCATCAATACCATGTGTGTCGTCGTTAGGACCGCGATACGGTTGCTGGACACCGGCAGCAACTGCAACACGTCGCCCTCAAGTACGGTGTAGACGAACTCGGACTTGACGGGGCCCACCGCCTGAGTCGTGGGATCACACGCGACCAGTTCGAAGGTCTGGCCAGAGGGTCGGCTTCCGTTCAGGCCTATCGCGCCGAAATAGACAAGATCGGATCCGAGATCAGGTCCGACCCGAATATCGAACTGAGCCGCAATCGGCGGCACCGAGCAGATTGTCTCGAACGACTGCGTTGCGAGATTGAATCGGGTGCCGCGGCCTTCATAGAAGAAATCGCCTCGCTGTTCGGCGCGCCGTGGGAAAGCCACGCCATTCTGAGTGCTGAGCGGGCTGACACCCGACGTGCTGACGCCGAATACCCCGACGCTATTAAATCCCCTGGCGACTGCCGTGCTACCAGCGGTCGTGACGAAGATCTGGTCCCAGCTCTGACCCGAGAACGGCGAAATTGTGCCGATCGTGGTGCCGGCGCCAATCAGGCCGATACGACTATTGAGCACGACCACCGCCTCGCCCCCGGTCTCGGTTGTTGGTGCCAGGTCCACACCCAGATACGGCTGGGTAAGGTCAAATCCAAGGATCGTAGTGTCCGTGACCATCAGCGAATCAAGGTCTATCTCAACGATCTTCGATGTCTCATCGAGGATCGCGAACAGCGTTGCACCGTCCCTCGAAATGCGCAGCGATTTTGGGGTACCTCCGACCGGGACAAAGGATGTGATTGTCAAGTCGTCCGGATCGATCACTACGACCGAATTTCCGCGTTCTGTCACGTTTGGCAGTGCCGCATAGATTCGGTTACGTGCCGGATCGTAAGTTGCCTCCCGGATGTCGCAGGCAAGTTGTACATAGGTACCATCGACCCAGATATCGCTGAGGTCTGTCCTGCGGCAGGGCTCGGTTGCAAAATTTGGTTGGATCTCGCTGAGTTCGTATCGCTCGAGGGTGGTCGGCGTTACGAAAACCAGGTAGTCGCGCGTCAAGATTGTATTCGATGAGCCGCCGGGTGAGCTGTAACGGCCAATGTGTGCGAACGTGGTCTCGTCGTAAACATCGAGTTGACCGCCCGCGATACCGTAGATTCGGTTTGCCGTGGCGTCGACCTGGATGTCCGAATAGAAGAACCCCAGCGCGTCAGCCGGTTCGATTTCTGCTTCGACACTCTCTGTCAGCTCATTGAACACGCGGCCTGTCGCGAATACATCGTCTGTTCCGATCTTCAATCTTCCGCGGAGCTGCGCACTGAGGCCCGGCAACGCTCGTGTCACGGTGAGGCCTGTCGCAGGGTCAAGGGTGACGCGGTAGACGCTGTACGCGGTGCTCGTATCGTCAACGCCGACGATGTTGGTGGCGTCGCGAAAGGCGAATGAACGCGGCGGCGTCCCGCCGACGATAGGCGAGTTGACCAGGTTCGGCAGTTCGGTGCCATTGTCGTAGGCCACCATCTCTTCCAGGCTGGAAGTGCTCAGCACGACAATGTCTGTCGTACCCGGCGCGACCTCCATTTGAAACACGTCGCGTGGCGTTCCGGCGGATATGGACGAGTCGCCCAATGGGAATGAATTTCCGGCGGCCAGCGCCGGATAGTTGAACCTCTGTATTTCGCTCAGATCGTCAAGCGCCACCCACAACGTCGTCTCATCGTCCGACAGTGCCAGCGCGCCCGGTGAGCCGGCGACCGCGACGCTTTGCACGACAGCCATCGTCGTCGGATCGATTTCGACGATACTTGTGGCCGTCGTGGCGACAAGCCGATTTCGTATCGGCGCGTAAATGATCTGCTTCGCGGAAAATGACAGCGGTAACGACGTCAGCTGCGGCAGCCCCGGTGGCGACGGAAGCCGCACGGTGCGGATGCGCGCGCCAAAAAGCGCACCTTCCAGGAAATTGGTCCACCGCGGGGGACCGCTCGGCAGGTTGCCAACGCTCGCGAAGGTGCCGTCGCCCTCCGGATCGACCAACAGATCGATTGCAGTTGCGCTGCTCGCCCGATTGCTGTCCAGGCGCGCCGTGCTGTTCGCAAGACCGGTACAGTCGAGCTGACCGGACACCGGTTCCTCATTGAGGTCTGTCGACGATAGTTCCGTCGTGGTCGCACAATCGATATTGCCGCCGAGTAGTCCGCTATTGATGGTCGCAGTCGCCGACAACACATAGGTCGGGCCCGCGCCGGTGTTAGGCTCAACGAAGCGTCTCAGATTCAGCGCCGATGCGCTCTCCGTCGTGCTCACGCCGGATGCATTGATGGCCAGAGAAAATCGGCCACCCGACGGAATGTCGAGCTGCAACAATTCGAAACCACTTTGCACGATTGCAGTGACATTGAGCGTGCCCGAGACATCAACGGTGTCGATCTGACCGACGGAAAAGGATCCCGGAAATGTCAGCGCCCCACGCACGAGTATGCTGTTGCCGACGCCGGTTTCGATCTCATTGACGTCGAATTGAATGGTACCGGTCGCCTCATCGCCAAGCTCCCCCGAGAAGCAAGCGCCGCTGTATTGCACGCTTGCAAGGTCGCCGTTCGATAAAGCGCTGTCACCGTCGTTGTCCGTAATCGTCGCGGTGAGCGTCCCGCCCCCACATGCCCTGCTCAGTTGCAGATTGCCGGAATTCAGTAGCTCGACAATCGGATTGATCGCTGCGAGCGCAATTTGAGCACCACTTTCAATCATGCTGGCGCCCACGGTCATCACATCCGCAGCGTTATCGGCGGTCACTGTGACGCCTGCTGGTGGGGGCGGTGGTGGCGGAGGTGATGAGCCACTGCCACCACCGCCACCACCACCGCCGCACGCAGATAAGGCGACGGACGTGCCGGCTACGACGATAAGTGCGCTGATTTTCCTGCAAAGCATAGATCGACCCCGAGCCAACTGATGGAACTCAATCCGATTATATGAATAGAGACGTCTCAACTCGACGTTGATTCTTAGCTACGGCAACAAGAAGCGAGCGGACGCACCTTCATACGACTGGCGTATCGATTATGGTAACTTCGATGCGTCTCCCCCATGCAGGAACAGGGGTCGAACTCTCGACCGCCTGGTTCGTCGCTAGCTCGCTTGTGGGCGTGGGCGGCGCCCCTTGCGTTCAGACCTGGTGGCGGCCGCCGTCCATGTTAATGACGCGGCCCGTAACGTAATGGCTGCCGAGGAGGTAGTCGACCTGGTGCTGCATTTCATCCAGACCTCCCGCGCGCTGCATCAGGCTTTTTCGGAGGATCTTCTCGCGGTACTTCGCGTCGTCGTCGTTGAACAGGATTGGATTCACGGGTTCAGGAATTCTGCACGAGTATGGATGTTCTTTTCGAAACATCCGCCCAGCGCGGTCGTGCTGGTCCGCGAATTGGAATCCATAACGCCGCGGGATTTAACACAGTAATGGGTCGCATCAATGCTAACGGCGACGTCGTGCGTGCCCAGCAGCGCCTGCAGGGCGACGAGAATCTGGCGCGTGAGCCGCTCCTGCACCTGGGGCCGTCGCGCGAAAAAGCGCACGAGGCGATTGACCTTGGACAGCCCCAGAATCTTGTCCTTCGGGATGTAGGCCACTTTCGCGGTGCCGTCGATGGTCACAAAGTGGTGCTCGCAGGTACTGACCAGCTCGATGTCCCGTACCTTGACCATCTCGTTTACACCCATCTTGTTGTCAATGAGCGAGAGTTTCGGAAATTCGCTGTAGTCGAGTCCGGAGAAGATTTCCCGCACGTACATTTTGGCGATGCGGTGAGGCGTCTCTGCGAGCGAGTCGTCGCTGAGATCGAGTCCAAGCGTTTCCACGACCTCGCGCATCAACGCTTCGATGCGGCGGTACTTTTGATCCGCAGAAAGCCCGTTGTCGATCATTGGCGTTTCAAGCCCGTGGTGCACCAGCGTATCGCGCACGAGGCGCGCTTCGTCACTTAACAGGGCTTCTTTTTCCGCCGCGGCGGCTTCCACAATGGCGGACAGGCGAATGGCTTCAGGGCTCACGATGCTTTCTCCAAGAGGCGCGGCATGGCCGCGTGCTGTGCAGTGTGTTCGAGGGTCAGTGATACCGAATCGGCAAAACGCAGTGCGTGGGGCTTTTCAACGGTAACGGAGGCGCGCTGGACGCTCCCATCGGTGCTGCAGATGGCCAGCACGTCGCCGACCAGCTTCTCGAGCAGCAGGAATTGCCCGCCTTCCACACGCTCGATGATGGCCTTGGTGATCGTCTTGTAGTTTAGCGCTTCCTCTACACGGTCCTCGAAGACACCGTCTGCCAGGGCATAGGCGATTTCGGCGTTGACAACGATGTCCTGCTTTTTCACACGCTCTTCGGGGTTGAAGCCGATGAGCGTACGAAGGCGCAGGTTGTGGACGCGGATAGTTGCTACCTTTCCGGTCATTCGTTCTGCTCCCTTTTTAGGTCAGCTCCTGGTAGTTGTGCCGGGACGCTGGGGTGCGAATAAGGCGTTTATTGTGTCCGAAAGAGTGGTTGGCGGTGTAACAGTTGGTAACGGAGGATGGATTTGAAGCGCCCCGGAACTAAATCCGAGACCGGTAGTCTTACGCAACGTCAAGAAGTGTCCGCGGTCCGGTCATATCCGGACCGGTCGCGGCAGACAACACGCCGTCCCGATCTGGAGACGGTGGGGAGGGGATAATGAAATACTCAAGACTCCTGGCCTGCCTTACGGCATCGGCCATCCTTGGCGCGTGCACGACCGAGCACGACGCCACGTCCGTCGCCGCAAACGACGACGCAAACGACGACGCGTCCATCGCCGCAAACGACGGCGGAATTCCGCTGTCGATGTCCGACGAGGCCGCACTCGCGCTGTACATGGAGGCTCGGGCGCTCGCCGATGGCGGCGACTTTATCGAGGCCAATCAGGCCGCGCGGAAACTGACGGAGCAACACCCGGAATTCGTAAGCGGCTGGATCATGCTCGGCAACACAGCGTTGTCCGGCGAGCAATTCGTCAAGGCGACGCGTGAGGCCGCAGACCTGGCGGCAAGCGGTACTGAGGGCGAGCAGTTGTGGGCGGCCATCAACATGAGCTTCGTGACGAACGACACGGAGGAAGGGCTGAAACTCGGCAAGAAATTGATCGATACCTATCCGGACGCCCCGCGTGCATGGATCGTGTATTCCGGACTACTTGGCGGCCAGAACAAACATGACAATGCCCGGGAAGCTGGTGAAAAGGCGATCGAGCTGGCGCCCGACCAGGCGATTGGCTACAACGTGCTCGGTTTCTCCTATCTGTTCAATGGGCCCAAGGACTTCGTTAAGGCCGAGAAGTACTTCAAGAAAGCGATCGAACTCGACCCCGGTGAGGACAATAACTGGGTCAATATCGGCGATACGCATCGAGCAATGGGCGACCTCGAGGCTTCACGGTCTGATTACTCCAAGGCCCTCGAGCTTGATGCCGAGAACGAAATTGCCGCCGTGAAACGCGGCCACGTGAATTCGTTCCTCGGCAACTACGACGAAGCCCGGTCCGACTACGACATGAGCATCGCCGCCGGACAGGAAGGCAATAAGTCGACACTTGCAAACTACCGTGCGTTCGTGAACCTCCATGCCGGGGATCACGAGGCCGCCGTCAACGAGCTCAAACAAGAACTCGAGCGGCTCGAGACGCTGGACATGCCTGCCGACCAGAAGATTGGCGCCCGCAACTTCCTGTTGATAAACATCAGCGACATTTGCTTCCACTACGACATGCTGGATGACGCCACTCTGGCAGTTGAAAGCCTGTCCGCGTCACTCGCCGAGGCGGGAGCAAATTCCGGGGACGAGAACTTCGCACGCCAACAGAAAGCAACCGCGGTCTATTGGCAAGGCAAACTGGCAGCGCGGCAGGGTGACCAGGAAACGGCCAAGGCAAGAGCCGAGAAGTTTGCCGAATTGCTGGCCAATGACGACAATCCTCGCAGGATGGAACGTTACCACGAGCTGCTTGGCCTGACGGCGCTGGTACAGGAAGATTACGATCTCGCGATCGAGCACTACCGGCAGGCGAATCTCAGCACCAGTGCCGGCACGGGCGATGTGAAGAATATCTTCATGCTTGCGACTGCGCTCGAAGGCGCGGGACAGTCTGACGAAGCCGACGAGCTCCGGGAAGAAGTCGCGAACTGGAACTTCAATAGCGCCTGGTTCGCGATGCTGCGCAACGATGCGGTTGGGGCAGGCTAAGTAGCTAGCCTCCCGGCAGACGAACATAGAAAAGGGCCCCACGAGGGGGTCCTTTCTATTATTGGCGCGCCCGGAAGGATGGGCGCTCGCTTCGCGAGGCGCCTGTCGTCGGCCTGCGGCCTCCTCGGTTCAAACCTGCGACCGCGTGGTTCGTAGCCAGCTCGTAGCACGGGCCTATCCTACTGACATAGCTTGTGTTTCAACCCTCACGGTGGGGAATAATCGGTGCGGTTTTGGCCTGTAAGTTGCTAAAACTCAACTATGAGACTGAGGTTATTACCCGCTTGTCTCCGTCCATTGTCCATACCGGAATAGCTATCGGTCGCACACCTCTGTGACGTACTCATAGAAACCCGGAATTCGGTTTTCCTCGTTCTCTTCCCAAGCGGCGACCAAGCTAGGGTGCATGTCGATCATTCGACAAAGACCCCCAGCAAAGTAGCTGGCTTCGTCCCCATTGATGATCCCCTTGTCGTAGTACTTCCATGCCACTTCGCTC
>JAAUYD010158374.1_pt1 | contig 14264 bp, 12 predicted proteins | sample 7278101 | NCBI WGS metagenome assembly JAAUYD01 (sample SAMN14350128, study PRJNA611818) | marine sediment metagenome | isolation source: surface marine sediment (0.6m) | place: French Polynesia: Moorea | collected 2018-08
AACATCATCGCCAAGTTCGTCAACGCGTCGACGATGGACGGGTACAACCCGTATCGGATCACGAAGGAAGGCATCGACTGGGAGGTCGAGGAGCCGGACAACCCGTGGAGCTACATCGGCTACTGGGGCGATCACCAGATCATCTACCTGCTCAAGTTGCTCGAACTGTCGCGCAACTTCCACCCCGCTACATTGAGTCAACTGCTCCGCGATCCGTTGTTCTGTTACGCGAACGTGCCGTATAGGATCAAACCGCTGGATGCGTGTCTCGCCGACCCCAAGAACACGGTCGTCTTCGACGAAGACCTTGCCGCGGCGATCGACGAGCGTGTGGCCTCGTTTGGCGCCGACGGCAAGCTCGTGCTCGACCGGGCCGGCAACGTGTACCAGGTCAACCTGCTCGAGAAGCTGCTCGTACCCTTGTTGTCGAAGCTCGGCAACCTCGTCGTGGATGGCGGCATCTGGCTGAACACCCAGCGCCCCGAATGGAACGACGCCAACAACGCGCTCGTCGGCCAGGGACTGTCGATGGTGACGCTCTGTTACATGCGTCGCTACGTCCGCTTCCTGCTCGACCTGCTCGCAGCCGATTCGGGCTCGTTCGCTATCTCGTCGGAAGTCGCGGTCTGGCTGGCGCACACGGCGGAAGCGCTGGCGGAGCTGCGCGAAGTGTCTGGCAACGGCCCGGCGGATGATGGACTCCGTTACTCGTCGCTGACGAAGCTCGGCCGGGCGGCCTCCGATCACCGTGAAGGTGTCTATGCGAACGGCTTCTCGGGAGCCATCGACGAGCTTGCGATGGATGACGTCAAACGCCTGCTCGACGATGCGCTGCTGATCATCGATCACAGCATTTCAAACAATGAAGGCGATGACGGACTCTTCCAGGCTTATAACGTCGCCGATTTCGGTGACGACGAAGTATCGATCGAGCACCTCTACCCGATGCTCGAGGGGCAGGTAGCCGCGCTGAGTGCCGGTTCGATCGGCCCTGAGAAGGCTGCCAACGTGCTCGATGCTCTGTTCTCCAGCGCGGTCTACCGCGAGGACCAGGACACGTTCATGCTGTACCCCGACCGTGAGTTGCCGGGCTTTCTCGCTCGCAACCAGGTCAATGAGCAAACCGCATTGTCGATCCCGCTGCTCAAAACGATGCTCGATGCAGACGACGATCGCCTGGTCCTTCGCGATGCAGATGGGCGGATTCGTTTCAATGCCGATTTCGCCAACGCAGCCGACGTTCGGGCTATGCTCGACGAACTCGCCGGCGAGTTCAGCTCAGGCGCTACCGATGCGCGTGCCGCAATTCTCGAGCTCTACGAATCCGTATTCGATCACAAGGCCTTTACGGGACGCTCGGGCACGATGTTCGGTTTCGAAGGTCTCGGTTCGATCTATTGGCACATGGTCGCCAAGCTTCTTCTGGCCGTCCAGGAGAACTTCTTCACGGCGCTCGACGACAATTGCGACGCGGCAACGCTCAAGCGCCTCGGTGAGTTCTACTATCGCGTTCGGGCGGGCATCGGCTTCAACAAGACACCGGGCGAGTACGGTGCGTTCCCCACGGACCCCTACTCACATACGCCTAAGCATGCCGGCGCGCGCCAGCCGGGCATGACTGGCCAGGTAAAAGAAGAAGTGCTGACCCGGTTCGGTGAACTCGGCATACGGGTCAGTGGCGGCGAGGTTTCGATAGAACCGGCGTTGTTGCGGACTCGGGAGTTTAGCGAGGACTCGCGTCAGTTCTGCTATCTGGATGTCTACAACGCCTGGAAACAGATCGATATTCCGCCATCGAGCCTCGCTTTCACCTGGTGCCAGGTGCCGGTGGTTTACGTGCTCGGTGTGTCCGCCGAGCCAGGCATCGAGGTCGAACTCGACGACGGCGCCCGCTCGCACTTCGACGACTTCAGGCTGCCCGCCAACGTCTGCGCGAACATTTTCGAGCGCACCGGGCGTATCCGGAGAATCACCGCATCGTTCGGCCAGGACCGGCTGTTCGGCAAATAGCAAACGCAGGAATACACGCATGTCCAATCTCTACCAGCGACGGATGTCACTATCCGGCCTCGATGTCCGGGGCCTTTCGAACGACGATCTTCGCGACCTGGTTCGCAAGATTCTCGAGAACAAGATTCATGGTTTGTCGTTTTCCCCGTATATCGAGGACCAGGGCCCCGGGACCGTGGTCAGCGAGACCCAGATCCGCGAGCGGCTCGCAATCATCGAGCCGTACGTCAACTGGATCCGTACGTTCTCTTGCACAGACGGTTTCGAACTCATCCCGGCGATTGCCAAGGAGCGAGGGCTAAAGACGCTCGTTGGCGTCTGGCTCGACGACGATCACGAGCACAATGAGGAGGAACTCGAAAACGCGCTCCGAATCGCGAAAGAGGGTCACGTTGACATTCTCGGCGTCGGCAACGAAGTGCTGTTGCGCGGCGACCTGAATGAGGACCAACTGTTGGATTTCATCGAGCGCGCGAAGCAGGGCGCACCGGGCGTGCCGGTCGGTTACGTTGACGCGTACTTCGAGTTTGTCGACCACCCGCGCATTACCGCGGCCTGCGACGTGCTGCTGGCCAACTGCTATCCGTTCTGGGAAGGCTGTCCGGCAGACCATGCCCTGCTCTATATGAAGGAGATGTACCGCCGCGCGGCCAGTGTGGCCGGCGGTAAACCGGTCATCGTCAGCGAAACAGGCTGGCCGAACATAGGAAGTAACGAAGGCGGTGCTGTGCCCTCCTTCGAAAACGCGGTCAAGTACTTCGTCGATACGTACCGCTGGGCTGAGGAAGAAGGAGTCGACGTGTTCTATTTTTCGTCGTTCGACGAAAACTGGAAGGTCGGTGCCGAAGGCGACGTTGGCGCCTACTGGGGCCTGTGGGACAAAGACGGCAAACCGAAGTACTTCTGACCCGGCAGACCGGAAATGGAATTCGAACACGGCAACGCGATTTGCTACTCCGGCTATCGTGAAAACCAAAGCCCCCTGAACGGCGAATACCCCTCGTATCAGCAGATCCGCGAGGATCTGCTGATACTCGAGAAGAATTGGCGACATTTGCGGCTCTACGACTGCAGCCCGCACGCAGAAACCGTGCTCAAGGTTGTCCGCGACGAGGGGTTGTCATTCGGGGTCATGCTTGGTCTCGACATGGCGGCCGAGATGAGTAACCCGCATTGCCCCTGGGGTGCGGAGTTCAGCGATGAAACACTCGCCGCCAACCGGGAACGCAATCACGAGGAAATCGAGCGCGCTATCGCACTAGCCAGGCGCTACGACAGTGTGTTGTCGGTATCGGTGGGCAACGAAGCGACCGTTGAATGGACGGATCACATGGTGCCGGTCGAGCGTCTCGTTTCGCACGTGCAGGAGCTCAAAGACGCGATCGACCAGCCGATCACCTTTTGCGAAAACTACGTGCCATGGACTTACAAACTGGAGCCGCTGGTCGAGGTCCTGGATTTCATCTCGGTGCACACCTATCCGGCATGGGAGTATCGCAGCATGGAGGACGCGCTCGAGTACACGCGCGAGAACTACCACTCCGTCGTGGATCATTACCCCGGCAAACCGGTGGTCATAACCGAAGCGGGCTGGACGACGGCGTCAAACGGCCGCGGCATCGAACCGTGGAACGCGTCCGAGGAATTGCAGGCGCACTATTATGAACAGCTGATGGCGTGGACGAATCGGGAAAAGGTCCTGACGTTCGTCTTCGAGGCCTTTGACGAGCCCTGGAAGGGTTCACCGGATCCGCTAGAGCCGGAGAAACACTGGGGATTGTTCAATGTCGACCGTACGCCCAAACTGGTCATGAGAGAAACGTACCCGGAACTCTCGCGGTAAGCCTTGCAAGTCGTTGAATGCGCTACGCGTCACTCGACGACGCGCTTTCGAGTTGAAGATGACTCCTACGGACCCCGAGCGGACATTTGAATGATCAAAAGATCGACGACGCTAGTATTATGCTGTAGCGCAATTCTGTTGCTCTGCGCACACACTGCACGTGGAGAACCTATGGACAAAGCCGATTTTTGGAAGATCATTGAGGGCGCGAAATCCGCGTCATCGAGCAGTTATGAACGCCCGGACGCGCTGCGAACCGCTCTTGAACAGCTTTCGCCAGATGAGGTGCAGGGATTCCAGGAAGCCTACATCGCCCAGGTTTACGACGCCTATACGTGGCCGCTGTGGGGCGCGGCGTACGTGATGAACGGCGGGTGTTCAGATGACGGCTTTGACTATTTCAGGGATTGGCTGATATCCGAAGGTCAGTCGGTCTACGAGGCTGCGGTGGAGAACCCGGAATCACTTGCGGATGTAGAAGGTACGGACGAGTTCGAGCTGGAGGAGTTTCGGTACGTCGCTGACGAGGTGTACGAGTCGAAGACAGGACGTGCGATGCAACCGAACTATCCAGACTATCCGGGCAATCCATCCGGTGAAGCCTGGGATGAAGAAACTGTCGACAAACTCTATCCGAGGCTTGCGACAAAGTATTGGTAGAACACGTCAAACGGACATGAAGCTATGAATCGCTGGCGCTGGAAAGTAGCAGCCGTAGCCCTGGCTGTACTGTTCGGACCCGTAATTGTGAAACAGTTGCTGCCGGCGGAGACAAGGCCGCTCGAGCGCGTCGAACTCGCTGACACGAAGTACGAAGAGATTGTATTTGAGAATCGGGCGCAGGATCTTGCACTGGGAGGCATGTTGTTCGTGCCCGAGGGAGATGGGCCGTTTCCGGCTGCTGTTGTCATTCATGGCTCTGGTACGAGTCGGCGCGACAACGGTTGGTACCTGACGCTGACCAAGCATCTGCAGGACAGCGGTATCGTTGTGCTCCTGCCGGACAAACGTGGCTCGGAGCAGTCGGAAGGCGACTGGAGAACATCGAGTTTCGAGGATCTCGCCACTGATACGCGTGCCGCGATCGAGTTCTTGCGAGCGCAACGCACTGTTTCTTTGTCGGGGACTGGCGTCATCGGGATGAGCCAAGGCGGCTGGATCGCGCCGATCGTCGCCGAACAGGAAGACGACCTGGCGTTCGTCGTATCGATGGTTGGACCGTTGGTGACGCCTCGAGAGCAACTGCTTTACGAGGAGAATTACAACCTTCGCCAACTAGGGTTCCTCCCCGGGATCTCAAATCTGCTCGCCTATGTGGGATCTGCCAATGTCCGTTATCTTGCACAGCCGCAGCTGTACGAGTTGATCACTGACTACGACCCGCTGCCCTATTGGCGTGACATTTCAGTCGACAGCCTCGTCCTGTTCGGTGCGGATGACACCAACGTCCCTTCGATTGAAAGCGCCGAGCGTCTATTGACCCTCGATAATCCTCATATTCGTATGAAGATCTACGAGGGTTCAGGACACGCGCTGGAGAGCCCGCGCGGGCAAGGAAACAGCGTCATTCGACCAGACGCACTCGATGAGATTTCGGGGTTTGTTCTTGGCGCCAGCTCTGAATGAACGCAAACGGCCGCTCCTGGTCAGAGAAAGCCAGCAAGGCATTTTTGGGTAGGATGACACCTACTGATCCAAAGCGGGCATTCGATTGCCGCCTTGAATTCTGTAAGGAGCGATCTTTGAAAGCATTCCAATCGCTGTTAATCATCATCTTGGCGACATTGTCCGGCCCGGCCGTTGCGATTGACGATACTCCGGAGAACCGTCTGGTTCAGATAGAACGTTATCTCGAAGCCGTACCCCCCAAGAAGATCTTCGAGGACCTCTCCAACCAGATCGCGATGAATTTTCCGCCGGGAGAGCAGCTTGAGTTTCGCAGCCTGATGAAGGATTTCGTCGATCTGGATGTCATTACCGATGCGATGGTCGAATCAATGCTCAAGCACTTCACCGCCGAGGAACTGGCGGCGATCGCCGATCTCTACGAATCTCCCGTCGGTCAATCGGCAATGAGCAAGATGGGCGTATACATGGCAGAGGTAATGCCAGTAATTGAAGCCGAGATAATGCGGGCCGTCGATGAGTTTGAAAAGAAGAAAGCAGAAAGGAGGCGAACGCTTCCTGAACGCGCAGATTAGATACCAAGTTAATGGCCGCTATTGGCCGAGCGAGCTGCCATATAGGGGTTTGAGTTGGGAGAACGCCTGTCGACTAATCAGGGCACGATAGACTTTATTTCATCTGCTGTATTCTGCGATTCGGTTAGTAACCACTCCCTGAATCGCTCAATCGCGGTCCGGCGAAGAGCCCCTTGGCGGAACTTTACGCGGTAGGCGCTTTCCGACCACTCCCCTTCTTCTATCGAGAACGGCATAGACAACCGTTGTTGCTGAATCTGGTTCCGAACCAGGGCGATACCGCAAATGACCAGGCCAGCGTTGGCGTAGACGGCTTCCAGTGCGTGTTGCACTCTCTTGTAACGAATTCCTCGGTCCGGTGCAGTACTGCGGCGCCCAAATTTGCGCGTCCACTCTTTCCAACCTATTTCTCCCGCGTCCAACGTATAGGAGTCGAGATGCAAGAGTGGAAATCCTTCCAACCTCTCCGCTTCCGGCAAACTGGAAATCCTCGCAGTGTTCTCAGGAGAACTGATCGGTGCAAGGTAGTCGTGAAACAGTAGCTCTTCATCAGACATGCCCTTCTCTTGGCCAAACCAAACCTCGCAGTCCGCATCCCCCACCCGTACCGGTACGTCGCCGGTTCCGTTAATGCAAAGGAGCGTATTGGGATTCTCGCGTTTGAAGCCTTTGAGGCGGGGCCTTAGCCAAAGCTCTGCCCAGTCAGAATCGGCCACAACGTGAACCTCGTGGACTCGCTGGAAATCGAGCAGACGGTGAACGGTTTCGAGTTCTCGAAAGGCAGCATTGAGGTGTGCTCTCGCTACCTCGAGTTCGACCGTGGGCCTGATGCCAGACCGGCCGCGGACCAGCAAGTCGAAACCCAGGTAGTCTTCGAGGCTTCGGATTCGTTGACCAACGGCCGCCGGTGAGATCGAGAGCTGCTCGGCGGCGGCTTTCATCGAGCCTGTACGCAGCGCGAGCTCAATGGCCTGAAGGGCGCGAAGATGCGAGATTGCCGCCATCCAGCAATAATAAAGTTTATCTTTATTTTAATAAAGAATATTTACCTTGCCGGTCTTCCCCAGTTGGTGAAAATGGACACGGACATCAATTTCCTTACAGGAGAACGAACATGGAACAGCTGCGACGATTCATCATCGAGAGAGACATTCCGGGTATCGGGTCCATGTCTTTGACGGAGCTATGCGGCGCTGCCAGGGCGTCGAACCAAGCTATCGGCCAGATCGGCAACGACATTCAATGGCAGCATAGCTACGTTGCGAACGACAAGACCTACTGTGTCTATCTGGCAAGAGACGAGGAGACCATTCGAAAACACGCCGAGTTGAGCGGGATTCCGGTAGCGAGCATCACTGAAGTGCCCCAGATAATCGACCCACTAACGGCGAACAATTAGTCGATCCGTCGGTAAGCCAGCGGACGAACGCCGACCGCGACGGGCGGCGGTTTCGTTGAAGCTTCAGGTGCAGTAGTACCGCTACGGCGCGATCGTGAGCCGCCTGTATCGTCTACAATGTTAGAAAAGAGAAAGGGGACCGGTCGATGATTATTGGAAATCTGAACTGGCTGGCAATCGCGGTCGCGGCATTGTCAGCTTTTATGATCGGAGGTTTGTGGTACGGGCCGGTGTTCGGAAAGGCATGGCAATCATTGTCCGGACTTTCGGACGATGACATTCAGGAAGGACATCCGGCGAGGATCTACGGCGGCGCCTTTGTGCTGAACCTGGTAATTGCATTCGGAATAGGCATGGTCCTTCAACTGCACCCGGCACCGGACCTCGGATCTGGTTTAAACGTCGGACTCTTAGTCGGCCTCGCATTTGTAGCAACCACCTTTGGCATCAACTATCTGTTCGCGTCGAAGCCACTGCGCCTATACCTGATCGACGCGGGATACATGGTGGTCTTGATGACCGTTATGGGCACGATTATTGGTGCGTGGCGCTAATTGAAGTTGCAGTCGCTGCTGCAGGTTCGTGTTTCATTCAGTCCGTGTCGCTCCCGAAGCTGCTTCAGTCCTTTCGGTCCTTGCGTCTCAATTGGCTATCCACGACGTTTCGACCGACAGTTTCGCCAAGACGCACGCCCTCGATCGAGTCGTATCGAAAGTGGATCCCCAGATAGACCCTCGATAGTCCACATTGCATAGCCGCTATGGAGAAACTCTCGAACTCCCGGGTTGGCGGATGCATTTCAATCTTTCCAGAGAAAGGGCCTGCTACGTCAACCATCGGAATACGCATCGTGAAGGCGTAGTTCCTTCCAAGAACGTCCTCGAAGGCCGCCATGGCCGCGGCGCATGCCGTTCCATGAGCGGACGGATACGACGGAAAGGCGTAGGTATGCCGGTGCGTGTTTGTCCAGGTCTCTTCGGGCAGCGTATTCGGATTGCCGTCGTTTTCGGCCCAGCGTATTGCTGTGTAAGGTCTCCAATGGTTGAAGTGAAACTTGTTGTCGAAGCTACTTACGTAACCGTCGAAGATGGCCATGTTCAGCAATGCCAGTAACCGGACGGCTTCGTGCAACGGGAGGCTTTCCTTATCGATTAAGTCGCGCGCGAGACGATTGTGCGAATTCTCAGCAAAATCCTTCCACCACAACGCAATGTGCGTCTGGTCCGGCGTGCGACTCATGCTCTGGAAACGACCGAACTCTTTGACCTCATTGAAAGCTCGGGTGTAGGCGTCACTCGATATCTCCGGTGGCGGCGGCGCTCGGAATTGACCGGGACTTGCCAACGCGAATCCGCGGGCTTTGGCCCAGCCTGCACCAAAGATGAATCCTTGTGGCGTTCCGCTGTGCTCCTGAAACTCGGCATACACACCCGGCGCCATTGGATGCCAGCTATACTCGGCCTCGGCATCCCATCCATCATCCTTTCGACGCGCCAGGATAGCGCGCGCCGCCTCGGTGCCCAGTTGCTTACCAGACTGCTGCGGCTCACCCGCATCAATATCAAGCAGCCATCGGTCGCGTAGTTTGGCCAACCTCTCCTGCTGATCCGGATACTGGTCCGCAGCTACGACGAAAGCTGCATGTGAAGCCGCGGCAACCGGGTTCGTCTCCGTCGCGACGGCCCCATACGCATAGATCTCATAGTCGCCATTTATTGAACTCAGTGCATCATGCATCGCGATGTGCATCATCGTGACCGTCCGGAGCCCTTTAAGCGTCAGGAAACCGTCCTCGGCCTCGGCGATTTCGAGCACGGTCTCATTCCACTCGGTCGCAAGGGCTGCATCACCAGCGAGCGCGTTCGCACCAGGCAGGCTTAGGGCCAAGATGACCAGACCGGCAATCAACCTGTTGTCGTTCATTTGCATCCTCCCACGTTCTCAGAGTGTGTGATTACCCTATCGCCCGCGCCTCTCATGAACTACTCTTATTTTTGTAGTGCGTGTAAAGGCCAAGACCATGACGAAAAAACGCGGAAAATCATCAACTTACGGTCAATACTGCCCGTTGGCACTGGCGGCCGAACTGTTGTGTCGGCGATGGACGATTCTCGTTATTAGCCGGCTCGTCGATGGCTGCAGGACGTTCAATGAGATTAACCAGGGCATTCCAAAGATCTCGCCGAGCCTGCTTTCGACGCGACTGTCCGAACTCGAACACGCCGGACTCGTAAAGCGACGCAAGATTCGCAACGAAAATCGCTACCGCTACGAGCCTACTGAAGCGGCCCTCGACCTCGCGGAGTTGATCGACCAAATGGCGATCTGGGGGCAACGCTGGTCACGCGACATGGATATAGACGACCTGGATCCTGCGTTCCTGGCTTGGAGCATGTCGCTCAGAATGAACACGGATGCAATGCCGGATGGCCGAACAGTCGTTGAGTTCGAATTCTCCGGGACGCCCACCGAGTTCCGACGATTCTGGCTAGTCAACACTGACGGTAAGGTCGACATGTGCCTGAAGGACCCGGGCTACGAAACCGATCTGCACGTCCGGTCCGATTTGCGGTGCTTTGTTGAGGCATGGCGCGGATTCCGGGATCTTCGGCAGGAAATTCACAGTGGAAAGATTCGCCTCGCTGGTCCGAAGCAGCTGGTCTCGTCGTTTCCAAACTGGTTGCTACTGAGCGCGCTGGCGCCCTACCGGCGCCAAGCTGTCGGACGCGAAAGCAGACTCTATGCGGCTGAGTAGTAGTCGGATAGCTATAAATTCTTGTTGCGGACGCACTCACATCGAAGGACCGCTTCTGGCCATAGGGCGCCAGCCGCACTGGCGATTTGAGGTAGGATGACTGCTACCGACCCACAGCGGTCATTTGCCTACACGGCGCTTTGACAAATTGACTCAGGATGTCCGACGCCCTTGATCCGTTGCAAAAGATGCGGGCTGTAGTCTACGAGCGTTACGGCGGTCCCGAGAATCTCCAAGTATCGAAGATTCAGGTTCCGGCGCCCGCCAAGAACGAGGTTCGGGTGAAAGTGTCGGCATGCGCTGTGAACCTCTCCGACTGGGAGTATCTGGTTGGATCGCCATTCTATACTCGGCTAATCAATGGCCTGATCCGTCCCAGATCAAACGTCTTGGGGTCCGACGTTGTGGGCGTAGTCGAAAAGCTGGGCTCCGATGTTTCGGACCTCAAAGTGGGTCAACGCATCATGGGCGATTTCGTAATGACCCGCGGTGGTTTCGCCGAATATGTGTGCGTACCGGCTAGTGAAGCGATAGTTGTCCCCGACGGCCTGAGCGACGAGGTCGCCGCCTGTCTTCCTCAAGCTGGTGGTATAGCGGCAACCGGGGCAGCCGGCTTGAAAGCGGGCACGAGACTATTGATCAATGGGGCCGGCGGCGGCTCAGGGACTATGGCGCTGCAACTGGCCAAGGCTGCTGGATCACACGTGACGGCGGTGGACAACGACACGAAGATCGAGTGGCTGGAATCCCTGGGGGCGGATGAAGTCCTGGACTACCGCAAGCTCGACTTTGCTGAATCCGGAAAGAAATGGGACGTGATTCTGGACATGGTAGCAACGCGTGGCCCTCGGGCGATCGCGCGCGTCCTTGTTGAAGGCGGCGTCTACAATGCCGTCGGCGGCGGCGTCCCCGTACTGCTTTCTCTTGTGCTCGGAGGCCGGCTTTGGCGTAGAAAGTGCTCTATCGGCGTATTGACTGTCCCATCCGGACGGGAGCTGACCGAACGCGTGGCCCGCTTGGCGCTGGAAGGTCGGATCACACCTCACCTTGATTCCGTCGTCCCACTCTCGTCAGTTTCAGAGGCGATATTGCGCACCGGTCGTGGCGAAGTCCGAGGGAAAATTGTTGTAGGGCCTTAGCCATGTTGAATAGCGCTAGAATTGCACCAGCGATGCTCGAAGATTTAATTCACAGGGGAAGATCTATGTCCAGAGTTATTGTCATTGTGATCGCGATTGTTGCGCTATCTGCCTGCGCATCCGCGCCTATCAATTTCGGAAAACCAAGCTCGTCTTCAACAATAGGCATGATCTACCTTATTGACGAGCATCCCAAGCACTCCCATGTTGGCACGACGATATTCCAGAATTTTGATACGACAAGTGCAACCAGCACAGATTTCCAATCACAATTTGCGGAGAGGTGTACGAACTTGCTCAGCAACGCGGGCTACGATGTGCGCGAAATCGAGCCTACAGAGTTGTTGTCCGAAAACCGGAATGGTTTATTCAGTTATGCGTCAAGTAGTGTCTACTTCAAGCCGGCCATCAAGTCTGAGCTGAACAGACTCGCGTCGACTTCAAACCTCGATTTCGTGATCGTCGTATACCCGCTGTCTGGACCGGCATGGGTGAACTCGGCTGCGAATATTGACGGGTATGGGCTTTATACCGAGTGTCGATTTGGCAAGTGCTCGGCTCAGGCGCTCAGTTATGTGGATGCTCGAATCTATGATGTCCAGAACCAGTCGGCATTGAAGGGCTCGGGATTCAGGTACTTTCAAAATCCGACCATGCCAGATACTTATGTCTTTGACGAGCCAAAGAAGATCGAACCTGAGATCATAGACGAAGCAGCATCTATAGCCCTGGACACATTCATTGCCCTGTTCGAGCGTATGTTGCGCGCTTCGCAGTTTCTGGAGTGACCACCGTCTGCTTCTGGCCGAAACCATCCCCTGGGTAGGTCTGAGGTAGAATGACGGCTATTGACCCGTTGCGGACCTTCAAGGCGATTGCTGTGACCCATTTTTTGGTTGCAAAAGGGAAGGTGTGAGGGCGATCAAACAAACCGCTATCTGTTTCGTTGTCGCATGCTTTGCCTTGTCCGGTTGTGTACGCACAATGGCTCTCGAGTCTGTGGATCAACCCGACGCGGACCTCATAATCAGAGGCACGACAGTCATCGACAGCTCAAGTGGTTCTGCGGCCTCGAATGTCGACGTTGTGATTACGGACGGCGTAATCGTTAACATCTCTGCCCACAGACCCGAACGAAAAGCGGCTCGTACCATAGATGGCTCAGGAAAGTACGTCATTCCAGGCCTGATGGATGCGCACACCCATCCGTTTCCCGTAGAGCGGTCTTTCCCGCAATTCATCCAGTACGGTGTCACGTCAATACTGGTGACCGGGTGTGGTCTGTGTTCAGACGACAGGCTAAGCGAACTGCGCGCAATTGGCGATGACGCAAAAGAAGTCGCCCCAAGGGTCTTTCATACAAGTCAGCACTTCACGATGGAAGGCCGCCATCCGGTGAAGACGTACCCGAGTCCCAACTGGGTTGAGGGCGAGACGGTGTTCTATCTCCGAGAGCTGACCGACATCAAAGGACTCGTCGACCGAGTCGCAAAGAATCCGAATGTCGGCATCAAGCTGACGATCGAGAGGGGACCGACGCCGCCGTTTGTTGAACCCATGTCGCAGGAGTTTGTGACGGAGGTGGTAAGGCGGGCTCATGCAGCAGATCTACGAGTCTATGCACATATCAGCGACATCGATGGTTTGAAAGTCGTGCATCAAGCCGGGGCCGACCACCTGTTGCACTTCACAGGGGTGAGTATCGATTGGGATAAGCATGGTCCGCTGATCGACGACCTGGTCTCAAGAAACCTCCGCTGGGTCACGACGCTCATGCTTGACAAGTCGTTCATCTATCCGCTGAACCCTCACTGGGTTGAGGACATTGCGGGCACTGGCCACTTTGATGACGAACTCAAGCGCTTAGAAGCCCGCGGGATGTCCGCCAACTTGGCGGGACGCAACGCTGAGCTAATGTACGGCGAGCCTGATCCGTCTTTTGCGACCAACAAAGTACTCCAGAAACAGTTCAAAGACCTCCGGCGCCTCCACGCCGCCGGAATCAAGTTCGTTACGGGCACTGACGTTGGAAACAGGTATATCCTGCCCGGGTATAGTCTGCACGAGGAGATGTCTTTGCTGGAACAAGGCGGCTTCACGCCGCTGGAGGTTCTTCAGATGGCGACGATAAACGCAGCAGAGCTTGTTGGTGCAGCGGATCGGATTGGCTCTGTAGAAACCGGCAAGCTGGCCGACCTTGTCGTCCTGGGAAGCGATCCGCGCAGTGCTGTCGCCAACCTGTCTGATATTGACTACGTCATCAAGGGTGGAAACCCTTTGCCTTTACAACCAAGGAGGGCCGGGGTTCGCGATACCGCCGAGAATGGCCCCTCCAGGACCGATGGTCCTTCCGATAAGAGTATCGAACATATAGTCGACAAGAATTCGGACGCATTAGGAGGCAAAGAGGCCCTCGATAGGGTGACGACGATGCTTAAGCGGAGTCGCATCGTCGAAGGGGATTACAGGGACGTTGCTGTCTTCGCGACAGACCGACTGGGACGAATGCGGGTGGATATTTTTGCCGATGGCGAACGGGTGTTTGCCGAGAGCTACGATGGCGAAGTTGCCTATCAGTGGAGGCCGAAAGACGGTCAAACGGAGGCCTCACAAAGCGGAACTGTAGCGTTGGCTCATACGCCGCAACTGCCGAACCACATCTTCAGGCTGAAGGATCTAGCAGCGAATGGTCACGTTCTAGAGCTACTCGGGCATGAGGAAGTTGACGGGGCCAATTACTCGGTGCTCAGACTTACGCTTTCCGATGGGTTTGAGAACTACCTGTGGGTAGACACAGGAAGCGGGTTTGTTACGCGCGTTCGAAATACACGAGCCCTTCACGTCGACATCGATGACGAAGAGAAAGTAATCGAAAGCCGCATCTCCGATTTCCGGCGGGTTGGGGACATCGTGCACC
>JAAUYD010154428.1_pt1 | contig 14259 bp, 13 predicted proteins | sample 7278101 | NCBI WGS metagenome assembly JAAUYD01 (sample SAMN14350128, study PRJNA611818) | marine sediment metagenome | isolation source: surface marine sediment (0.6m) | place: French Polynesia: Moorea | collected 2018-08
CCCAAGGTGCGCATGTTCCATGAGAACCGCGATCTCAGCCTGCCCAACCCGTCCCGGTACCACCAATTGGGAGTGTATCTTCGCCTGCTCGCGCAGCCAGGGGACCCGGTCGCCGGAGCCGCAGATCACCATTTTCAATTGATCTTTGAGGGGCGGGGTTAAATGGGGCAGGGCCTCTACGGGCGTGTCGAGATCCGGTGCCGTTGAGAGATTGCCGAAGAAGCAGGCAATCTTCTCATCGCCCCCAAGCGCCAGGCCTTGTTGGCGCCAAAAATCTGATGCCGCCAGGCGCTCTGTATCCGTGATCTGGGGGCGTTCGTAAGCATGACAGAACGTCCTGTCGCCCTCCCGCCGTGGCCGGCCCGCCAGGTTCAGCGCAACGTCGAGAATGGGCTCCGTGATCGCCGTGATGGCCGTTGCACGCGCCAGGGTTTGCCGTGCCTGGACGTACCAGGGCGTGAGAGCCAGCCGCATCAGGGGGCGGGGCACCGGGGTGATATCCAAGAACACGTCCGGCCACAGGTCGCGAATGTCCAAGATGACCGGAATGCCGAACTGTTCCCCAAAACGGGTCGCTTCATCGGCAATTTCGATCGGCGGATAAGCGCAGAATATCAGGTCGGGCTTTGGGAGCGTGGGCGCCAGTTTGCGGAAATCTTCCGCCACCGCCCGGTGATTGCGGATCCGCGCAAACGAGACGTTTTTGTGATAAGGCGGCCCATGCACAAAGCGCAAAGTGACCCCGTCCAAGGCGCGGCGTTCTTCTCCCCGGGCAGCCACGTACTCCCTGGTGGGATGGTTGTGGCTGAACGTGGAGACCCACCACGTGACATCAGCGCCGCGGGCCGCGAACGCCTTGGAGACAATCCCGGTGCGCATGAGCCGCACATTTGGGTCCGGAAGCGGCTCGCCGATCTTTATGGTCCAGATCCGCATGGGTCCCCTCCAGGCGGCGGGCTAGGCAGCCAGGGCGCGCAAACGCTCTGCGATCATGTTGTCGTCCGGATAATAGACCTCTTCCAGGGCCTTGCTGGTGGGGGCAGGCGCGTCCGGCAGGGTAATCCGCACGGACGGGGCTTTCAGTTTTTGCGGCGCGACCTTCTCTGCGACGGTTGCCAGGAGCTCTGCAGAAAACCCGCACGTGGACCAGCCGCCATCAATCGCGGCAAAGCGGCCCGTCTTTTCCACCGACCGGACAATCGGATCTGGATCAAACGGATTGAGCACACGCACATCCACCACTTCGGCAGACACGCCCGAAGCCTCTAAAACGTCGGCCGCATCAAGGGCGAGGCGGGTTGAGTATCCGGCCGCGGCAATGGTCACATCGGTGCCCGGCCGGAGCACCCTTGGGCCTTGCTGTTCAAGTGGCTGCTCGGCAATCGGTCCCACATCCTCCGTCCATTCGTAGCACCAGCGGTCGTCGATATAGACCACCGGATCATCACACAGAGTGGCAGAGATAAGCAGATCGCGCGCGTCCGCCGGGGTTGCCGGCATCACAACGCGGAGCCCAGGAATATGGGCGTACCAGGCATGGAGCGCCTGGCTGTGCTGCGCCCCTTGCTCACCGCCCCGATTGATGATGGAGCGGATGGTCACCGCCGGCGACACCGCCCCGCCCAGCATGTGACGCCACTTTGCCGCCTGGTTGACGATGGGGTCACTGGCCAGGAGCATGAAATCCATGCGCGGGTGGATGACAATGGGGCGATAGCCATGCAAGGAGGCGCCGATGGCCGCGCCCGTCGTGGCGAGTTCTGAGACGGGCGTGTCGATCACACGGTCCTTGCCGAACTCTTTGTCCAGATCTTTCATGGTGGTGCCCACATACCAAGGGCTCCAGAGGCCCTGGCCAATGGTGAAGCACTTGGGATAGGTGGCCAGAAGATAGCGGAACCCCTCCAGGATGCCGTCCGCATAGCTCATAACTGCCATCTCAGCGCCCTCCCGCCGCGTGGGCATAGACCATATCGAGCAGAGCCTTCACCGGGGGATAGCCGGCCTGGCGGGCCGCTGTCAGCGCGTAGTCCACCTCGCCCTCCACATCTGCCGTCATGGTGTCGAACTCTCGCGCGCTCATGTCTTTGCGGCTGATCAGCGCGTCAACCAGGCGCCGGATGGGGTCGCGGGCGCGCCAGGCCGCCACTTCGTCAGAGCTGCGCCTGACGCCCACATCAATGTCCTCCCGGTGGCCCACGTGGCCGCGCCAGCGGTAGGTTACGGCCTCCAGAAAGCCCGGACCGTCACCATTGCGCGCGCGCGTGACCAAACGCTCCATGGCGAGCCGTGTGGCCACCACGTCATTGCCGTCCACCACTTCGGTTTCAATGCCGTGGGCCTGAGCAAAGCGCGCTACGCTGTCAAAAGGTTGGCGCAGGTTAATGTCCAAGTGGCTGGAATAGAGGTTGTTCTCAACAACGAAGATCACGGGCAGCTTCATGATGCTGGCCATGTTCAATGCCTCATGGACCCCGCCTTCCTCGCAGGCCCCATCGCCGAACACTGGCACCGCGACACTATCGGAGCCATCCATCTTGGCGGCCAGAGCCGCGCCGACCGCAACGGGAACCGTGCCGGCCACGATCGGCACCGACCCATGGAAGCCCGTTTCGGGGGCATAGAGGTGCATGGACCCGCCCATGCCTTTGGAGGCACCGGTGTGCTTGCCCAGGATTTCAGCAAACATGGCCGTCAGATCGCCGCCCAGGGCAATGTATTGAGAATGGGCGCGATGGCCCCCATACAGCCTGTCTTCAGGCGTCAGCGCTCCGCAGATCCCCACCGCGACACCTTCCTGGCCGATACCAAGGTGGCAAGGGCACTTTGCTTCACCGCTCTCCACCATCTCGCCCACCGCGGCCTCAGCCTGGCGGATGCGCACCATGGTGCGCAGGTCTTCGGTGAGCTGGGCGGCGGACAGATTGCGCAGCTCAAGCGGCTCAGTCGGGGTATGGGGGTCGGCCAGCGCGCCCAGCGTGGTCCTCAGCTCCATAAAGGTCTCCTTCGGCGGCTTGCGTCCATGCCCTTGATGAACGGTCTGCCGGTCACTCAATGATGTGCCATTTGCGAGAGATTCGCGCCATGGGCGCCGGGGGGTGCACAGGGCGCAGGAGGCTCGTGGCGGGCGGCCACATACGCCAGGTCAGGCGGTGCATTGAGGCGCCGCAGAATGGAGACCACGCCTTTAAGGGCCAGGGGGCGGTTGGTGAAGTTCAGCGCGGTCAGGGCGAGCAGCTGGATGTCCAGCCACAGCGAGGCGTTGGCCACATAAAACAGGCCGAGCCGGCTCTTCCAGGGCCTGATGGTCTGATCATAGGCTGCGTTCACATCCCTTTGGCCGGCCATCAGCGTGTCCAGATCGCTGAACACGATGGAGGAAAAGTCCGTGAGCCCAGGTTTGACCTTGAAGACCCCGCGCTCTTCCGGGGTATACACCTTGGTCACCGCAGGGGTGTTGGGCCTTGGGCCCACAAGGCTCATCCGGCCTTGAATGATGGTCCAGAATTGCAGCAGTTCATCGATCTTGGCCCGGCGCAGGAGACGGCCCAGCGCGGTCACATTCGGATCGTCGCTACTGGTGGTGTGGCGTCCGGCTTTGCTGGCGTCCACGACCATGGTCCTGATCTTGTAGAAACGAAACGGCTTTTCATCTTTGCCGACGCGCCAGGACGCGTAAATGGGGTTCTGCCTGTCCTGCAGCCAAACACCCAGGAGCGCCATGAGGATGACCGGCAAGCTCAGACAAAAGCAAATGGCCGCCACGAGGATGTCAAAGGCCCGACGCACGCCGCTCACCCCGCCTCGGCTAACGGCGCATCGCGCGCAGATACCCGTTCCAAACGGTCCAGGGCCGATGGCGGTAAGGTGAGCTCAAGCGCCCGGGCGTTCTCAGCCACCTGGTTCACGGACTTTGCCCCCGCAATGGCAATGCTGGCGGGCAGCGCGTTTAGGTTCCACGCTATGGCGATTGCGGTGAGTGGAGGTGTGTCAGGCGCCAGCTCCTCAGCGATACACCGCATCGTATCCACAATCTGAAGATTTCTGTGCAGCGTGTTGTTATGAAAATTCTTCCAGCGTGGCTTGCTCCGCCTGTCATTGGCCGCAAACCGGCTGGCTTTTGAGTATTTGCCGCTCAGCACGCCCTGGCCCAAAGTGCCCCACGAGAGAAAACTCAACGGAGCGCGTGACGCGGTTTGCCTGATCTCGCGTTCATGTTCCCGGTTTGCCAAGCTGTACTCGAAGGAGAAGCTTGCCAAATGCGGGGGCAGGGGCTGGAGCGCCTTGTCGCTGAGAGGAATGTTGGAGACACCAAAGGCGCGGATTTTCCCTGCGGTCCGGTGCCGCTCCAGAGCGTCGAACACCTCACCGAGCGGGGTGATCCCGTCCGGCCAGTGAACCTGATAGAGGTCGACCGTGTCGGTGCCCAGGCGTTTAAGGCTGGCCTCCAAGGCTCGCGCCAGATACGCCGGAGAATTATCGATGGTGGTTTTGCCATTGTCCACCCGAACACCGAACTTTGTGGCAATAACCACCTGATCGCGCTTGGTTTTGACAATCCGGCCCAGGCGCTCCTCGGCCAGCCCCAGGCCGTAACAGTCAGCCACATCGAAAAAGTTGAGGCCCCGCTCCATGGCGCACTCAATCGCGCGCTCCACGGCCGCAATGTCCAACTCACCCCAATCGTGCCCGCCCAGGGCTTCGGCTCCCAGCATCAATCTGGGCACGCTAATTCCTGTCTCTCCAAGCTCAACCGTGCGGACGGTCATCTCTCTCTTGGCTTGCTTAAGAAGAAGATCATTTGCCAGGCCATGAGTTGAACACCTGGGATCTTCAGGATGAGTGAATCCAAAGCCGAAAGCACGGCCAGCAGAGGTTTGAAGATCTTGGTCTTCCGGAAGGGCACCGCTAGTATCGAGAACAGATAGAAATAGTGCACCGAGAGACCGTCAAAATAACGCTTGGCGATGTTGAGCTCGCGATGGGTCAGAATGTGGTCGGTTTCCCATGCGGTGCGCAAAGACGGGGTGAGGCGCCGGTAAAGGCTGATGATCGGGTTGTACCCAAGCGCCTCCATGGCGACGATCTTGCCGCTGGGCTTCAGAACCCGCGCCAGCTCCGGAAACGCCCGCTCCACATCCACGTGATGCAGCACACCGGAACACACGATCACATCGAACGTGTCGTCCGCATAGGTCATTTTCTCGCCGTCCATGACTTCAGCATGCAGCTTGTGTTCATACCCGTGATCGGCCAGCAGCTTCTTGGTGGTATTGACCGATTCTTGAGAGATATCGAAGGCATACACATCTGCGCCATGGCGGGCAAAGCGCAGGGAATTGCCGCCCAGGCCGCAGCCGAAATCCAGCACCGTGGCCCCGTTGCAATGCTTCGCCAACCAGGTGTCCACGAAGGTGCGCGACGGTGCGGTGATCGAGTACCACTTCTTGTTTGAGTACACCCGCTCAAACTCTTCCTCGTCCATGCTGGCGCGGTCAAGCTCGCGCTTGTCGTGGAACTCTTGCTCAGCGATCTTCCTGAGTTCGTCGCTAACGTGGGTGTCTGTCATTCATGTCTTCCCGGGCGCAGTGCGGCGCAGCATCCGGCCACCATAACTGATTCGAGACGAACCAGGGCGAGAGGGGCCCACCAAACTCAGCTTGCTTGTTTCCATTGCGAGGTTTCATCCAGCGCAGTGCGAACACCGGAGCAGACGGCTTCAAGGTCGTCATTCGTCCAGTATGGGTTCATGGGCAGACTGATGACGCGCGCTGACAGCGCTTCGCTCACGGGGAGCGAACCGGCGCCGCCCCCAAAGCCCACATAGGCCGGTTGCAGGTGCATGGGCAAGGGGTAGTAGACCGCACTGGGCACGCCCGCCTCCGCCAGGGCAGCCTTAAAGGCGTCCCGGTTGTCCACCTTGACCGTGTACTGCGCCCAAGCAGAGCGAATACCTTCGCCATCTGGAACGTGGGGCGTTTCAACCAGCCCATGAAGCTCGCGGTTATAGGCCTGAGCCAGCGCGTTGCGGTTGGCCAACTCCTCCTCAAACACCTCAAGCTTGGCCAGCAGCACCGCGGCCTGAATTGTGTCCAGCCGGCTGTTCACACCCACACGTACGGTTTCGTACTTCTGCGTGCCTTGCCCATGCACGCGGATGGACCGCATGGTCTCGGCAAGCTCATCATCGTCGGTGAACAGAGCCCCGCCATCCCCGTAGCAGCCCAAAGGCTTGGCGGGGAAGAAGCTGGCGGTGGTCACATGCGCCAAGGTGCCCACCGCGCCGTCGGCGGATCTGGCCCCAAAGCTTTGGGCGGCATCTGCCACCAGGAACAATCCGTGGCGCTCGGCGATGGTGTTCAGCCGGGCCCACTCCGCCGGCGTGCCGAACAGATCAACACCGATAATTGCCTTCAAAGGCCCTTTGGCCGGGTCATGCTCGCTGATCCGGCGCTCCAGATCCTCGCAATCCAGATTGAAAGTGTTGGGATCAACTTCGACGAAAACGGGCGATGCCCCCAGGACTAAGATCACCTCGGCGGTGGCCGTGTACGTGAACGAAGGCACCAAAACGTGATCGCCGGGTTCGATGCCGGCGCACATCAGGGCGATCTGCAGAGCATCGGTCCCGTTGGCGACGGCGATGGCGTGCTTGGCACCGCAAACGGCGGCAAGCTTCTGTTCCAGCTCCCGAACCTCCGGCCCCATAATGAACTTGCCGTGGGTGAGGGCGGTTTCGATGCGGCTGAGGATTTGAGCGCGGAGACGCTCACCCTGGAGGCGAAGACCAGTAAACTCAACGTTCATAAGACGATAGCTCCGATGCGTTGCTGTCAGGGCCGGCGGAACATGTTTCCGCCGCAACCCTGAACGAGAAGGATTGGATCAGTACCGAATCAAGCAACGAACATCGGTGTCAGCCTAAGCTGATTTGTCCGCCAGCAGCAAGCCTTGCCACCCTATGGGCTGGTTGTTTTAGTTGGGCGCCTTCGCGCAGAGCGACGCATCGATCAGTGCACGGCCCAGCTGGGCGGCCGTGGAGGCGTCCAGCATCAGGTGGCTGGCACCACGGGCCAGCACCAGATCAACCCGCGTATGTTCATTGGTTACACCGCCGTGCGGGGGGCGGACCAAGACCACGCCCTGATTGCTGTTGAGGGTTACGGGTTTCGTTTCAATAGGCATCTTGGCGTTCATAACGTCTCCTTACACTTTCAAACCGACTGATAGGCCCCTGCCGTGAACGGCAGGGCGGCTATGTTAGAGTTGCCCCTCAGTCCCCTTGACGGGAATGGTTAGTTGAACAGTGACAGAATGTTCTGGCTACCGGAGTTCGCGATGCTCAAGGACTGGATCCCAAGCTGTTGCTGAACCTGCAGCGCCTGTAGCCTGGTGGATTCTTCGTTCATATCAGCATCCACAAGCTGGCCCACACCTCGCTCAATCGCATCCATCAGGCTCGAAACAAAGTCCGACTGCAGATCGATCCGTTTAATGGCGGCACCTAAGTTACTTGCACCCGTCGTGATTTGGATGAACGCCGTGTCAACCGCCTGGATCATATCTTCCAGATCGGTCAGATCGGCCGCAGAGTCTGTGAGCGCGGAAATGTCCAATGTGCCCACGGTGAAAGTGGCACCGCTGGTTGCCGTATAGATGGTGTCCACAATCCCGGTGCCGGAGCCGGCATCAAACAATGTGGTCTGGGTGATGTCGATCCCAATCGTGCCGATGGAGATGGTACTGCCGGAGCGCGTAAACGAGGCCACCACTTCTTTGATGGAGTTGTAGCCGGCTGCGCTGGAATCCACTGACAGGAAGTTCTCGCCGTTGAACGAGGCGCTGTCCCCGATGCTCACAAGCTGCGCCTGAAGCTCTCTGATCTCCGACTGCACCGCGACACGGTTGACGCCCGGCTCACGGGCGGCGACCAGCTTGGTCTTAATGTCCTCAACCACCTTGATGGTGTTTTCCAGGGCCGTGTAGGCAACGTCAACCGCGGCGGCCCCCAAGCCGAGCGCGTCTTGAACGGTGGAAAGGGCGGCATTGTCGGACCGCATGGTGGTTGCGATCGAGAAATACGCTGCGTTGTCAGCGGCAGTCGCCACGCGGTAACCAGTCGAAATGCGGTTCTGGGTTTCCAGAAGCGATTTGTTGGTTTGGTTGAGCGACTGCAAAGCAGTCATTGCTGAGATATTGGTGTGAATGCTGTTCATATTAGCAGTACCCGAAACGTTGTTTTTTCCAAACTACTTGGACATTCCGGGTCGGCCGGGATAGCGGAACAGCATCATGCAATTGAGACAATATTCTTATGTATCAATCCGCTATAATGCTTTTGTTAACCATAATCCATTACGAAACAATTAATTCACCCATTCGTAACCAATCCTGTTTGCGCCCGGCGCCATGGCGCCGAAGTGGCGGAAATCTGCCGTTTGTTGGGCCTTAAGACCGGCAAGGCGCAGGCGCGGAGAAATTACCGAACACCAGTCATCGGCCCTGCCGTTAAGACGGGCGAGCGCCGGTGACCCATTTTGGGACGGTAGAATCGATTCCCCTAACCGGAGTGAAAATCGGCCTTGTCTGCGCCAGGTCAGGCTGCAGCGCCGGGGGCTTTGGCTATGACGACAGCCGAAATGCGCCAACTGCCGTCCGGCTGACGCTGGAAGCCATAAAGGGCAAGCCAGGTTGCTCCCTCCGGACCGATCAGTTTGACCCGCTGAGTAGGGTCTCCAAGCTCGGTCGACAAACCTTCAAAGCTGAAGCTCTGCGCGCGATAGACGGCGGGGTAGCCGGTCTTCACCATGTTCATGAATGTCGCTGAGGTGGTGAACCTTGCTTTGATGCTCGGGCTCGCAAAGGAATAGGCCTTGGCCGCATCATCTCGCTTAAAGGCCGAAATCTGGCTGCCGATGATGCGCTGAAACTCCGCCTTGTCGTCAGCGCTCCACTCTTTGGCCGTGGCCGCGACAGTCAGCAAAAATACCAAAAGCAGGCCGCCGGTGATGCGGACAAGATGAGACAGAAGTTTCATAGGTTTCCTCCTGCAGACACTTAAGGTAACGCGAAACCCCAGGCTGCCAGATCACAAGGGCCCCCGTCAAACGGGCTGCGCCGCTGCCATTTGCCCGACTGGCGGAAAGTAGCATGGCAATCAGAGCCAAAGGCCTTGACCGGTAAAGGGTAGGTGCGCGAAAGTTCTGGCAACTGAAACGATAACGCTAGGTGATGCGGGAGGAAGTTACATGCCAGACGTGAGTATGGTCGTGAATGGCCAAAATGTGAGCGGTTCTGTTGAGGGCCGAACACTCTTAGTGGAGTTTTTGAGAGAGCAGCTTGGCCTGACCGGCACCCACGTTGGGTGCGACACGTCGCAGTGTGGGGCTTGTGTAGTGCATGTGAACGGGAAAGCCGTGAAAGCCTGCACCGAGCTGGCGGCGGCCTGCGACGGGTCGAAAGTCACCACGATCGAAGGCATCGCTAACGGCTCCCTGCACCCCATGCAGGAAGCGTTTCGTCAGCATCACGGATTGCAGTGCGGCTTCTGCACGCCCGGAATGATCATGGCGGCCATTGATATGGTGAACACCCACGGTAAGAAACTGTCGGAAGACACCATTCGCCATGAGCTGGAAGGCAATATCTGCCGCTGCACCGGCTACCACAACATCGTCAAGGCCATTAAGGCCGGCGCCAAGAAGATGTAGCCGCCCTCTGCGAGCTGATCGAACAGCAGAGCCAGACAAAATTTTCCAAGGAAGGAATGCCAAATGAGCGACAGCGGTATTGGCGCCAGAGTGCCACGCAAAGAGGACCATCGGTTTATCACCGGACAGGGCAACTACACAGACGATATCAACTTGCCGAAGCAGACCTATGCCTACTTCGTGCGCAGCCCCCATGCACACGCCAAGCTTGGGCGCATCAACACCAAGGCCGCTGAAGCTGCGCCGGGTGTGGTTGCGGTGTTTACCGGCAAGGACGTGGAAGCGGACGGGATTGGTGGACTGATCTGCGGGTGGATGATCCACTCCAAGGACGGCTCGCCCATGAACGCCGGCCCTCACCCGATCCTGGCCTCCGGCAAAGTGCGCTATGTGGGTGACCATGTGGCTGTTGTGATTGCTGAGAGCTATGCGGAGGCCAAGGCGGCGGGTGAGCTGGTCGAGGTGTCGTACAAGGTACTGCCCGCCGTGGTGGATACGGCTACGGCCGCGACAGCCAAGGGTTCGGTGCACGATGAGATCCCGAACAACACGGTTTACAACTGGGCCATCGGGGACGAAGCAGCGACCGAGAAGGCGTTTTCTTCGGCCGCTCATGTGACGTCGATAGATCTGGTGAACAACCGGCTGATCCCCAACGCCATGGAGCCGCGTGCAGCCATCGGTGACTATGATGGCGGATCGGACAGCTTTACGCTCTACACCACATCCCAGAACCCTCATGTGGCCCGGCTCGTTCTGTCGGCCTTTATCGGCATTGCACCGGAACACAAGCTTCGGGTGATTGCGCCGGATGTGGGCGGCGGCTTCGGCTCAAAGATCTTCATCTATGCCGAAGAAACCGTCTGTGTCTGGGCGTCAAAGAAGGTGGGCCGGCCCATCAAATGGACTGCCGGGCGCGATGAAGCCTTCCTGTCTGACGCTCATGGCCGCGACCACGTGACGAAGGCGGAAATGGCTGTAGACGGCAATGGCAAGATCCTCGGCCTGCGGGTGAAAACCACGGCCAACATGGGCGCGTACCTGTCGACGTTTGCTTCGTGCGTTCCCACTTATCTCTACGCCACGCTGCTTTCTGGTCAGTACAACATCGCGAACATCTATGCGGAGGTTGATGCGGTTTATACGAACACCGCGCCGGTGGACGCGTATCGCGGGGCAGGGCGGCCGGAGGCCACTTACGTTGTGGAGCGCATCGTGGAAACCGCAGCTCGCGAGCTGGGAATGGATCCTGCGGAGTTCCGCTCCAAGAACTTCGTGAAGGAGTATCCGCACCAGACGCCGGTCATCATGTGCTATGACAGCGGCGACTACCAGGACAGCCTGGACAAGGCTTGTGCTTTGATCAAGTACAGTGATTTTGAGAAACGCCGGGCCTCGTCCAAGCGTAAAGGCAAGCTGCGCGGTATCGGGTTCTCCACCTACATTGAAGCCTGCGGCATCGCCCCGTCGGCTGCCGTGGGGTCTCTGGGCGCAGGCGTTGGCTTGTGGGAAAGCGCCGAGGTGCGCGTTAACCCCACGGGCAATGTGGAAGTGCTTACCGGCTCCCACTCCCATGGCCAGGGCCACGAGACCACATTTGCCCAGTTGGTCTCCGACCGGCTCGGCATTCCGATCGACCAGGTGGAGATCGTTCATGGCGACACGGACAAGGTCCAGTTTGGCATGGGCACCTACGGGTCCCGCTCCGGGGCCGTGGGCATGACAGCGATCTCCAAGGCGCTCGATAAGGTGGAAGCCAAAGCCAAGAAGGTGGCCTCCCATGTGATGGAAGCGGCTGAAGGCGATATTGAGTTCAAGGATGGCTCGTTTACCGTGAAGGGCACCGACAAGGCCATGGCCTTCGGTGAAGTGGCACTGGCCGCCTATGTGGCGCACAGCTTCCCCACCGACCAGATTGAACCCGGTCTTAAAGAAGGCGCGTTCCATGACCCGGCGAACTTCACCTTCCCGGCCGGTTGCCACATCTGCGAGGTTGAGGTGGATCCGGAAACCGGCGTCACGGAAATCGTGGACTGGGTGGCCGTGGACGACTTCGGCAACATCATCAATCCGAACATTGTTGAAGGACAAGTCCATGGCGGCATCGCCCAGGGTGTCGGCCAGGCGCTGACCGAGCACGCTGTTTATGACAGCGGCACAGGCCAGCTCCTTTCGGGCTCCTACATGGACTATTGCATGCCGCGGGCTTCGGATTTCCCCGAGTTCCGGCTTGGCTTCACAGTCACCGAGTGTCCCACCAACCCGCTTGGCATCAAGGGGTGCGGTGAGGCCGGCGCCATTGCGGCACCTGCTGCCGTGATGAACGCGGTGACAAATGCGATCGGCGTCAAGGAGATGGACATGCCTGCCTCTCCCTTGAACGTGTGGCGCGCCCTGAACGCGTCCGCTTGATCGGCCGAACCCTCTGAGGAGATAACTGTTATGTACGACTTCAACTACCATCGGCCGAAAGACATCAAGCAGGCCGTAAAGATCCTTCGCGACAGCGATGACGGCGTGCCCATGTCGGGCGGCATGACCTTGGTTCCTACCCTGAAGCAGCGCCTCGCGGCGCCGTCCGATGTGGTGGATGTCGCCGCGGCCACAGGCTCCGGCATCAAGGCCTCGGCCAGCAAGATCACCATCAAGGCGGGCACCACGCACGCCGCGGTAGCGTCTCATGCGGGCATCCAGAAGAACTGCCCGTCCTTGGCGGCGCTGGCCGGCATGATCGGTGATCCGCATGTGCGCAATAAGGGCACCATTGGCGGCTCAATCGCCAACAGTGATCCGGCCGCGGACTACCCTTCGGCTTGCCTTGCGCTGAATGCCAAGATCGTCACCAACAAGCGCACGATCGACGCCGACAAGTTTTTCAAGGGCTTGTTCGAAACAGCGCTCCGCGACAATGAGATCATCACCGAGATCGAGTTTGCCTGCCCGAAGCGCGGCGCCTATTCGAAGTTCCCGAACCCGGCCTCGCGCTATGCCATGGTCGGCGTTTATGTGGCGGATCATGGCCGCAAGGGCGTCCGGGTGGCGGTAACCGGCGCCACCGATTGTGCCCACCGCAACAAGGCCATGGAAAAGGCCCTGACGGAGGACTTTTCCGCCGGAGCATTGGATGGCGTGAAGGTGAAATCCGACGACATGAACGACGACATTCATGCCTCGGCTGATTACCGCGCCCATCTGGTCACCGTAATGGCCAAACGCGCCGTAGCCGCCAGCGGCTGAACCGCCGGGCGCTAGCACGAGATACGGCCCGCGGGAAAGCTCTCCCGCGGGTCTTGTTTTTTCGGGAAGATCCCACGATCTTTAGCGATGAACCCTGCCGCAACTGGGCCTTCAGAGAATAGGACGTTGGTGAAGATGAAAGACGCGCTGCCTCAATCGATCGATGAGACCCAAGAGCTCTTATCGTCGGCCGACTATGTGGCGGACCGCGCCTTGGCGACGGTTGTCTTCTTGTCGTTCAAGCTCGGACGTCCGCTGTTTCTGGAAGGCGAAGCAGGTGTGGGGAAGACCGAGCTGGCCAAGGTCATCTCTGAAGCGCTCGGGCGGCCGTTGATCCGGCTGCAATGTTATGAGGGTCTGGATGTAAGTTCTGCGGTCTATGAGTGGAACTATGCCGCGCAGATGATTGAGATCCGTCTGGCTGAGGCCTCTGGCGCCCTCAAACGCGATGAGGCAAGCCGGGAGGTGTTTTCAGAGCGCTTCCTGATCAAGCGGCCTCTGTTGCAGGCCCTCGAGACCGGCAAAGAGGGAGCGCCGGTGTTGCTGATCGACGAATTGGACCGTACCGACGAAGCGTTTGAGGCTTTTCTCTTGGAAGTGTTGTCAGACTTTCAGATCACCATTCCCGAGCTCGGCACGGTGAGTGCTGCCGAGCCGCCCATTGTGGTGATCACTTCGAACCGCACCCGGGAGATACATGACGCCCTGAAGCGGCGCTGCCTTTACCACTGGGTGGGCTATCCGGAAGCAGAGCGCGAGCTGGCCATCTTGCAGGCCCGCGTACCGGGCGCGCCTGAGGCCCTGGCGCGGGAGGTTGTGGCCTTTGTGCAGGAACTGCGCGGCCAGGACTTGTTCAAGTCGCCCGGTGTGGCCGAAACATTGGACTGGATCACCGCCCTGCATGAGCTGGACCAAGTAACGCTCGATCCAACCGTGGTGAACGACACGCTGGGCGTGCTGCTGAAGTATCAAGACGATATTGAGCGTATGGAAGGTTCTGAAACCAAGCGTCTTCTCAATCAAATCCAATCTGAAATCAAAGCCGGTTAGCCTTGTCATCCCCCACACAATTTGAGGTTATTCAGGGCGGAAAGTCTTCCGCGCCGCCAAGCGGCAAGCTGGCAGAGAACATCATGCATTTCGGCCGCGTCCTGCGCGGCGCAGGGCTGCCTCTAGGCCCCGGCCAGGTGATTGATGCCATCACCGCAGCCGAATGCGGCTGCTTGCGCTCCAGAGAGGATTTCTATTGGACCCTGCACACGATTTTCGTGAAACGCTACGAGCATCGTGCGCTGTTCGATCAAGCCTTCCA
>JAAUYD010027945.1_pt1 | contig 14258 bp, 12 predicted proteins | sample 7278101 | NCBI WGS metagenome assembly JAAUYD01 (sample SAMN14350128, study PRJNA611818) | marine sediment metagenome | isolation source: surface marine sediment (0.6m) | place: French Polynesia: Moorea | collected 2018-08
AGACCCCGACTGAATCTTCTGATTCAGTCGCTCGTGTTCAGGAGGAGTCACAATCTCCTTCTGAACACTGTCTCCGTGTCCCCCACTCCCCGCGTCTCCGCGTCCTTGAACCTTGGCTGTGTACCAAAGTTCATGGGGGACTAGGGCGTGTTTTCAAACTATGGTGTAGGTTGGGTAGAACGAAGTGAAACCCAACAAATGAACGAAGAATGTTGGGTTTCGTTCCTCAACACATATCTTGCACCTTCTCAATAAGGGTAAGGTGGGCAATAGGTGGGTTACCAAATAATAAGTGTTACAGGCGATGATTTTCGCATGGGATCATGTGGTGCAAGATGTGAGTCAACCCAACCTACAATTTATGCTAATTTTGGGTTTGAAAACAGAACCTAGCTTGAAAATAGATAATTTTTTTCCCAAACAAGGATGAAAATACCTCTTCCCCCAGTTGTCAACTCATAACTATTGTCAAGGGAATATTCAGAAAACGAATCAGATCAGCTAAGATAACTAAGCAACTGTGAACCGAACAGAATGGGGAAACACCGGTGCGATTCCGGGGCTGTGCCGCAGCTGTGAAAGAATTATAAGTGATGAGTTATACCTCTACTTCTGAGTCATTTCTGAGCCAGAACGCCTATCTGTTCACTATATCCTCTATTTCCTGCGTTGCACGGGAAAAGAGACTTGATTGAGAATGTCTATTATTGAAAGCGGAATTATTACCCATTTGGAATCTACCAGTAGCCAAATTCCAGAACTACCCTCCTTGCCAATTAAACGTCCCTTGTTGATGATTGGACATGGTACCAGGGACACAGAAGGAAGACAAGCTCTATTGGATTTTGCGATCGCTTATCAAAGTTTAGATCAATCCCGTCCCGTCTTACCTTGTTTTTTGGAACTAACTGGACCCACAATTCAAGAAGGGGTGGATGAGTGTATCAACAACGGCTACACCGAACTTTCCGTATTACCCATCCTCCTATTTGCAGCCCGCCACAATAAGTTTGATGTTACCAACGAATTAGACCGTGCCAGAGCTAGATATCCCCAACTCAAGTTTCACTATGGGCGGCATTTTGGTATCACCCCCGGCATTATTGAACTATGGCAACAGCGATTAGCCGAACTAGATAAACCAGAATACAATCCCCAAGGAATTTCTCGCGCAGATACGGTACTATTATTTGTTGGTCGTGGTTCCAGCGATCCTGATGCCAACAGCGATGTTTATAAATTGGCTCGGATAATTTGGGAGGGTAGCGGCTACTCCACAGTAGAAACCTGCTTTATTGGTATTACCCATCCCAGACTAGAAGAAGGTTTCCGCCGTGCCAGACTTTATCAACCCAAACGGATTATTGTATTACCATATTTTCTGTTCACTGGTGCATTAGTGAAAAAAATCTTTAATATCACAGCTCAACAACAGGAAGCACACCCGGATATTTCCATTACCTGCTTACCAGAAATGGGTTTACATCCCCAGCTATTTTCTGTATTGCGATCGCGGGAAATTGAAACCCAGCTAGGACAAGTACAGATGAATTGTGAAATGTGTAAATTCCGTCTGGCTGCACCGGGAGATAACCACCATCACCATCACCATCATGGACATGACCATGATCACGGACATGACCATTCCCATCCTCCTGTAGACCCCTATGCAGATATAGAACAATACCATCAACGGATTTGGCAAGCACCGTAGGAGGAGGGAAGGAGTGAGGGAGTGAAGGAGTGAAGGAGGGAAGGAGGGAAGGAGTAGGGGCGGGGTTTCCCCGCCCAGAGCGTGGTTTACCCGACCGGAATATGTTTTCCCGCCCAGAGTGTGGTTTCCTCGCCCGGAGCGTGGTTTACCCGACCGGAGTATGTTTTCTCGCCCGGAGTATGTTTCCCCGCCCGGAGTATGGTTCCTCGCCCAGAGTGTGGTTTCCTCGCCTGGAGTATGTTTCCCTGTCCGGAGGAGGGAGTAATATAGCTGTAGCCATTTTGATTAGGACAGTATTGCTTGACTCAATGACTCCCACCTGTCAACTGTCAACTGTCAACTGTCAACATCAACAACGTCCTAACTTGACTGGCTATAGCTATAACTTTACTCCTGGGAAATGGAGTTTTGTTCGCCGTTGTCTGTTGTTTGTGGTGCTGGTATGTCTTCTACAGATTCAATATACTCACTATCCAAGAGAAAAGACCCATTAGCAAAGCGAATACCCCAATATCCACCAGGGCGACGGTCTAATACAATACCTTCCTCCCCCACATGAATTAAATCAGGAGGACGAAGCATGGGCATGGGTTCAGCAGTTTTAATGTAGCTCGGTAAAGCTACTACGCGGACTTTACTACCAATGACAAACTCTTTAGACATTTTCAAATAATTATGAATTGTGAATTATGAATTATATTCCCTCACTTCTTCCCTGCTTCCCTCCGGGCGGGGAAACCCTCCGGGCGGAGAAACCCTCCGGGCGGGGAAACCCCGCCCCTACTCCTTCACTCCTTCCCTCCTTCACTCCTTCCCTCCTCCAAAAGCTCCTCCAAAAGCTCCTCCAGTGCAGCTGCCACAACGTGATGATTTGTATCTTGTCGGAGTTGCTTTAAAGCCTCCTTTGCTGGTGGTTCATCAAATTGTTTCAGCGCAGAAGCAACATGGATTCGTATCCGCTCGGATTCATGTTCGGTAAGTAAGAGAAGTTGAGATAATGCTAGTACGTGCTGAGTGGTACCACTTAACATCCCAAAAGTATCAACTGCTGCCTCTTTTACCGTTACATCTTCTCCTTTGAGAGCTTCTAGACACACATCAAACAGTTCTTCATAACATTGTAAATCTGCTAATGCTCCCAGAATACTGCGACGAACTAGCCAATGCTCATCCTTATAAAAGGTTAAGACGAGATGGGAAGCTGCAACTCTGCCAAATAATGAGAGAGAATTAGAAGCTTCAGCCCTGACATTGGGATTATCATCAAATTTCATCATTTGCATCAAAGCAGCAAAAGATTCAGCGGTTTGTTGCTTACCTAAACCCATCGCCACAAAAGAGCGTACCAAAAATTCGCGATCGCGTAGTTTACTAGTTAATAATGGTACAGCTACATCTGATTCATAATCTTTGAGAGCAGAAACAGCCTTGAGTCGATACTGAAAATCTGGATTATGTAAATTTTCTTCAATTTTATAGAGTTCCATGAGGGTAATTGGGAGATATATGTCTTCAGTTTAATATTTTCCAAGAACCTTCTTCCTATTCGCATCACCCGTTACCAAACATAAATATCCATCCATTGTAGGGGCACGGCATCTACCATAACTTTGAGTTTGTTCCAATTCCTACAGCTAGACTTAAAGATAGAATTGCTAGAGCTTGCGAACAATATGGAATAAAATTTATTGAAACAGAAGAGAGTTATACCAGTAAAACATCGTTCTTAGATGGCGACTATCTGCCAAAATATGGTGAAAAACCCTGCATATTGTCAGCCATCCGGGAAAAAAACGAAACGTGGTTTATATCGAACTGCAAATAACTGGTATATCAATGCAGACGCAAATGGTTCTGCAAACTTCATCTGCAAAGTAAGCAGAACGTTAGGGTTAAGCCTTAACCGACTGTCTAGGGGCGTTTTGACTCGCCCCACCTAGATTAAGCTCTGGGTGACAGCTAAGAAGAAACGGAGCGACGGGTTAAAACCTCGTCGCTCCGTAACCTCTTAGAATCCTCGTTGCTTTTAGCACGAGGAGAAGTCAATTTTATGCTAATACCAGAAAAGATAAACGGCGAAAATAACCGAACATAGGAGAAGTTGATGACAACAACACAAGTAACAGCTCAAGACCTTTTCCGTGCTGCTTATGAAAATCGCTACACTTGGGATAAGAGTTTTCCCGGTTATACCGCAGAAATTACTTTTAAAGATGGAGAACAGGTATTTACAGGTAAGGTTCGCGTTAACCCCGATTTAAAGGCAGAAGTCTTTGATGTAGACAACGAGGAAGCACACAAAGCAATTCACAATCAGTTATGGGAAATTGCAATTCACCGCATCCGCCGTAACTTTGAAGATACCCACAGTGCAAATACTTTTAGTTATGGCGATACAGATGAAACTGGTGCTGTGGAGATTTTTGTGGGTGGTAAATCAGCAGGAGATAAATACAAGCTCCGTAATAATGAAGTGTGTTTAGTTCATCGCCAGATTCATGGTGTTGTAGTTACCATTAATACCTTCAGTAGCCATGATACTGGGGAAGGTTATCTTTCCCATCGTTATGACTCTGTATACCATGACCCTAAAACTGGGGAACAAAGAGGTGGAAAAAGCCAGTTTGAAGACGAATATGAGAAGGTAGGTAAGTATTCTATCCTCAATCGTCGCCATATTAGTACTGAAACTGAAGGTAAAACTGTTGTACAGGAATTTATCTTTTCCAATATTCAGTTGTTAGGTTAATTTGCTGCCAGAGCATCCCAATTTTTGAAAAACATTACGTAGTGGGAGCATCTTGCTCCCTTGATAGCTGATGCGGGCATCTTGCTCCCTTGGTGGCTGATGCGGGCATCTTGTTCCTGATAGCTGATGCGGGCAAGATGCCCGCACTACAATCTTTAATATTTGGGATGCTCCCATTTACTGTTTGAGGATATTGCTTGTAATTCACTAGTTTCTTGGTACCCTCCGTGTTGGAACCCCCCATCTCTACACCACACCCCAAGGAGACGCTGACTGCATGAAGGCTAAGGAGGTACTCAGAAGGTATGCAGAAGGAGAAAGGGATTTTCGCCGGGAAAATCTCCGGGGACAGTGTTTTAAGGGGAAAAACCTAGCAGGGGCAGATTTTAGGGAAGCAGATATCCGCAGTGCAGATTTTAGCAATGCCAATTTAACCGGGGCAAACTTTAGGGGGGCGAAAGCGGGATTGCAAAGACGGTGGGCGATTTTCCTGGTTGCTATTTCCTTATTGTTGTTAGGGATGTCAGTATTTTGCTCATTGTTCCTTGGTGCTTTAGTAGATGTAACATTTGATGACTCAAGTCTATCTTCAGATAATCAAATTACAGGCTGGGTTAGCTTAATAGTGCTGATTCTCTTCTGTTTAGTTACCATTCGCCAAGGGATCGCAATAGCTTTGGGAGCCGTAGCCGTAGCTGAAACTGCTGCTGCTACCGTTGCTGTAGGCGCAGTAGCAGTCCTAGGTGAAGCAGCAGCCGTAGCCGTAGTCTTAGCCATAGCCATAGCCGTAGCTGGAGCTGTAGCCATAGCCATAGCTGGAGCTGTAGCCATAGCCGTAGCCGTAACCAGAGCCATAGCCGTAGCCCTAGCCGTAACCGGAGTCTTAGCCTTAGCCGTAGCCCTAGCCATCAAACTCAAAATCGATGTCTTAGCCGTAGCTGTAGCCGGAGCCTTCACTTTATTTACTGCTTACATTGGTTGGCAAGCTATCAAGGGAGACGAAAAACAAGCCTTAATTCGCAATCTTGCTGTGGCTTTTGCAGCTACGGGTGCTACAAGCTTTCGCGGTGCTAATTTAACTGATGCCGATTTTACCGGAGCTACCCTGAAAAATACTGATTTTAGAAAAGCTACTCTTATCCGTACCTGTTGGCGAGATACGAAAAAAATTGACCTCATTCGTCCAGGAAATACTTATCTAAAAAACACCCAAGTACGACAATTATTGCCCACAGGACAGGGACAAGACAAGAACTTTGATACTTTACCTCTACGGGGAATCAATTTACAGGGAGCGAACTTAGCAGACGCAAGTTTTATCGCCGCAGATTTAAGTGAAGCTAATTTACAAGACGCTGATTTATCCAGAGCGAAACTCAAACAAACCCAACTGGATGCAACTGACTTTACTGGTGCAACTCTCACGGGTTCCTATATCGAAGATTGGGGAATTACCAGCCACACCAACTTTACTGGAGTGAGGTGCGAGTATGTGTTTATGCGAGTTCCCACTAAAAACAATCCCGATCCCCAGCGCAAGCCAGATAACAGGGAAGAAGTGTTTGCTGATGGGGAATTTGGTGATTTTATTAAACCGATTGTGGATACCCTTGACCTATACCATAATCAAGGAGTTGACCCCAGAGCAATAGCTATTTCTTTCAAGCAGCTAGTAGAAAATAACCCCGATGCGGAATTAGAAATTGTCGCTATGGAAAAACGGGGAGGGGATAAATTTTTACTGCGGGCAAAAGCTACACCGGAGGCTGATAAATCACAACTAAGCGCGTCATATTTTGATACTTATAATCAAATGAAAGGTCTGCCAGAGCGAGAAATCAAAGCCTTAATTGCTGAGAATTCTACCCAAATTCGTAAATTAGAGAATGTGGTGACGACGGTATTAAAAGGTGACAAACGGCAGGTTATTTTGTTGCTCTCAGCTAATCCCGTAAATACTACCAAGCTCCGTTTGGATGAAGAAATGCGGGAGATTAAAGAAGGTTTAAAACGTGCCAAACAAAGGGAACAGTTTATCATAGAAACATCGGAAGCAGTACGTTACAGAGACATCCACCGAGCGATTTTAGACCACGAACCGCAGATTATTCACTTTTCCGGACACGGTTATGGAGAAGATGGTTTAGCATTTGAAGATGAAACTGCTCAAATCAAATTAATTGATGCAGAAGCACTAGGGGAACTGTTTGAATTGTTTTCTGACCAAGTAGAATGTGTAGTATTGAATGCTTGTTATTCGGAAATACAAGCCACAGCTATAGCCCAACATATCAACTATGTGATTGGCATGAATCAAGAAATTCCTGATAGAGCCGCGATAGAATTTGCCATTGGTTTTTATGATGCTTTGGGAGCGGGTAAATCTGTGGAGTTTGCCCATAAATTAGGCTGTAATCTGATAAAAAGAGCTGGCGTTCCCGGCGCGCTCATACCCCAGTTATTGACAAAATAATTCCTAATTCGTAATTATGAGATGTAGGTGTAGGTTGGGTTGAACGGAGTGAAACCCAACAATAACGAGACTTCTGGCTGTTGGGTTGAGGGACGAAACCCAACCTACTATTTTTCTTAACTGCTAGTTTTGTGATTTCTGCGTTGGAAGATTGGCAAAAAACGAAGGTAAATAAGCCTTAATTGGGGTTGCTGTCAAGGTGACATTGCAACAATCTCAAAAATGCCAAAAAACAAATTATCCTGTAGGGGCACGGCATCTAAAATCTCTCGGTTTATAGAATAATCACAACCCACGCCGTGCCCTTTGTGGGATGTTCCGTTGGGATAGCTAATCCTCGTTTCCAGGTTTATACCAATTCAAATCATGTTTGCGACACATACATTCTCTAGTGAGGGCACGGCATCAACCAGATTTTGGTGTATAAAATTATCTTGCTAGTGTTCCCTACCCGTCTATTAATCTATTATTTTTTCTAAATTCTAAATTCTAAATTTTGCCCACCTTACTATTCCGTGAGGCGATTTAAATATCTTTCAATTAACAGAATCGCCACAATATCATCTATAGGTCTAGGTGGATTCCGCATACCCTTTGGCAACAATTTCAACAATCCTTGAGGCGGGTACATTTGCCAGTAACGATCGCGCGCTTCTAAGGTAGTATAACGCTCATCCACCATAATAATATTTAAGGGTTCCAGCAATTTTTCTTTTAACTGCTTTTGCCAGGTTTTAGAGGTAGTTTGATCCCCCATCACCATTAAAGAAATGGGAAACTTTTGTCTGAGATCATCTATAGTAGCGATCGCACTCTCAGCAAGTATAACTTGATGGTAATAGAGTTGTCGATCCAATCCCATGACAGCGACACCACATTTGTCCCGCCCTGGATCAAAACCTAAAATCGTTGGCTGTGTTGGGGAAAATTCAGGATGGTCATTTGTCATTTCTTGTTCGTTCCCCATTATCTATTACCTATCCAACTATTACTTGTTAACTATTGTAATTTTTTAAGTACTAAAAATCACTTGCCCATTTTGTAGAGCAATTAACTTTACCTTCAAAGGTCCTGCTGTATAAGTATTCTCAGCCGCAACTGCTCTAATTTCTATAGCTTGCTCTAGCCTCCCTACTTGAGCCACAAATTGCAAGAAGGTACTTTCTAGTTCAATATTTTCTAAAATGCCGGCATTGCGAGCACGAAATTGGGAAGCGGAAATCAGTAATTCCAACCGTTGTCGCAGTTGATAGGATGTCATCTTTTGAGGATCGGCGGTGGTTGTAGCTAATACTTCCCCTTCTGAGAACACCAATTGGTTTAATGCTGCATCGGCAAAAAATTCAATTTGGTTTTCTCCCCTGACATAATTACCAGCAGAGAAAACTCTCACCACATATATTTGCCCATCTTGGATTTTTTGGCTTAATTGCTCAATCTGACCTTTGGTAATTTGTAGTATCTGTTTATTTCCTGGAGCTTCACCAGGTTCGGCTACTCGAATATTGGCATTGCGATTAGCTTGTTGCAACAGTTGAATCACCCTCTGACGAGCAGCAAACTTCCCTGTAGCACTAACTATAGCGCCAGCGAGGACTTGACCGCGAATCAGGGCCAGTTTACCCAAACGTAAATCCCGGTATGATTGGTAATATTTCTCTAACCTGGCTACTTCCTGCTGTAATAAACTTCTTTGTTTCTCTAATTGTTTCAGGTTAGATTCCTTTTGAGCGATCGCTTGCTCACGTTGGGTAATTTCTAGATTACGCTCTTGAATCATACCATCAAGCTGGGCAATTTTGCGATCGCGTTGTTCTATAATTTCCCGCCGTTTATCTAATTCAGTTTCCCGTTGAGCAATGGCTGCTTGAGCTTCATCATACAGTTTTTGCCTTTCAGCCTTCCGTAATTCAATTTCTCGTAGCAGTGCCCTTCTTTCATCATAAACACTTTGAATTTCAGCAATGGCTTTTTTTAGTTGAGCTTGAGTTTGTGCCTGTTTTTTCAATGCTGACTTTAAAAAAGCATTAATTTTTTCTAAATCTTGCTTCTTTTCTCGTTTCGTTTTTTCTAACTGAGCTGCTACCTGTTTCTTCTCTATTCTTGCGGTATTGAGATTTTCAGAGGTAGTCTTTAATTTTTGATTGGTAGCTTCTAATTCTTGAGTAGTAGTTTGTAATTGTTCCCGTTTTTTTCTCAGATCCTTTTGAATATCATCTAGTTCAAAAACACCTTTACGCAAACCTTCATCAGCAGCGAATAAAATCCCTAAAGTAGATGCGGAAACCAAACTACCAGTCAGAATCGTTACCAATACCGCCGTCTTTTTGGGACGCATCTTAAACAGTGACAGACGAGCTTTACCAACCCGTGTGCCAATGCGATCGCCTGCGGTGGCGATTGCACCTCCCAAAATTAAAATTGCCACAATCAGGATGTACCCGGCGTCCATTTTATATAACTAACAAAATCCCTCCAGATACAGCCTACTTCTAAAAATTGTGTGTGGGGAATGGAGCCAGATATAGTTTATCATAAGTTCAAATTGCATGAGTTGTTTATCAGTTTTGAATCACTCATTAGACAACAAAAAACTTATGGACTCCAATCCCCTAGTACCGCTGCGCGGAAATCAAAAGTCACGCATTCAAAAGTCAAAAGTATTGTGTACTCTCGCGTTTTGACGTTTTATAAACCGTTGCTGTATTTCCGCTGACATGTACTAGTTATTACTAAGTAAATTGTCTACTTAGGGTCACAGGTTTGTGTACGGTAATCTTCTTCTTATGTATGGAAATCATCTTTTTCTCACGTAAATCACCTAGCAACCTAGTGACAGTTACTCGTGTAGAGCCAATTGCCTCTGCGATCGCTTGATGAGATAACTTAAGATCAATTGTGATTCCATCAGCACAAGGAACTCCAAAATCGCGACAGAGAATCAACAAAAAGCTCACCAATCTCGAACCCATATCTCGGTGAGCCAGAGTTTCAATCATCATCTCCGTCTGGAGAATCCGCGAAGAAAGACCCCGCAGCATTAACATAGACAATTCAGGATTTTCCTTCAGTGCCTGTTCCACCTGCTCAATAGGAGCTGAGAGCAATTCAACAGGTGTAAAAGCAACTGCATGGTAGAACCTATCCGACTTATTTCCCGTTAGTAGGGACAAAACCCCAAACACGCTATTTTCACGTAATAGCGCTACAGTTATTTCTTCTCCTGCTTCATACACCCTGGATAGTTTCACTGCACCTTTCAAAAGGAAATAAACCCGTTCAGCAGGATCGCCGGGAAAAAAGATCGTCTTATTACGTTCAAACGTCTCCACAACTGGAGGAAATGCGCCAGTTGCCATCTGGCGAAAAACATTTGCTAGGGCTTTATCTTGTGTCACGATCATCTCCCTTCCCCTACCCAATGCCGGAACAACTAAAACTGATTTCCTCAGAACATACCCGACAATTCAAAAACACATTGTCAAAGTTTTTATACTTTTCTATACTTAACCTCACTTTTTGTTAGCTATTGGTTCATGATGACATATTCTTTTTCATAATTCCATACACTACTTTTTACTAGGTTCTTACACTAGCTGTAATTTCTAGCTTTTATTAAGAATAATCTAAGATGTCTTGAGCAGATATTAAGGAAGTATAGTGAAGATTTGACGGTGAAGAGTTGGCAGTTGACGGTTGACAGTTGACAGTTGACAGTTGACGGTTGACAGTTGACAGTTGGGATTACCGAAAAAGATAAATTTAATCCTCCCTCACTCCCTGACTCCTTCCCTCCTTCACTCCTTCCCTCCCTGACTCCTTCCCTCCTTCCCTCATCTTCTAGTATGCTCCTATATTGAGCGTTCATCTGAGAAATGTATATGCTAGATTTGACTGGAAAAAATGCCCTAGTAACAGGTATCGCTAATAACCGCTCTATTGCCTGGGGTATTGCCCAACAGTTGCACAAAGCTGGAGCTAACCTGGGAATTACCTACCTACCGGATGACAAGGGGAAAATGGAGAAAAAAGTTGCTAGCCTGGTGGAGCCACTCAATCCCAGTTTATTTTTACCTTGCAACGTCCAGGATGATGAGCAGGTGCAATCAACCTTCGGCACCATTGGGGATAAGTGGGGCAAAATAGACATCCTCATTCATTGTCTAGCCTTTGCCCAGAAAGATGATTTGAGCGGAGGTTTTAGCCAAACTTCTCGTCCTGGGTTCCAAACTGCTTTAGAGGTCAGTACTTACTCTTTAGCACAGTTAGCTGGTGCAGCTAAACCATTGATGAGTTCGGGGGGTAGTATCCTTACCCTCAGTTATTTAGGCAGTGTGAGGGCAATACCAAACTATAACGTCATGGGGGTTGCCAAAGCAGGACTAGAAGCGAGCGTGCGCTACTTAGCAGCAGAATTCGGGCCAGAAAATATTCGCGTCAATGCCATTTCCGCAGGTCCAATTCGTACATTAGCTTCCAGTGCGGTGGGTGGTATTCTGGATATGATTCATCATGTAGAAGAAGTAGCTCCCTTGCGGCGTACTGTTACCCAATTAGAAGTGGGTAATACTGCGGCATTTTTGTGTAGTGATTTAGCTAGCGGTATAACAGGGCAAGTTCTGTATGTAGATGCAGGATATGAAATTATGGGAATGTAAGCCATCTCACGAAAGAAGTCAAAAGTCAAAAGTCAAAAGTTTAAAGTTATACCAATTTGAAAAAACAATGGGACACATGATTGATTGGTAGGGGCGGGGTAACCCCGCCCCTACGATTGGACTATGTTGCAAACATTTTTTGATTTGGTTAGGACTTACGCAACTGGCATATTTTTTCTGTAGGGTGCGTGACAGTGGGAAAATATTTGAACGTAGCAATAAGACTTATAACCTCACGCACCAACCACCGATTGTGACAATTGCGTAAGTCCTGTTGGTATTAGTTGTAAGTTCTTGGTTGCAACTAACATCTGTCGTTTCAAGTCCCTCAATTCATCGATGGGATAATAATTCTAAATTCTTCATTCTAAATTCTAAATTCCCCTTGACTACCAACCACAATAATATGAAAATTAGCGATACCTCCAGCAAAGACTCTGGTCTAGACCAAATCATCACCACCCAAGACAAGGAAACCAATTTTCCCCCTCGTGTGGCTTCTGTGAGCCGTAAAACTGGGGAAACAGATGTGCAAGTAACTGTTAATTTCGACGGTACAGGAGTTTGTCATGCCGCTACGGGTATCCCATTTTTGGATCATATGCTACATCAAATTGCTTCCCATGGCTTAATTGATTTGGACATCCGTGCCCAAGGAGACTGGGAAATTGATGACCACCATACCAACGAAGATGTGGGTATCACCTTGGGACAAGCTATGGCAAAAGCATTGGGAGATAAGAAGGGCATTGCCCGCTTTGGTAATTTTTTGGCTCCTTTAGATGAAGCATTAGTACAAGTAGCTTTAGACTTTTCTGGACGACCCCATCTCAGTTATGGCTTAGATATTCCTACTCAGAGAGTAGGTAATTATGATACTCAACTGGTACGGGAATTTTTTGTGGCACTAGTAAACCACAGTCAGATGACATTACACATTCGCCAATTAGACGGAATTAATTCCCATCATATTATTGAAGCAACATTTAAAGCCTTTGCTCGCGCTACCCGGATGGCAGTGGCAATTGACCCCAGACGTGCTGCCACCATTCCCAGTTCTAAAGGAGTCTTGTAAGGAGTGATGGTTGTTAGTTGTTAGTTGTTAGTTGATGGTTGAGGGTTGATGGTTGAGGGTTGATGGTTATTAATTGTTGGGAGTTACAGCGATTTTCAGGTAAATAGACCACACCGTAGGGGTTTAGCATTACCGTAGGGGTTTAGCATTACCGTAGGGGTTTAGCATTACCGTAGGGGTTTAGCATTACCGTAGGGGTTTAGCATTGCTAAACCCCTACATGAAGATGTGGTTCAAATAGATGAAAACTGCTGTAAGATTTTTTATCTTTCCCTCCTTCCCTCCTTCCCTCCTTCCCTCCTTCCCTCCTAACTCTTGTCAGGAAGGTGACAAAAGACTTGGTAATCAGTTATCCTTTTGGACATAATTTACACACTGATACTGTTCTTAGGAACAAATAAGTGAGTAATATTTTTGACATATTTTTAGGTATTGTTGCCAACATTAAATTAAACAAAAATGAAGTCTGTTGCAGACGCGCCCGATACTACCTTGAATAGTCAAGAACCACCAGTGGTGCTGACTACCGAATTGCGAAAAGTATATCGTACCGGCTTTTGGCTCAATCAAAAAGTCGTATCTTTGAAAAGCTGTTCCTTACAAGTTTACCAAGGGGAAACCTTTGGACTGCTGGGACCCAACGGTGCTGGCAAAACCACATTGTTCAAATTATTGCTAGGAATCATCCGTCCGACTGCTGGTAAAGGATTATTGTTGGGTAAACCAATTGGCGATCGCAGTGTAAAACAACGCATCGGCTATTTACCAGAAAACCCTTATTTATATGACTATCTCACTGGTTGGGAATTTTTACAGCTAGCGGCGGGTATATTTCAGATTCCCCCCAGTTTACAACGCCAACGCATTCCCCAATTATTAGATTTAGTGGGTTTATCAAAAATAGATGCTCGCAAAAAGCAAATGCGCCGTTACTCTAAGGGGATGTTACAACGGGTAGGTATGGCGCAGGCTTTAATCAACGATCCCGATTTAGTATTTTTGGACGAACCCATGTCTGGACTTGACCCCGTGGGACGCTACCAAATGCGATCAATTATTTTGACCCTCAAGGAACAAGGAAAGACTATTTTTTTCAACAGTCATATTCTCAGCGATGTAGAAAAAATTTGCGATCGCGTTGCCATTTTAGCCCAAGGTGAATTGATTTGTTGCGGTTCCCTCAACCAACTGTTAGGCACAGCTGATACTTATCATGTAATTGGTACTGGTGGTGATTGGGAAATTTTGCAAAAATGGCTACCAAATATAGAATCGAGGTCGGATGGTTCTTGGCAAGGAGAAGTACGAGGAGATTACTATGATTTTCTGGCTAGTCTGCGGTTAATGGGTGGACAAATTATAAATATGAAATTATTTCGCCCTTCCCTGGAAGAATTTTTTATCCAAAATTTGCAAAAGTAGCCATAATTTTGTTCCCATAGGGTTTCCGGAGGCAATATAGCGCTACGCGCAAGTAATACAGCGATTTTCAGGTAAATAGACCACACCGTAGGGGTTTAGCATTGCTAAACCCCTACATGAAGATGTGGTTCAAATAGATGAAAACTGCTGTAAGTAATAAGTAATAA
>JAAUYD010022250.1_pt1 | contig 14247 bp, 12 predicted proteins | sample 7278101 | NCBI WGS metagenome assembly JAAUYD01 (sample SAMN14350128, study PRJNA611818) | marine sediment metagenome | isolation source: surface marine sediment (0.6m) | place: French Polynesia: Moorea | collected 2018-08
CGAGGAACTCGCCGGCAGCGGCACGCCGTGAAGTACGTCGACGAGTTCCGCCGCCACGACCTGGCGCAGACGCTGGCCGCGGCGATCCGCCGCGAGGCCGACAGCGGCCGCCTTCGGCAGACCCACGCTATGTTGGGCGCAGCGTCTCGCGTAGAGTGGACGGGTCCCGACCCGTTGGTCGACTTTGCGCTCATCGAGGAAGCCTCAAATGGCCGACAAACAATTCGCCCCGCTCTACAAGATCGCCGATCAGTTCATCGCCCAGGCGAACACGCTCACCGAGAGTACGGACCTCGCGACGCTTGCCGCCGGGCTGCGCTACGCCGCCGCCCGATTCGCCGCGTTCGAGGCATCGCTGCGTACCGATGACCTGCGTCGCGACAAGACCGACGCGCTGGATGCCTACCTCGACGAATTCCGCGCGATGCTCGACGAGAACCTAGAGCAGTACAGCGATCATCAATCGAAGGCGTAGATGAGACCCGTCGCCGCGTCTTTCCGAACGACATCGCCTGTCGCGGAGACCCGGGTCACCGCCGCAAAGCCGCACCGGCGATTGCCATTCGGCCAGCCCCGCCCGGCGCCGGCGTCCGATCAACACAGCCTGCGCCGCGCCGGGCCGGCCGCCGACGAACGCAGCGGTCGCCCCAGGCTCGAGGGCGCGACGTTCCGCCACGGGCTCGCGCCCGCCGAGCGAAACCAACCCATTGCCAAAGTCCGTTCGTATCACGACGAGTGACCGAGATCTTGGCGAAAGAGACTCCACTGCGAACGCGTAGGGTCAGCCGCCTGCTACAACTCGGCGGCCTCGTCGGACGTATAGCCGGCGAGGTGCTGACCGCCGGTGCGAAGACGGTGGCGGCCGGCGACCGGCTGCGTGCAAACGACCTGCTGTTGACACCCGGCAATGCCAGGCATGTCGCCGACCGACTGTCGAAGATGCGCGGCGCGGCGATGAAGGTCGGCCAGCTGTTGTCAATGGAAGCCGGTGAATATCTCCCCGCGGAGCTCACCCGGATTCTGGCGTCGTTGCGCGAGAACGCGCACCCGATGCCGCTGGGCCAGGTCGCGAAGATTCTCGAGAGCGCCTGGGGCAGCGGCTGGGATCGCGAGTTCCGGCAGTTTTCATTCACGCCGCTGGCGGCAGCGTCGATTGGCCAGGTGCATGAGGCGACGACCAAAGATGCGCGGCATCTCGCCATCAAGGTGCAGTACCCGGGAATCAGGGAAAGCATCGACAGCGATGTGGACAATGTCTCGGCGCTGTTCAGACTCTTTCGCCTGGTGCCGGGCGACTACGATATCGCGGCGCTGCTGCAGGAGGCCAAGCAGCAACTCCACATGGAAGCGGACTACTACGCCGAAGCCGAACATATCGCGGAGTTCGGCCGGCTCATCGGTGACGACCCCGGTTTCAGTCTCCCGGTCGTCGACGGATCGCGGACCACGACCGACGTGCTCACGATGTCTTTCGTACCGGGTGTCCCCATCGAGGCTGTCGCCGACCAGCCGCAACCTGTCCGCGACCGCGTTGCGACGCGGTTGCTCGAACTGGTGCTCAAGGAGGTATTCGAGTGGCGCCTGGTACAGACGGACGCCAACTTCGCCAACTACCGCTATGCGACCGAACAGGATCGGATCGGCTTACTCGATTTCGGTGCGACGCGGCGTTACGCCGCAGGGGTTACCGACGACTTTCGTCGCCTGATGCACGCAGCCGTCACGGGCCAGCACGGCGCGATCGAGACCCAGGCGGTGAGACTGGGCTATTTTCGCGAGCACGACGCGTCGCAATATCGACAGGCCATGTGTGACATGATCAGTACCGTAGCGACACCGGTAAGACACCCGAGACCGTTTGATTTCGCTGCCTCAGACCTCGGGCGCCGTGTCGCCGAGCAGGCCGCGTCGTTGCGGCTGCGACGACGCTATATGCACCTGCCGCCCACCGACCTGCTGTTCCTGCATCGCAAATTTGCCGGCACCTACCTGCTGTGTGCCCGTTTACGGGCGCAGGTCGATGTCGCGCAACTGGTTGCGCCATACCTGCAGGGGCCGACACCGCGCCGCGCGGAATGACATGGCCTCATGAATCGCTGCGCTGCGCCCAGAGACCGGCCGCCTTCTCAGCCTGGCTCAACAGGCTGACCAGACGCGCATTCGCCTTCGCCTGGTTGGGACTCTGATCGCGACACCATGCATTCAGGGTGGCGAGAAAGATCCCGGTGAGCGCGATCTCTTCGAGTTGCCGGCGGCGGCCGCCGGCACGCAGTCCGGCCGCATCACGCCAGAACTGCACCAGGCGCGACAGGTCGAACACCATGGGCACCCAGTGGTGAACGTGTGGCAGGTGCAGCTTCGATCCCAACATCTGGGCAGTCACCCGGTGAAACGGTGCGAGGCTGTCGAACCACCGCCAGATGATGACCTCCAGACGTTCTCTGGCAGGCAGCATCCTGACGTCGTCGTTGTTCGCGAGCATGGCATCCAGAGCGCGGGCGAACCACGCATTGGCCATGGCATTGGTATCGGCGTAGTGGCGACGGATGTCGTTCACCGATACGTCGCAGCGACTTGCCAGCTCAGCGAAACCCAGGTCGTACCAGTTGTTGTTTTCGTCCGCCAGCTGCAGTGCGGCATCGAGAATCCGGTCGGCGTCAACGCCTTGCGGGTCTTCAGGACCGTACGAATCGTCGTTCATTACACCGCCCCCAACCGCTGACCAGATACCTGTCACGCGACGACTGCGGGCCAGCACGTGCCCGCGTGCCGCCCGGTCGCAGCCCGTTCCTTCGTCCGGTCTCATCGTACCAGCTCAACGCCGGGAAACGCGGCTTTCGGGCGACATCCGACAGCTCCGATACCGGTCGCTGACCGCCGGGCCCCGGTAGCCTGTTACCTCCGGGTCATCGACGAACCATCCCAACGCGACCGCACTGTGGTCCATTGCCGCAGACCGGGGCGGCGATTGGGCGGAAGTGATCGCGCAACGACGATCAAGAGCTCGCCGGACGGGTCGCTACGGCGCCGGCCCGGGAGCGGTGCCGGCGAGCCCGAGGCGTTCGCGCAGCACGACGGCGACGTTCGGCCGCCGCGCGGCGACCTGACCGGGCATTGGCGTACCCAGTGCCCGACCGACCTACCCGGAGTCGCGACGCGCCCTGTGCGAGGCGTTCGGCCGCAGGCGCAGGCGGGGAAGACGACAGGGCGTCATGTCGGTTGCCGGCCCGCCACCGCCTTGGCAGCGGCGCAGTCACGACTCAAACGCTCGCCGAGACTGCCGGTCTGTGGATGTCGGTCCGCGCTCGCGGGATACCGGCCGAATGTTCCCGGCGACCCGAAACCGGCGTGTCGCCTGGTCACGTGAACGTGATGAACACCGCCGAGGTCCAGACCTTGGCGTCATCTCCCTGGTGCGCAACCATGTACACGGGGCGATGGCCGTGCGGCCCGTTCTTGGCGCTGACCTCGAAGTTGCCGCTCACGTCACGCGGCGCCGCCGAGTCGCTGATTCGGTCGAACGCGAGAAACATGTCGATGCCGGGCAGATCCTTTTGCAGGGTCGACATCTCGATCAGCTGTTTGCCGGTCAACTCCCAACTGAACGTCGGACAGTGCACGAAAGGATTACCCTTCAGCGGATCGCCGACCTTCACATATCCGTCGATCGTACCCTCGATACGAATGTGCGCGGTCTCGAGGTGCGACACATCGAGTTCGATCGCGTCGACGTCGCCGTAGGTGTCGCTCTTGAAGCCGACGGTGGTCGCCGATTGTCGCCAGCAGGTCTCCTCGAGGTGCTCGAAGCCAAGGCCGACGAACTCGTTGATGACGGCATTGGTGATCGTGATCGTGCCCTTCCACGCCGCCCAACGGTAGCGATCCTTGATGCGGGCGCCGCCCCAGCGGAAACGGATCTTGCGGTCCGAGTAGCCCAGTTCCTGCTGCAGGTTGCGCCGCCAGATCTCACCCGTGTGATCGTACGCGATCAGCTTGTCCCAACCGCGATCGCCGAGGAAACGGTAGTTGATCTGCGCCGCTCCCTGGTGTTCGAACTCATCGCCCATCAGGTGATTGCCGCAGGTGATCAGACCGAAGGTGCGTTCGCCGGTCGACGCAAAGGTATGGCGCTCGCGCAGCGCCACGCCGATCGCCTTGCGCGTCAGCCCCGGCGCGATCACGCCGGAGATGCCGCCCTTGGTACCGAACACAGCGGTACCCGGCACGCCGCCGCCGCAGCGCCCGCGGTGTTCGTCACCGGCCATGCTGGCGCCGATCTTGTAACCGCGCTCCATCGCCTCCTGGTACAGCCAGCCGAAGTGCCCCCACGCCGAACCGATCTCGACCAGTTTCTCGAGCTCCGGATGATGCCAGTCGAGGATGCAGCGCCGACCGCCAACGTGTGGCGTCAACAAGTGACCCTCCGGGTCCTTGATGTAGGCCGCCCACAGCTCTTCGAGCGGCCAGGCCCCGGGTACCGCCTCGGTCGTGCCCGAGTCCTCGTTCCAGTCGACCGAGCGCACGTGCGTACCGTCTTTGAGGAACGGAAACTCCGGCTCCCCGTCGTGCAGGAAGATGACATTGTGATCACCGCCGGCACACGAGCTGCCACACCACTCGGTCCCCGGGTAGGCAATGAACTCACCGTCCGTGCAGATCTCGCGGATCAACTCGACGGTCTTGTTCCAGCGTTCGGTCGTGATATTGAAATCGTTGTGCGCGAACGCCAGGACGTCGAGGCCGGTGACATCCCGCCCGTAGGTCAGGTTGTACTCCGTTGAGTTCGTGCCAATCGTGTCGTTCGAATGCACGTGCAGGTCGGTGTAGAAGATGCGCGGAAAGTCGAGGTCCCGGTCGACAGTGACATAGAAGGTCTGATCCTTCACGGCCGGGTGCGCCGGCATGCTCGCCGTGATCACGAGTTCACCGGGCTGATCGGTGGGCATATCGTCGAGTAGCGACACGCACCAGCCTTGCGCCGGCATGGTCAGCTCCCTGTCATAGCAGGGCGCGCCGTCACGCGTTGCCGTTACCTGGACTTTTTCCGGGCGATCCCAGCAGGTGTTGCCCCACTGGTCTTCGGTGCGCACGCGCAACGGCAGCTTCTCACCCTGACGAACGATCCGCGACCCGGCCCATTGCAGCAGCGCCGGCGGCCCCGGCTTGATGTCGATCACCAGGTCGGGCTGCACTGCGGCGAAACGCGACGTGCCCAGCGGGTCGACATAGCAACGGAATTTGAAATCGCGCTCGGTGAATGTCTGCACACGCGTGCCCGGTCCACCGAAGCGCCGGTCGCCCATACGGATCACGATATGATCGCCGGCCTTGAGGTACCCGTCGTAGGTATCGACGATGATCGCCTTCTGAAAAGGACGCTCATGCCCCTTCTGGTCGAAGCGCACCGACAGCTTTTGCACCGATGCCGGGCTCTGCCCCTTGACCGTTGTGCCGGCGTGGTACTCGGCACTGACATAATTCGCGGCGCTCGGATCGGTCGTCTGGAACAGCTCCCAGTCGGAATAGAAGCGGAAGGTGGCCTTGAACCAGGAGCCGTCGGCCATCCCCGACTGCCCCAGCTCGTAGTCGATGACGATCTCCTGCCAGGAGCCGGCCTCCATCTCCTCGATGCTGCAACTGACCGAACCGAGGAAGGGCATGTCCTTGGTCTTCTGGTAGAGGCCCTCGGGCGCGTAGTAGTCGTCGCCGAGCACCTGTTTCAGTTCTGCGTCAGTCATCTTGTCCATGCGGGCGTCCTATGGGCTGGTGTGTGGTTGTCGTTATTGCTGGCTGTTGGCGGCGGCCGGAGCGGCGCGTTTCTTCTTGCCTTCCTGGATGCTCTTCCAGAAGGTGCGCACGACGACGAACAAGGTCAGCACCATCAGCGCCATCGCAACCGGTCGCTGGAAGAACATGAACGGGTCGTTTTCGGAGATGATCACGACCTGCTGCAGTGCGCGCTCCCATTCCGGGGCCAGGATGAATCCGATCAGGAAGGCGACGTAGGAGTAGTCGAACTTGCGCATGAAATAGCCGAGGACACCGAAGGTGAGCATCACACCGACGTCGAACATCGACGACTTGCCGAGATAGGCGCCCATCAGGCACGTGAAGATCACGATCGGATACAGCACCATCGACGGGATATTCACGGCGCGGCAGAAGAGCCGCAGTCCGAAACGCCCGACCAGCAGCAGGAACAGGCTTGCCAGCACCAGGCTGCCGTAGATGCCGTACATCAGCTGGGCATTTTCCTTGAACAGCAGAGGACCGGGCTGCATACCGTGGATCATGAACGCACCCATCAGCATCGCCGCTGCCAGGTTGCCGGGGATGCCCAGCACGAACAGCGGTATCAGGCTCGAGGCGACCACGGAGCTGTTCGCCGACTCCGACGCGGCGATGCCCTCGAGGCGCCCCTTGCCGAACTCCTCCTTGTGCTTCGAGCGTTTCATCGCCTGGTCGTACGACATGAACGACGCGACCGGCGCGCCCAGACCCGGCATCGCGCCGACGCCGATGCCGATCAGGCTGGAACGCAGCAGGGTCTTGAAGTTGGCGAAGAACTCCTTGAGGCCAATGAACCGGTCCTCGAACTTCTTCGAGAACTGGTGGGTGCACTTTGCCGCCGCGCCCTGACGCTTGATGTTTTCCAGCTGCAACAGGATCTCGGAGAACGCCAGCAGACCGATGGCGACCGGGATCAGCGACAGCCCGGCACCGAGTTGATAGACATCGAAGGTGAGCCGCGGCAGGGCCGTGACCGGCTCGGTGCCGATCAGGCCGACGGTGATCCCGAAGGCGGCCGCCGCCAGGCCGCGTCCGATCGACGTCGTACCGATTCCGGCGATTACCGTCAGCGCCAGCGAGATCAGCGCGAAGATCTCCGACGGCCCCATGAACAGCGCAACCGCGGCCAACGGTGCGGCAATGACGATGAGCACGATCGTCGACAGCAGGTCGCCGGCGACCGAGCTGTACAGGGCCATGCGCAGGCCCTTCTCGCCCTTGCCCTGTTGGGTCAGGGGGTAACCGTCCCAGGATGTCGCCGCGGCCTCGGGTGTTCCCGGCGTGCGCAGCAGCACCGCGGAGACCGCGCCCCCGAAGAAGGCTCCCTTGTTGAGCCCGACGAGAAAACCGATCGCGGTGAGCGGCGTCATGTAATAGGTCACGGGGATGAACAAGGCGATCGCCATCGGGCCATTGATACCCGGGATCGCACCGACGACGACGCCGATGGTCACACCCACGAACAGGAACATCAGGCTCTGCGGCGATATCGAATCGAGCAGACCTGCGAAGATCATTTCCATGCCGGTGTTCCCTTGTCGTTATCGTTATCGGTCATTCGAACAGCTGCGGACCGGGCACAGGTACGCCGAATCCGTAGCGCATGATGATGTAGAGCACCGACACCAGGACAACGGCGATGATGATCGACTGCAGCCAGCGCCGGCTGCCGATGATGAACTGCAGGAGCATCAGGAAGGCAAACGACGCGATTGCGTAGCCAACGTAATCGATGGCGACGACCAGCAGCGCACACGGCACCATGATGCTGACAAGGTGCACGAGGTTGACGCGTCCCACCTGCGTGAAACCGCTGTCGTCGTCGACGTCCTCGGGGAACTCGCGCTCTTCGGGAGGGATTGGCTGATTGAGGAAGGCGGCGAGCAGGACACGGACGATCGATACGACCGCCATCACCAGCATGACGCTGACCGCGACATTCGGCACCAGTGCCGGCGGGGCGCCGTATCCAGGGTAGGCCGGCGTGTAGGTCGGTATGGCCCAAGCCAGCATCAGGATGCAGAAGCCGATGATGAACAAGTAGCCAAGGGCGTCCCTGGTGACTCTCGACATGGAATCATCCTCGATCGTGACGGGCGCACGCCGCTGTGCAGGCCACCAGCCCCCGGTGCACGGAGACTGGTGGCGCGGCGTAGAATCTATTTCGCCGCTGCCTGCTTGCCGAACGTGTCGAACAGCTTGACGACGGTCTCATCGGCGGTGGCCTCACCCCACTCCACCGGCCGCATCAGCAGGTTCTCGGTGATGAACTGCGCGGTCTCGGGGTTGCTCGACAGCTGATCCGCTGCGGCCAGCAGTTTGGCCTTGGCATCCGCGTCGATGCCTTTCGGTGCGACCAGCGCAACGATCATCTCTACCTGCTCGTCGTAGCCCTGTTCGCGCAGCGTCGGCACGTCGGGTATCGGCGGCAGCCGGTCGCCGAGTGCCGCGGCGATCAGCTTGATGCTGCCTGCCTCGACGTGCTTGTAGAGAATGGCGCCGACATAGCCGACGTCGGCATGCCCACCCGTGACCGCCTTGATCACCGAAGGACCGCCCTTCGACGGTATCAGTGACAGCTTCACGCCTTCCTTCTTGGCGATGCGCACGATGGCATCGCGGTCATCGGCGCCATGGAACATCGCAACCATGGCCTTGCCATTCTTCTTGTGCCAATCGAACGCCTCTTTGAGCGTGTTCCACGGCTTGTCGGCCTTGGAAATGAATCCACTCGAATTTAGCGCCACCAACGTCAGGAAGTCGAAGTTGTCGGGCTTGTACGTGAGACGCGCATGGTGCGGGGCATAGGTGTACGCGGTCAGCGACGTGACGCCCAGCGTGTAGCCGTCTTTCCTGGCACGGCTCAGTTCGGTCGCCATCACCGTGCCGTGCGAGCCGGTGACGTTCTTGGTGTTGATCGGCTGACCGAGTATCTGGCTCATGCGCTGCGCCAGGCCGCGCGTCAGGCGGTCGATCTGCGCGCCGGGCTGGGTCATCGTCAGAAACGTGATCGGTCGGGTCGGGTAGTCGGCCGCGGCGATTCCCGTCGTGAATACGGCAACCAGCAGTCCAACAGCGAAATGGTGTGCTTTTTTCATTCGCTAATCCTCTTCTCTATCGGCGTCCATCGTCTGCAACGATAGACTGTTCTAATGCATGCACAGGTAGAAGCGTACGCAACCAGCAACTACACTTTATGTCACCCAGGCGACATTCCAATAAGAATTCGAGAAGAATCCAGGCGTAGATCGGGGCGGCGAAGAACGCCGCGTATTCACCCGGTTTGCCGCCACGACGTCTATTACCGAGGCCACCGACACGCTGTCTGTCTGCCGAACCGGGGCAGCAGCGAGGTCTCATCGCACGAGCCAGATGCCATGAAGCGAGAAACCGCTGGGCTGTTCGACGGCGGGTTTACCCGAACACCCGTTGGGCCTTTTACTTACGATTACCCTGGCGTCGACGATGGTGACGCGAGCTGGCGGGACGCCCATGCCGATTTCCTGTCGAGCATGTCCGACGTGGAACGCGCAGACCTGTTACGCCGCGCGCGCCTGCTCGAACTCGACACGCGCGACCGCCTGTTTCAGGCGGGCGATGAGTCAGACGACGTCTTCATCGTCGCCGACGGCTGCATCCGCGTCTCGCAGGTATCGCTGAAAGGCAAAGAGACCATCATCTGGCTGAATTTCAGAGGCGAGATCTTCGGCATGGCCGAACTGTTGAACGGCAACCACCGCCAGGTCTACGCCGAGGCCAACCAGCCGTCGCGCGTCTACTCGATTCGCCGGCAGGAGTTCACCGAGTTCCTCGGTGCCTGCCCGGAAGCGGCGATGAAGGCCATCAGCATCCTGTCGGCCCGGGTGCGCTCACTGGGCTGCGTACTGGCACGACACGCATCCGATACCGTGGAGACGCGGATCGCCTGTCTGCTTTCGCGATTTGCAACCATTCTGGAGAACGAGCGTTGTTGCAGCGCGGGCGGACCGAACGAGTGGTGCATCAATGTACGACTACGGCACCAGGACATCGCCAGCCTGATCGGTGCGAGCCGCCAGACCGTGACGACGACGTTGCGCCACCTGTCAGGTATCGGCGCAATCCGGATGGTCGATCGCCACATCCATATCGTCGAACCCGGCTACTTCCGGTCGCTGGTCGACGAGAACGCAGACTGAGGCATGGGGCCGACGATACCGACCCGGGTACTGGACTGGCCGGCCGAGGCAGCCGTCTACCCGGGCGACGGCGTCCGCGGCTTCAGCGCCCATGGCAGCAACCTCGCGCTCGACTTTCATGGCGACCCCGCCACCGCGGAACTGGCGGTGTTCTCCGACGGCAACCACCACATGGCGCTCGAGGCCTGTGTCCGGGCGTTCGTCGAGGCCACGCCCGGCGTCGCTGATGTCTTCTACACGACGACACCGCCCGGGTTACTGGTCGATGCCCTGAGGGGCGACGGCCTGGCGCTCGGCAACCTGCGTATCACGCGCAAGCCGGACGTGTTTATCGGCCCGTCGAACATCCTCGACGGCCTCGCGGCGGATGGATTCGTCAACACACACACGGCGTTCGCGCAGAGCCAGGGTACCGTCCTGCTGGTGCGTAAGGGCAATCCCAAGGCGATCACCGGGCTCTCAGACCTGCTGTCCGATGACGTCATCCTGACCTGCTCCAATCCGCAGACCGAGACCGCGAGCTTCGCCGTCTATCGCGAGGCCGTCAGTCTGCTCGCGCACGACGCCGGCATGGACGAGCAGGCCATCATCGGCAAGCTCTCGACGGCCGGACCCACGACCGTGCATTCGCAACTGATACATCACCGCGAGGTACCCGAGCTGATCGCGTCGGGACAAGCGGACTGCGCCGTGATCTACTACCACCTCGCGCTCCGCTACAGCCGGATCTTTCCCGAGCTCTTCGAGTTCATCGATATCGGCGGCCTGGTGCTGGGCGACACCGAGTCCAGGCACCCCTTTACGCGCTACCACATCGGCCTGGTGGGCGACGGCGGCTCATCGGGCGAGGCATTCGTCAGCTTCATGCAGCAAGACCTCGCCAAAGCGCTCTACCAGGCCCATGGGCTTCGTCCGTTGTGAAACCCACGGTGCGCCACTGCTGCGACACGCGGTGAAGCCTTACGCCGGACGGCCATGTTCCGTTGCCGACCTCGGTGCTGCTACTGCGCGGTTCGCCGGGTACGCTGTCGTGCAGCCTGTCGAGCGCGAGACCACCGGTAGCCGACGCTCGCCAGCGCGATGCTGATCAACAGCAGCGTCGCGGGCTCCGGCGCGGCGGCGGAGTCGACACTCCTGCCCATCACGCTCAAATTGAAGATCCTGTCCGGCGGCTCGGCATCACTGGTCATGCGAAGGGTGGTCTCGAACAGACCGAGCTCCAGCGGTGTGAAGCGCAGCGTGACATCGAGGAATTCGCCTTCGTACATCAGTACTGACGGCGGGACACCCGTCAACACGTCGGTTCCGTTGAGCACGAAGCCGTCGAAAAAGAACGGATCACTGGGGTCGTCCAGAAATCGGAATTGCTCAACCGTCAGTGGAATCGGCTCGGTCGACAAGACCCGGAAGGTGGCAAATCCGGAGGTTCCGACGTCGACGTCACCGAAGTCCAGTACGCTCGGCGTGACATCGACGCTTTGGGCGGCCGCCGGCGGCACCGCGGCAAACATGCCGCATACCACGAGCACGGCCAACGCGAATCCGGTCGTCTGTCTCATGTCATTCAACTCCCTGTTGCGACATCGATCCAACCGTCGATAGCGGCGCGAGCGCGAACGCTCTCCAAACCACGTCATGCAATATTCATACGAGCGATGCCAAGTCCCTGTAACGCCTTACCTTTAATTCCTCCCCGCATACAACCCTGCGCGCATCTGTAAAGATTGCTGACGTTCGACGCCCGGCCTCCCGACAACGCCGCTTTTGGCGCACAGCACTCGAGCCTTCTTGCGACGAGGCAATCCAGTGCCAAGTCCCGACTGTCAATCATCCCAGGAAGGTTTAACCTTGCGGCGTGACGACAATCCCAGCAAACCCGCCACGCTCGCGCAGACGCCGCGGTCGACGTGCACTATGAGGACGCAGAGCGTCTGCCTCGGATTGGTAGTGACGTCGCGGCGCCCAGGCTTTCTGGCGCACGGCAACGGCATGCGCACCTGTCGGGATTGATGGAAACGGATAACGCAGCGCATACCAAGCCGCTTGCCGGCGCCGTGGGCATCCTGTTGCTTGCCGTGCTCGGGGCGCAGACGATGATCCTGGAGCTGGCATTTCCGCGCCTGATCGCACCGGCGTTCGGCAACACGCTGTTCGCCTGGACCGCCATTATCGCTGTCGTGCTGACGGCGCTTGCATCGGGCTATGCGCTGGGCGGTCATCTGGCGAAGCGCCGCGAGATCACCGGCACCGCATCTGCCCTGGCAATTGCCTCGGCCGTCTGGGTACTCGGGCTCAGCCTGTTGGGCGGTCCCGCAGTAGGTATGCTGGCGGGCCTGGATCTGATGCTGGGCCCTCTCGCGGCATCTGTGCTGCTGGCGGCTGTGCCGGCTCTGCTCGCCGCCGCGGTTGTCCCCCTCGTCGTCGCGGCACGCCCCGACGCAGCCGGGCGAGCGGCGGGAACCTGCTTTGCGTGGTCGACCGCGGGCAGCATCCTGGGCGTCCTCGCCACCGGCTACCTGCTGCTGCCGCGACTCGGCATCGCGGGTAGCCTGCAAGTCGGCGCAGGGCTCGTGGTGTTGGCGCTGCTGCTGGGCCTACGAGCCCGTATTGGCCTGGTCGGCCTCGGTCTGCTGTCGGCCGCTATCGCACTCGCGCCCAAACCCGAGCCCGACGTGCTCTACGCACACACCAACGCCTACCACCAGATCCGGGTTGTTGCCGAACCAGGCCAAGGCGCCCGCGTGCTCTACCTCGACAGCACCGTCGAGGGTGCGATGCTGCCGGGCAGCATCAACCCGGGCCTCGCCTACCAGCGCGCAATCGGCAAGCTCAGCCGTGCCGTGCCGACCCTCAGACGGGCGTTCTTCATCGGCGGTGGCTCATTCAGCATGCCGAAGTACCTGCACGCGACCCTGCCTACTGTCGTTGTCGACGTCGCCGAAGTCGACCCGGACGTGACGACTGCGGCACGCATCTATCTCGAACTGCCGGACACGCTCAACGTCGAGGGCCTGGACGGGCGTCGCGCACTGGCGCAACGCGACAGCGACCGGTATGACCTGATCGTCAACGACGCCTTCCACGGCGTGCGCAATGTGCCGTTCCACCTGCTGACGCGGGAGTTCGTCGAGTTGGTCCGCGCGCGCCTGACACCCGACGGCCTGTATGCGGTCAATATCGCGAGCAGTGACCCGGCGGGCGGCCTGCTGCACAGTGTCACGAAAACCCTTCAGGGTGTATTCGGCCATGTGACCTGGTTCAAAGCGCATACGTCTCCTGCGGGCGTGACCAACACCTGGATCCTGGCCAGTCGTGCCCCGCTGACGCTGGGATCGCCAGCGGCGACAGGCGCGACGGCCCAGGTACTGACCGACGACGATGCGCCTGTCGAGTACCTGATTGCCTCGGAGTTGCTCCGAAGTTCACGGTGAACGCGCCACTCTGCCGACTCACTGCCTTCGAATGCGCGGCGCACTCATGGCGCCGAGCGGGCGGCGCTGGTTTAGCGCGACTACGCGGGATGCGACAACCAAGACCCAAGCGAAGCGGCAGGCGGCAAAATACGCACCATTGGGTTCCGTCTCTTTCAAGCAGCCGGTGATCTGCTGCTCGGGGAACCTGTGCCTATCGGCCGCAACCTGCGTTGAAAACAGACACCAGTGAGGTCGGACCGGTTGGGAAATCGGGGTGCAGGTCGCGGGCGCTGCAATGCCGAACACCGACCTTCGATGATGGGAGGGGTTTCAAGAGCAATCCGTCATGCAATCGTGGACCGTGATACTTGGATCCCGGTCAGCCTGATCCCTCGATACCGGATGCATCGCGCACTGCAGTGCGTGGCAATCAAGCGTTGCAGGTTCGGCACCTGCTCGGGCCATGAACGGCGCTGGGACCACCCGACCGGCGATCGATAGACACTCGATGGCGGGTCCTGGAGCTCGGCGACGGGGCGGCCTGTCGGCCGCCCCTTTCTCAAGAGCCTACGGCGCGAAGCCTCATCGGCGCCTACTCCGCGGGCGAAGGCGTATCGCGGACCCAGGAGTTGCCGCGCTCGTGGGTCATCTCGAACGTGAAGCCCGTGACCTTCCAGCCGTCTGCGGTCCGGACCAGGGTGTGGGTGTAGTTCCCCCAGACTTCCCAGAGTGGGTTGCCATTGCCTTCCATCTTGTTCCAGGCATAGCCCTGCGAATAGACGGTTGCGTAGTCGCCATCGATTTGAACCAGCCCGTGACCGCGTTGATGGTGGCTCTGTTTGGCGGGGCCCAGGTTTGCTGCCCAG
>JAAUYD010217322.1_pt1 | contig 14246 bp, 15 predicted proteins | sample 7278101 | NCBI WGS metagenome assembly JAAUYD01 (sample SAMN14350128, study PRJNA611818) | marine sediment metagenome | isolation source: surface marine sediment (0.6m) | place: French Polynesia: Moorea | collected 2018-08
GAATAACCAGAATAACGATGCTTCGCCTTTATTTATTGGTTTCGCTAACCCCATCTAAATCACAGATTTTAGATGGGGACTGCGCGAAACGATTTTGTTCAATCCCTTCTGGACTCATATCAACTATTTTCTGCTCCAATAATTCTACTTTCTGTCCGTCTAGCACGCCAGAATTCACCAGTTCATGCCACTTCTCAATTGTCCATTTATAGGTAGTTACGGCCATAGATAATAGGAGAATTATTTCACCACTTTGATTGTAGCTTGCGAGTGGATACGTCAATCTAAGGTCATTTGAGATCCCCATAAATCTTGGGACATAAACGCCCGATCTTTGGGTAAAGGAGCAACTGGATCGGTTAAAGTAAATTCTCCCTTTTCAATCCAACTTTTCAACACTTGCGCTACTTTCCGAGATAAAGGGATACTGGCTAACGGGGCAACTCTGACACTTTTCCCTTCTATGGTCATGCGGCCGGTTTTTAATTGAGCATAACTGACTAAACCAAAGGTAGGACGAACCCGACGGGGAATGGAAAAATCAACCACCGGAGCGACCACATCTTTATCCCCGACGGCACAATATTCGATCACTTTACGATCCAATACGGGAAAGGGAATACCCACCCCCAACATCAAAGAAGGTCCATAATGATTAAAATAACACCCTCTGACCCATTGAGGAGACATAGTTTTAGCATCTCCCACCAAAGCTAACGTGGCCGCAGGACCAATAGGAGTACGGTTGGATAACCGTTTCTGTAAGGGGAAATGTTGGGTTCCTTCCCAAGCAATATAACCCACACCACCCCCCAAAAAAATGCGACTGCCAATGCCAATTAATTCTAAGTCAGGATCATTGAATAAAGGGGCGATCGCCCCTGGATTAGAATAGACAGCGTTGCCTAAAGTCGGTTGTAGAGGACCGAGATACGTATACAGAAAGCGATCGCTACTATTAACCCCGACAATAAAGTTTTGATAAAGGTTACGGGGATTATATAAGTAGAATTGATTGATGGTTTTGCGGGTAATGTTGGTTTCAAAGGAGGTCCGAGGATAACAGTCGGTGACTTGACCAATGGCTTTGAGATTGACGGGTTTTCCTGCGATCAAGTCTTCAATGACATGGCCACCACCCCGTTCTATATTAATATTCCCTTGACGGCTATCATTATCATTCATCTCACCAATAGCCTTATAATCCACCATAGCAGTCGCCCCCAGATAGAGATCCACCGCCCCAAACCCGGCATAAGCAGGAACCCCGTCTAACCAACACTGTCGGATTTTGATGGGGGGATCGGTATGACCTATGTTGAGAATCGCCCCGGATGATTCCATAGGTTCAAAGGTTCCGGTACAAATGACATCAACGGTTTTAAACGCTTGGTCAATGCCTATTTCTTGAACCCGTGTTTTTAGTTCTTCTACAGTCCAAACTACGGCTTTTTTTTCGGTAATTTTTTCGTTAATTTCTGAAAGTGTACGCATTGCTATTAATGTTTTTTATCTAGTTAAGGTCAGGGATCAATGGATTGTTCGACTTCTTGTTTTTTGGTGTCTAGAGTTAATTGTTGACGGGAAGAATTGCGGTTCCATCGGTCTAAAATATCTTTGACTAATACTTCTTTGAACCAGACTTGACTAACGAGGGCTAGAGGTAAGGCTAAAAAGAACCCCAACACACCAAATAAAGTGGCAAAAAAGACTTGTGAGAGTAAGGTTAAGGCGGGTAATAATGATTTTCTATTTTCTATAACTAAGGGGGTGAGTAATTTACTTTCTGTAATTTGAATAATTATATAAAATGTAATATAGAGAAGGAAGATGGTAATGGATTTCCAAGGATTTTCTAATAAAGCGATCGCCACAGGCGGAATAACACTTAAGACGGGTCCAATATTAGGAATAAAGGTTAAGATCCCTGCTAATGTAGCTTGTGCCAAAGTTAATGGCATTTTTAACATAGATAAACCAATAAAACTTAATAGAGAAATCATCACCATTTGAAATAAAATGGTGGTTAATCCTTCCTGTAAGGAGCGATCGCATTCAGTTAAAACATCATCTATTTTTTTTCGATAAAATGAGGGAAATAAACGAATGAATCCTTGACGATAGGCACTAGGATTGGCTAATAACATCAAAGTTAAAGCAAACAATAATAATAAGGTTAAGGGAATGCCTAACGTTGTATAAAATACTGATAAACCTTGACCTGCAATTTTCTCTAGTAAAGGTTGTAATTGTTGTATAATTTCTTGACTACTGGGTAAAGCATCAATTAACTCTGGTTCAAGACGTGAAATAAAATCTCTAATGCTTATAATTAATTGATCAATCCCTTGAGGAACTAGCTTAAATAATTCTGGTAGTTGTTGAGCAAACGGGGGAATAATAAGCCAAAAGAATCCTGATAATATTGTTAATAATAATATCATAGATAATAAAACTGCGTAGCTTCGTTTAATCCGCAGTTGTTGTAATAATTGAACGCCATGATTGAGAAAGTTGGCAATAATTACAGCAGTGAACAACAAAAGTAATAATTGTCTAATTTTCCAAAGAATATAAAGACAAAAGGCTAAAATTACAAAACCAATCCATTGAGAAAATTTCATGACTATCTTAACTTCTATGGAGGTTATCTTTAAATTTAAGAATTAGAAACCTTATTCAACACTTTTTTACTTAAAAATAAAGCAATTATCAAGGGTAGTATTATGACTATGATCAGCGCATTCATATTACTAGGAGGAATAGACAAAAGAGGACCTAAATATTTAATTATCAGAGAAAGTATCAGAGAACCGATAATTATTTTAATCAAAAAACTAATGGTTTCATTCATCTTACTTACTATCACTCCTATTATTTTTCTTGAAGTTGTACTAAGTGATTTAGCCAGTTCATACCAGAGGAAATAATTAGGTTAAAAATTAGATAAGTTGCCATAACAATTAATAACATTTCAACGGATTTTCCCGTTTGATTAGAAATGGTATTAGAGACGGCATAAATATCATTGTAACCAATAGCAACCGCTAAACTAGAATTCTTAGCTAAGTTTAAAAATTCACTGGTTAGAGGAGGAATCATCACCCGTAATGCTTGGGGAAAAATCACTAAACGCATGACTAAACCTGAGTTTAATCCTAACGCTTTGGCTGCTTCCCATTGTCCTTGAGAAACCGATTGAATACCAGACCGCACGACTTCAGCAATAAACCCTGCGGTATAAATGGTTAATCCTGTTAATAAGGTAGCAAATTCAGGGGAAAGATTCAAGCCGTCTTGGATACGTTGAATTTGAGAGTCATAGTTAGGAAATTGCCAATCTAAACCCCAAAAAATGATTAAAATTGAGATTATTCCAACCATCAATAAAGCAAGATTATAAACTTGACCTGTTGTTCCTTGTTGAATAATAACTTGGGTTTGTTTCTGCCAAATAAAAAAAGCAATAAGACCACCAAAAAATAAAGCTAAAATGGCTAAAAAAGTTTGTAAATTACCTAAAGGAAAGGGAATATAGACCCCTTGATTAGAAAGAAAAATAGAATTAAAAATAATTAAGGGATTATCGATTTTGGGAAACTTTAGGAAAACAGCAAAATACCAGAAAAATAGCTGTAACAATAAGGGAGTATTGCGTATGGTTTCTACGTAAATTGTAGCCAGTTTCTGAACTAACCAGTTATCAGATAATCGTCCCAGTCCAATAATTACCCCTAGGAAAAAGGCTACAATAATTCCAGTGATCATGACTCGTAATGAGTTTAATAAGCCAACTAAAATCGCTCTATAATAGGGATCAGTCGGCTTATAAGCAATAGGACTATCACCGATATTAAAACGGGAATTTAACTCAGGATCAAAAACAAAACCAAAACCAAAAGTTAATCCTAATTGTCGAAAATTATTAACAAGATTATTGCCAAAAATAACTATCAGCAATAAGATAGCACTAATAATTAAAATCTGTGTAATTATTTTAATTATTCGTGAATCACGCCAAAATGGTATTTTATCTTCATTCATTTCTTTCAGCAATGTACACATCAATACTAGATAACTATTTTAAACTAATTGGCTCTAGAAGTTTTCGTCAAAGTCAGATTTATAGAAATCCTTTAAATCACAAAAGATTGCTGATTATTCATACTTCTTAATAGCATCTTCAATAGTTTTAATTTCTAAGAATGTGACCAATCAAATCGAAGTTGCTTTGTGCCTTATTCTTGATTTCTGGTAACACTTGCTTAAGTTGAGCAGCGACTTCCTGGCGGAGATTCCAAGCTTTTTGAACTGTACTACAAGCTGCATCTGCATCAAGGAATTTCTGAATTGGGATCAGTAAGCCATTTTTAACTAATTCAGTCCCCAATAAATCGGTCATAATTCCCTCTGCTTTAACCGAATACCCCACAGCAACAGTACAGACACCACTCGAAAGTCCCGCGATCGCAGCGTGCATTCGTTCAGCGACAACTAAATCACATTGACTAATTAACCCTTTAAATTCCGACGCGGAACCTTCTATTCCCACTAGATGTACTCTCGGCTCGAAATTTAGACTTCTGAGTAAATTATTGGCGATAATCCGATCATCTTTATCATCACCCTGATATTGCACATGAGGGATAATGAGTACCTGAGCATTGAACTCATTGAGGATTACTTTGATGACCTTTTGCCAAGCTTCAAGGTGCTGCTTATAGGCTTTTAAGCCAGCATATTTAGTAATACTCTGACTAGGAGCGATCGCCACCACTGGCTGCTCTTTGGTGACACCTAGAGAACCAAGCAAATTACTAGCGTAAGGAGAAGGCGTTAGTAAAAAGGCTGGATCAGCAGTTAGCTTGACCAAATCTTCTGAAATCCCCAGGCTTCTAACATAATCATAAGATAGCTTTTCTCGCACCGTAATCATTGTAGAACGTTGGGCGACGCGAACCCAGTATTCACTTTCTGCTTCTGTTTTAAATGGACCGATTGAATGAGCGAGAAATACCACAGGAATACCAGCATCTAATGCCAACTCTAACTGTAACAGATGGGAAGCAATAGAGGCATAACCATAATCAGAGCCAAATATATCACCTCCAGAGACAATCATCACCGATGCGTCACGAATATTCTGCTTAAAAGCTTGGTATGCAGGAGGGGTCAACGGTTCATAGAAACGAGAAAGGGGAAGGCGAAACTTTTGAAACCGACTTTGACGAATTCGGACCATTCGCACTCGCTGGTTGTTAATTGTTTGCACATTATAGGGTTCTAACCACCTGCGATCGTAGTCTGGTGCGTCAGTCAGAACCTGTATTTTCAAATCCTGCTGGCGTTGGCGTAACTGTTCAATGATTGGTATAACGAGTGCTTGCACTCCTCGGTTATGTAGTCCTGTGATTCCTGTGATGATTGCTTTCATGGGATTTTTGATTTTTCTCCGCCTAAGGTTTCAGCTTTGACTGAACTCTTCTAATTTTAGTTAGGATGTTTTTTTGAATTGGTTTAATGTTCCGATAATAAAATCTATAGGTTGAAAATCTCTCTTCTGTCTTGAGAAGTTTTTGAAGATACTTTAGCCGAAAGTTCTTCATATTGGTTGATCTCTTGACAGCTAACATCAGAAATAATCATTGTTTTTGTCCTTCACTAGCAAAGTAAATAGCTGCAAATGCAGTTGCTGAACCTTGAAGCCAGAGAGATGTACCATAGGATTGAGGGTACTTCCCTAACCCCTGACACTCTCCTGATGATCCTTCTAAAACACCATTAGACCGAGTAACACTTACTAATGCTTCAATTGCAGCATCAACTACTCTTTGAAAAGAATTGTCGAGAAGCTTTGCTTGTAAACCTCGCATCAGGCTATAGCCTACCATGCTAGTTGTAGAGCTATCAAATCTGTCTTTTCGATTTAGAATAGCCCAGTTCCAATGCCCATCTTGCCGTTGATAATTCCGTAAAGAATTTGCCGCATCTATATAAGCTTTTAATAATTCAGAGTAATCAGGATGTTTAAAGGGCATTTCGAGCAGTGTGTCAATCAAACCTATCATATACCAACTCGTTCCACGACCCCAAGCGTGCATCCCTAGTCTTTTCGGTCCATCATCATAGTAGCCATGATAGGGAAGATGAGTATCGTAATCAGTATTTTTTTGCACAAACTGTTTAAGTTGATTGATACTCACATTCATAGCTTCAGCATCTCCATAATAATTGGAATAACGGGCTAAAAATGGACAAATCATTGCCAAAGTATCTACTAAAATCCCTTGAGCAGAACCAGTCAATGTATAAGGAAGACAACCATCAATCACTCGCTCGTGTTCCACTAAAAGTGAGGATGCCAGCTTTTGACACGCTTTATGATAACGTAAGTCATTGGTTAGCTCCAAAAGATATAGTAATGAATAACCCTTCATTGTATAATCTACTTTGTTAATTGGTGTCATCCAATTACCTTGATCATCAATATTATTATCAAATATAAACTTTAAGGCTTTTAGATTCTTAGGATCACCAAACGTTCGATAAGACCATTCAGCCCCTAGAATAGACAAGGAAATTGGCCAATCATATTTCTTTTTTTCTATATTTCCTATTTTTTTTTGTTTAGTTAACAAAGTTTTGATACTTCTTTTCAATGATTTTAAACTGAGAGATTGATAATCAGTCTCTCTTGCTCTATCTAGAACAATTTCTAAAGGATGTAAAAGACAATCTCTATTGATATTATCAATGGAATTGAACCAGGCTAGATTTAGATTCATTATCTACTTAAAACCTCTTGAATATTAGACTTTAGATGGAGTTCAGTATTTTTCAAAAATACCGATTGTCCTTATTAATTGTAATAAAAATTTACATTGTTTAGAGTTTTGATTCTAAGACTGAATATTCTAGAAAAATAGCCTAAAATTTTGCTAATTTTTCTGATTATTTTTTGCAAAATATTATATTGAGGATATTCGAGGTTTCTTTGTATCTTAAAATAATCAATTTTATCTTTTTGATTTACCTCGCCTTTCTTGATTCTATTGTGTTCTATTTTATCTTTGAAAAAGACAATTTTTTCAATTGGATCACGTCTAATATTGAATTCTGCTTGCGCCGCTGCCAATCCAATTGTGTTTCCTTCACCTCGATAAAATCCGTTTAGCTCAAAAAAAGGTGCGATTCTATCCCATTGTCTTAGAAATTCCTGCTCTTTACCAGAATCCTTAGTTACCACAAAAAGGCACTCGTGAACGAAACTTATCTCTTCTAAATTGAGATTTAATTTCTCTGCCATTCGAGAAAGTAGCTTGATTTCAAATTGATTTTTATTGTGTTTCAGGATGTTTGTCCATACCGTATGAGCTGTGATTCCTGGCTGCCATTCTAATTTTTCTTCAATAGGAGCTAGAATACGCATATCCGCATCAATAAAGATACAGGAATCAAATAAGGATAAACCTTTCTCTATTACGAACCTTTTATCATGATAACAGCCAACACTTTGCTGTCGGTGTTTGAACGCTAAGACATTAGCATCATTGGCAAAGTCTTGTGGTTTGTCCGTTAATACAATCAGAGGAGTGTTAGGGGAATATTTTTCAATATCTTTGCTTAAAAGCTTAGCTAAACTACGATAGTTTTCTCCTAGTGCTAAAGTACCAAAACAAATTTTACTCTTTCCTTTTTGTTCCATATTAGACATAAGACTATTCAGAAAATGATGATAAACAATCCCATACAAACCAATTTTAGCTACAATATAAATAAACACTAAGATTTAGATAATCAATGCTCTTAGGGCTTTTAAACTTTGCCCTAAAAGCCTAAATCATTTCATTGATTTATTCTATCTAAACGGTGGAGAATACAATAATCCTCCTTCAGTCCATAGCTTATTAGGACCACGATCTAATCCTAATGGTTGACCAATATTTCGCTCATAAATTTCTCCATAATTACCGACGTGCTTAACAATTCGGGCTGCGAAATCATTGGGTAATCCCATTCCTTCCCCCAATTTATCATCTAATCCTAAAAAGCGTCTGATATTGGGATCTTCGCTATTTTCAAAAGTGGCTAAGTTTTCTTTAGTAATACCAAATTCTTCTGCTTGAATTAGAGAAAAAGTGATCCATTTAACTGCATCAAACCAACCAGAATCATTATTTTTCACCGCTGGACCTAAAGGTTCTTTTGATAAGACCACATTTAAAATAGCGTGGTCATTGCGATTGGGTAAAATGGAACGACGGGCGACTAATTGGGAGCGATCGGCTGTTACCCCTTCGCAACGTCCCTCTTGATAGGCTGCGTAAAGTGCGTCTACGTCTTCAAATGTCACGGGATTATAGTCTGCTACCCCAATTTTTTGCATTTGATCGGCCAAATTTTGCTCTGTGGTCGTTCCTGCTAAGACACAGATAGATTTACCTGCTAATCCTGCCATATCGGTTACACCACTAGCCGTTGTTACCATAATCCCTTGACCATCGTAAAAGATTGTTGGAGCAAATTCCATGCCGTTGGTGGTGTCCCGACTAATGGTCCAGGTGGTGTTACGATTGAGAACGTCCACTTCCCCTGATTGTACGGCGGGAAAGCGTTCCTGTGCGCTTAATTTGCGGTATTCTACCTTTTCAGGATCATCGAATAAAGCAGCAGCGATCGCTCGACAAACATCCACATCCAACCCTGAATATTGGCCATTTTCGTCTACGAAACTAAACCCAGGAACTTCTCCATTCACGCCACAGATCAGGCTTCCTCGTTGTTTAATGGTATCAAGACGACTGGTATTTGCCGGGGTTGTCTCAGAGGTTTGACTCCCTCCTCCACAAGCAGTTAACGGCATGGTTAACAATAATGTTATTAAAATTAAATAAGGTTTCTGGAACATAGATAAATTGTCAAAATTGAATATAAATAAGAACTTTTGTTTAGTTTAAACTACAGAGACTTAATTATCAATTATTTTTGCCAATACTGTCATGAGACAGCGATCGCTACTTCGGAGATAGTGAGTGCCATAATAAAAGAGTTTTTTGTGATCCTGTTTAAAGTCTTTCCTTTTCGGAAACAAAGGAGGTCAGTTAATAGGAACAACATCATGAAAATGAGCTAAATCAATGTAAGTTTTGCCTTGAGCATTACGAGAAAAAATATCGACAAATCGCTGATTGGGTAAAATATTTACAAGGGTATAAACATGACGAGCATGAATCGTTTGGGAGAAAGTTTCATCAAGGCCTGTTAATATTACCCCAATTTCTCCTTCTTTTTCGGCTAAAGATTCTATCGTTTCCCCATACAGTGGACTATTTTGATCAATGGGGTGCATGACTAACCAGCTTAAGTCAAACACAGGGGTTTGCGATCGCAATAATTTTAAGTCATAAAAACGCCTTAATTTATATCCTTCTTCACTCACTTCATTCAGAATAAAACAGAGTCTAATTTGCGCTTCTAAAATGCGATTATCTCGTCGGTTAGCTGTCCGAACCATTAACGTTGGAATTCCGTTATAAGGGCAAATCACGGCTACATTACTGAAAAGCACTTTTGCAGTTGGACGAGAAAAACGGGCAAACATTAATCCTGTTAAAATCGTCAATAACAATAACCCAATCCAGATTTCAACTGTCACTAAAATTTGAGCGTACAAACTTTTAGGATACATTGAGCCATAGCCCACCGTTGATAAAGTTTGAATACTGAAAAAGAAAGCATCTTTAAAGGAACCCTGTTCTGCATTGGCAATACCATCTTTAGCAGTCATATAAGCCAAGGCAAACAGACAGTTAATGCTAAAATAAAAAAGACTAATTAACATTAAAAAAGGTCGCCAACGAAGGGCTAATAACCAATGATAGAGATCATGAGTTGCAGGATGGAATAAATCAACAAGATTTAGTTGTTTTAGGAAAGGAAAAGACTTACTTAAACCTGGGGAACGACGCATAAGCCAACAAGAATTTTAATGGGTATAAATTTTCTGAAAACAACACAATTTCAGCATAAAAGACGAGAAAGTAAGACAATAACGTGAAGATTGTTCCCATTTGACAATCCAAGTGTTCATCATCAGTTAGGGGTGAAAGAATAACTTTTGGCCAAAATGGAATCTTCTCAGTCTAACCTCCTATGCCTAATCTTCCTGCTAAACCTGGACTTAAGGGAATCAAGGTTGCTAACATTAAAAATAGAGCTAATAAACCCCACCCAGCACGAGTATCATCGGGTTCGCTTAACTCATTAAGACTTGGTCTTTCTAAGTCTCTTTGTAAGAATAAAATGACGACAGCCCAGTATAAAGGAATGGGATTAGCGGGGCTAAATATGGTAACAATGCCTAAAATGACAAGAGTAATAATTGTAGTTCTTCTAGCAGTTTTTCTACCATAAATAGCTTGAATAATTCTCCCACCGTCTAATTGTCCTGCTGGCATTAAATTTAAGGCTGTAATCACTAATCCTAACCAACCGACAACCGTTAATGGATGAACATCAACAATAGTATTTTGTAGCTGTTCTCCTAAAATTACTTTTGCTAAACTTCCTACTAAAATTGAAGCTTGAAAAAATTGAGTGGGAACTTGAAAAAGACTACCCTCATGAGATAATATTAAGCCAATAATTAACAAAATAAAGGAGATAATTCCTCCACAAGCAGGTCCAGCTAAAGCGACATCAAATAAAGCATTGCGAGTAGGAATTAAGGATTCAAACCGAGTAATTGCACCAAAAGAACCAATTTGCCAAGTAGGCAAGAAAAATGGCACACTTATTTTAATATCGTACTTTTTTGCCACAATTCGGTGTCCTATTTCATGGAAAATTAATACACCCCACAGAGCCAAACTAATAGGTACCGTTTCTAGATAACGATTCCAATTATTAAATAAATCAAAGCCTAATAAAATGCTGGCTGCTTCTAATGTTGTCACCACTGTTGCGACAAAAAGCACTAAAGCCAGATTTTTTTGTAATAGGGTTGTCGGTTGAGGATCATCACTACTAGGTAAAATAATAACCACTGGTTTTCCTTCGGTTCCTTCCACTAAAAAAAGACGATATTTTTCACCAAAATTAGCCTTAAGTTTTTCAGAAAGCCGTTGATAAGATTCATCTGTTTCTCCTCTTAAATTTCCTCTAAAAATCGCTCCTTCTTGATAAGAAATCGTTTCCGTAGCGAAGAAAGTATCAATACTAAAAATTCCTTTAATTAACTGTAAATCTTCATCAGGAATAGGAATCAGATCACTTATAGTTTTCGCTTCTGAATTCGTTGATAAATTTTCATGATTATTTTCAGCTTTTTTAACCTCTTCTTCTTGAATTCGCTGCGCTGCTTTTTCCCGCAACATAACATCTTGTCCCTCTGCCCTAAGCCGTTTTCCCAAATAAATGTAAAGAACAATAGAACTCACTAATAAAAAGAGAATACCAACAATATTAAGATAAATTCCTAAAGCAAATAAACCAAAAAACATTAACCAAGGAGCCATCAAACTCACCGATTGTAACCAGGCTAATATGCCTAATTTTCCGTAACCTTTGGCACGATTATAACCCCAAGCTAATAAGGCGAAGGCGACTAAAATAATGACTAAAATAGTTGTGGTTTCCGATGTATTTAACATAGTTGAATTAACAATAATTTCGACTGGTGCAAGGGCTTAATATGATTAAGCCCCTACGGATTTTTGCTAGTTTCGAGGGCTGCGCGCAAATTTCCTTGATGATTATCTAGCAATAACTGCCCCGCTTCAGGATCAAGCCCCGTCCAGTGCATCAATAAGGCTAGTTTAACCCGTTTACCACTGCGATCGAGTAACTCAACAGCCTCTTGACGGCTTAACTCTGTTAATTCCTGTAAAATACGCAAAGCACGGTCATATAGCTTGGTATTGGTCACAGAAACGTCGATCATGCGGTTGCCGTAAACTTTGCCTAATTTGACCATCACCCCCGTCGATAGGATATTTAACGCCATTTTAGTCACCGTTCCGGCTTTGAGGCGAGTAGAACCGGCTAAAATTTCCGGCCCCGTTAACAAGCGAATGTCAAGATCGACGATAATGGGGACTTGCTCAGCCGGAACGCAACTCATGGCGATGGTGGTTGCACCCCTTTGTTTGGCTGCGTTTAACGCTCCATGAACATAAGGGGTGGTACCGCCTGCGCTGATACCCACCACCACATCCTTTTCTGTTATTTTCCGTTGGGCGATCGCTTCAGCCCCATCTTGGGGACGATCTTCTAAGTTTTCCGAACTTCTAACCAATGCAGCCGCCCCCCCTGCAATAATGCCCTGTACCCTGTCTGGATCGGTGCAGAAGGTGGGGGGACATTCTGCAGCGTCTAACACTCCTAAACGTCCGCTAGTCCCTGCTCCAACGTAAAATAAACGACCCCCTTGACTCAAGGCTACACTGGTGACATCAATGGCCTGGGCCAGTTCCCTCTTTGCTTGGGCGATCGCTTTTAAGGTTTGAGCGTCTTCTTGGTTAAACAACTCTACTAATTCAAGAGTACTAAGTTGATCTAAATTTTGACTATTGGGGTTGATCTGTTCGGTTAACAGATGACCTCGTTCTTGTATATTTTCCATAAAGTTTATAGTAAGCCTTCTAATTTACGGCGAATTTGTTCTAATTCGTCTGAGGACATTTCTGAGGGATTTGTTTCGGTTTCTGTTGATTTTGGGGGTTCGTCTTCCTCTCCCCAGGTGATTTCTTCAACGTTTTGTTCCGGGGGAATGGCTAACTCTCCGGCGGCAATCAGTTCCCAGTCATAGTCTGCTTGACGGCAAAATTCTTCAATTTCTTCTGAGTCAAAAGGTTCGACGGTGGGAGTGGGAAAGTCTTGAGCTTCGAGTAGTAAAGCGTAACGAGTAGCATCGTCTTCTGACTCGAACATCAAGATTTTGTTGCGATCGCCCATTTGCACGGTATGAATGCCTTCATTGTCGGTGCGGGCGTTAAAGAGTAGGACATAAACTTTACTCATAACTTCTCCTCATTTTGGCGTGACAGCATGGCTGATGAATTCACCGATACACTCAGATCATTGTTACTTAGAATATCTGATTTGCGGTTTTTTCACCAAGATTCAGGAAGGATTTATTCAATCATCAGAAGAAGCTTTTAATCAGAGTAATCTTTACATAGCCAAGGGTAACATTTTTTTGTCAAGTTCAGTTCACAAATCTTCATATATAGTATTCATGTATTGCCTAAGAAAAGTTAAGGCTTAAAGGATAATTTAGAGAAAAGAAGGTTTATTAAGGTGTTAATAATAATAGTCTTTGTTGTTTTTCTCAAGTTTATTTATTTAGGTAAGTATTCAGGATCAAGAATTTGCTCAATTTTAAAAGGACAAGTTTCAGGAAATGTATTTAAAGAAAGTTCAGTTTCATCGGCTGCTTGTTTTCTTGCTTCTTGATAACTTTCGTTAAAAATCTCCTCAAAATATCGCTTTAAACTAGGACTATTTCTAAATGCTTTTAAAATACGTCTTCTGTGTTCCCGAATACTTCTACGCCAGCTACCGCTTTGTTTGTCTGATTGATATTTCCATTTAAGTAAGTGCATTAATAGGACAATTAAGTTACTTTCTAAAGCATTTTTTTGACTAATTCCCATATCTTCTATTTCTTCTATTAAATGATTAACATCTAATTCTGTTAATTTTCCCTCTCGTAATAATTGTACGGTTTCTTCTAACCATAAACAATAATCTTTATTATATAATTTTGTCTTCATAATGACCTCCATATAACTCACAAAGAATAATTTTTAATTACTTTAGAAAAACCTTTTAATCAGAGCAAGATTAAAATTTCAATAACCATCGGTTATAAGAAAAACCAAGCTTGTTGATAATCAAATGAGACTGCGATCGCTCCTAAATAATACCATTTTCCTTAAAGTTGGCTAAAGATGAGGAATTGTGGGAGGTGTGGGAAGTGGAAGAACCTTGATCTGTAGTCTTACATTGCAGAATTGGTATAAATCAATAATTGTAGTTGCACTGATCGTTGAATTTTCCCTAATAAGGTTTCTCCTTTAGCTTTGAACAAAATCGTTTCGCGCAGTCCCCATCTAAAATCTGTGATTTAGTGGGGTTAGCGAAACCAATAAATAAAGGCGAAGCATCGTTATTCTGGTGGTTCTTGATTATGTTACTATGTTTCTAAGTCAACAAACTTTTTAGTCATTATGGGTAAGTCTCAA